>ERZ779637.647-NODE-647-length-20494-cov-18.992221_pt1 | contig 20494 bp, 22 predicted proteins | sample MGYA00514196_ERZ779637 | MGnify/ENA primary metagenome ERZ779637 (study PRJEB29562, sample SAMEA4376700) | mouse gut metagenome | isolation source: Cecum | study: EMG produced TPA metagenomics assembly of the A DSS colitis mouse model was used to assess the...
AGGGGACAGACTGTAAATCTGCTGCAAATTGCTTCGGTGGTTCGAATCCACCTCCGTCCATTGACGTAAATTTCTTCGGAATTAACGTCGGGAGAATCGCAAGCGATTCTCCGCAAAGATAATTTTATAACGCGGGGTGGAGCAGTCTGGAAGCTCGTCGGGCTCATAACCCGAAGGTCATAGGTTCAAATCCTGTCCCCGCTACTCAATGCCCAGATAGCTCAGTTGGTAGAGCAGAGGACTGAAAATCCTCGTGTCACTGGTTCGATTCCGGTTCTGGGCATTTAAACACAACAGGAGTCGTCGGAGAAGGCGACGGTGCAAAGACAGATGGAGAAGGTTTCATCTGTTTTTTTGTTATTGGAAAACCATGTTGTATCTCCTTTGCTTGTGAATCGTTTTTATCGGATTTTAATAATAGATATTTCTATCAGAGTATGATACGATTAGTAGGCGAATAACTTTTTATAAATTTTATTCAAAAAGAAGATAATGGCAGCGGACGGAGAAGTGATATGAGCAAGTTAAAAAAGGGTATTCTGGCGGCATTTGATCACGTTACGGAATGCATGATGCCGATTATACCGATTCTTCTGGCAGGCGGTATTCTGAAAATTATAGTGATGCTTTTGTCGGCGGTACATGTGCTGTCGGGGACGACAGAAGTGATTATGTCGGCTCTGGCGACGACGCCCTTCTATTTTCTGCCGGTGTATGTGGCGTACTCCGCGGCGAAGCATTTTGACACGGATCCGCTGATTGCGCTCGCCAGTGTGTGCGTGATGCTGCTGCCGGATTTTGCGTCGCTGATGGAGGGCGGGGAGCGCGTCACTTTTGCAGGCATACCTGTGGTGGCGGCGACCTATGCCTACAATGTGATTCCGATCATTCTATTGATTTACTGTATGTCCCACATTGTCAAGTGGCTGAAAAAGCTGATTAAGGAGAGCTTACAGCCGTATTTTCTGGCGGTATGCGCCATCTTTATCACTTCGCTTTTGGGTATTCTGGTTATTGAGCCGGTTGTCAGTCTGTTAAGCGGGCTGCTGGCGGACGGGCTTGAAGCTATGCAGATGAAGGTGCCTATGATTGCGTGGGCGGTGTTTGCGGCGCTGACGACATTACTGGTGTCCACCGGAATGCATTGGATTTTTATTACGCTGGCAATTACCCAGATCGGAGTAACGGGCGTTGATTATGGCATTATGGTGGCGTTTCTGATATCCAATATATCGCTTGCAGGGTGTGACCTTGCGGTGTTTGTCAAATCAAAGACAGCGGAAAAGAAGGCAATGTCGATAAGCGCAATGATTACGGAATTTGTTTCCGGGATTGCGGAACCGTCCATTTTTGGCGTGTGCTTCAAGGAAAAAACGCCGTTGATTGGCAATATTTTCGGCTGTATGATTGCGGGAGCGGTGCAGGGGCTTTTGACGGTACACTGTTATACGTTTGCGTTCCCATGTGTCTCGACGATCCTGATGTTTTACAGTGTGGACGATCCGGCGAATTTGTGGAAAGCGGCTGCGGTGGCGGTGGTGTCCTTCGCGGCAAGCTTTATCATTACTGCGCTTGTCTACCGCGATACGGAAACGGCTTCGCCGAATTGATATGTCTGCCGGTTTAAAATTGCCTTTTTTACTGTAAGGCGCGCGGTTTGGCGAAGGATATGTTATACTTAGAGGGAGGAGCTTGTCGCTGTGGAACAGAAAATGCGGATATGTCCCGGCTGCGGGGCGGGAGTACCCGACGAAAGAACGGCTTTCTGCCCTTACTGCGGCAGGGAACTGGTTGATTTAAGCAGAGAAAAGACGGACAGAAAGATTCGGGAGGTAAAACGGGTGCAGTCCGAAACTTCGTCCGTTCCGAAAAAGCTTGGTCTGATTGTGGCTGTTACGCTGCTTGCATTGTTTTTACTGTTTGCGCTCGTCGTCTTTTTTAATATACCGGAGAAAGTGAACGAGGCGGGGATGCAGCGAGAGACGGACAAGCTGTCCGGCGATATGAGGAAGGCGTACGAGAAAGAAGACTGGGACAAGCTGGAACAGTATCTGATAGATGAGTGTGACGTTTATCTGGGATCACCCGACTATTTCCTCTACCGCTCGGCATGGTTTTTGCATACCTATCCGCCGCTTTTTGACGAGGCATGTGAGGCGCACGATACGGAGCAGATGCTTTTTATCTATGAAATCATGGCGGAGGATTTTGATATGCGCGCAGACGATATTTTCTTTTCCAACTATGGGACGGACGAAGAGATTGAGAAGGCGCTGGCAAAGGAAGTAGAGCGGGAAACGGAGATTATGACGGAGGAAGGACTGGAAGATGAAATGTACAAACTGCGGCGCTGATTTTGCCAGTGACCAATTGAGATGCCCTTACTGCGGTACGGTCAACGAACATGCCCTGCAGCTTGCGAAGGAGCTCCAGACCTATGACGCCGCGTATGAAAAAAAGCGGGATGAACTGTTAGAGAGCGGGACGAGTCAGGTGCTGAAACATTTGACGTTCGGGCTGGGGATTGTCTTTTTGGCGATTGCCATCGTTTCTGTCGGTTTCGTCGCTTTTTACCAGTACCGTTTTTCCGAGAGATCTCCCTATCAGGTGAGCGGGACGCGGCTTGTGCGGAATAAGGAAATGATTGCCGACTATCTGGATGAGGGGCAGTACATACGCGCATATCTGCTCGCTTCGACAACCGACCCGACGGGTGAGCTTTTTCAAAATTATCCGGAGTATGCGGAGGATTTGTATGATATTTACGATTATTCTATTATTTTAGTAGGCGTGCTGCAATCTATGGAATCCATGGACGAGGGGGACAATTATGCCGCGCTCCGAGATACGGATGTGACCAGCTTTCAGATTTTTTACAGGTCGGAGAACGACAGTGCGGTGAATGAAGAACTGACGCGGGAGGTTGACGGTTTCTTAAAAAATTATTACCAGCTGACAGAGGAGGAGATCGAGACGTTAAAGACGCTGGACTCCGGAAAACAGTTTACTCTGGAAGGGAGCGCGGATATTGAGGGCGTTACCAAGCGGAGAATGGAGGCGTACTTTGAAAAATAAAAGCAATGCTTGGTATTATACGTTGATCGTTATATTTACAATTCTGTTCTTTGTGTGCATGGCGTTCTGTTTCGGACGGTTTCGCCAGTTATCACGCAGCTACATGACAAGGTCGCTGTCCTATCGCCTCGAGATAATAGAGCTGGACGAGAGCATGTTCGGACCGGGTCACATTTTTTCTTCTCTCTACTTTGACAAGGACTACGAGGAGGACTTTGACGAGTATTGGGCTTTTTCCGACACCTATCTCGCCTATATAAAGGGAAGGCTCGCTGAGGATAAAGAGCCTTATATCGAAGAAATCGAGGAGTATCTGGAGACTGCGGGAGGAGCGCGGGAAAAGGCGGTTAAAAAATATTTGGGGGAATTGGAGGGACAATAAACTGTTTGGAATAGGAAATATAGCCGATATAAAATGTAGTTGACGGCACAACAAAAAGGAGTGCGGCGATGAAAAAGTTGTTGTTTTTTACGGGTGATATTGAGACGCAGGGCTATTTTTCCCTGCAGATCGCAGAGGCAATGAAAGCGCTCGGGCACGAATTTTTTATCTATGATTTGAGCAGACCGTGGGAAAGCACGGAGAGGTTTTTCCATTTTTTTGAAAAGGGGAACACTGCGCTCATCAACTTTAATTTTCACGGCATGAGCGGGGAACAATATTTTCTGGATGAAAATGATACGACAATGTGGGAGGCGCTGAACATTCCGAGCTATGACATTGTGGTGGATCACCCGATGTATTACCATCATTTTTTGGAGAAGGTTCCTCCGAATTATCATCATATCAGTATTGACAAGAATCATGAGGCATATATGCGCAGGTTTTTTCCGGAAATTGAGAACGGACCGTTTCTGCCGCTTGCGGGTACAAAGCTCTATCCGAAAAAATCCAATGTGCCGATTGCCTGCCGCAAGTATGATGTGACGATGGTGGGGAACTATTGTAAGCCTTCGACTTTCGATAAATATATTACAAGGATTGACGACGAGTACACAGCATTTTATCATGGAATGATAGAGGACCTTCTGACACACCCTGACAAGACGGTGGAGGAAGTGGCGGAGGCACATCTTCTGGCGGAGCTTACCGAGGTGCCGGAGGAGGAACTGAAAAAGGTCATGGCGGCGCTCACTTTTATCGACCTATATGTGCGCTATACCTTCAGGGGGAGGGCAGTACAGGAACTGGTTGACGCGGGGATTAAAGTTTATGTTTTCGGCGATGGCTGGGACTTGCTGGAATGCAGCCATCCAGAGAACCTGATGATTATGAACAATTTAAACTCCGAGGGGTGCCTGAAAAGGTTGTGCCAGACGAAACTTTCCCTGAATGTGATGCCGTGGTTCAAAAATGGCGCCCATGACAGAATCTTTAATTCCATGCTGAACGGTGCGGTCTGCCTGACGGACAGCAGCGTTTATCTGGACGAAATACTGCATGATGGCAAAGATTGCGGCATCTACTCTCTGGCGGAGATGGAGCGGCTGCCGGAAATTGCGAAAGAACTGCTGTCAGATTCGGATCGTATGCAGGAAATTGCGGACGGCGGTTATGAGCTGGCGCGGGCGGGACACACATGGGCACACCGTGCCGGGGTACTGCATAATCTGGTGGAAGAGGAACGGTAAGTTGTTTTTCATAATAACTCGCAGGAAATGGAGGAAAGGAAAGAATGGAACTGCTTAAGAACCATCAAAGAAGGCGCAGGCAGCGTCTGCAAAGACTTTACGAACGCCATAAGAGAATCCATGAGCTGCTTCGGGAGCACGGCGAGGACATCCTGAAATCCGAAAATTTCAGGAGGACGAGGACGCATATCCAGCACGGCACCATGACGGTGCACAACCACTGCATGGATGTGGCACGTTATAGTCTTCTCATAAACAAGAAGCTTGGGATCGGCTGCAATATGCATGACCTGATTCGAGGAGCGCTGCTGCACGACTACTTTCTCTATGACTGGCATGATAAAGAATATCTGTCCCAGAGAAAACGTCTGCACGGATTTCATCATCCGATGACCGCGCTTTCCAATGCGGAAAAGGAGTATGATTTGAACGATATTCAACGGGAAATTATAAAGAAACATATGTGGCCTTTGTCGGTGGTGCCGCCCACCTGTAGAGAGGCGTGGGTTGTGACAGCCGCGGATAAATACTGTTCACTTCTGGAAACAGTAGGCGTTCACCGTGGACATGGGGCTAGAGCGTCATGAGGGCGGGGCAGAGTATGTATCAGGCATTGTCAGATTACGCGGCAAGCGATTTTTATCCCTATCATATGCCGGGGCACAAACGCAATCCGGCAGGCGGCGAGATGGCGGATTATCATAAGATCGATGTGACGGAGATAGACGGATTTGACAATTTGTATCAGGCGGAGGGTTTGCTGAGAGAGGCGCAGCTTCGCGCCAACAGTCTGTACGGGGCGGACGAGACATTCTTTCTGGTAAACGGCGGCACCGGCGGGGTGATGGCTGCCGTTATGGCGTCGACTGAACCGATGGATGAAATTTTAATAGCCAGAAACTGCCATAAGTCGGTATACCACGCGGCAATTTTGCAGGGGCTCATCGTGCGGTATTGTTATCCGAAAATGATTTCGGAGTACGATATCTGCGACGGGGTGTCCGCGGAAGAGATCGGCGCTCTTCTGGATACCTATCCCGAGGTGAAGGCGGTGGTTGTCACTTCCCCCACTTATGAGGGCGTTGTTTCCGATATCTCCGCGATTGCCGCTGTGGTACATGAGAAGGGCAGAATACTGATTGTGGACGAAGCGCACGGGTCACATTTCGGGCTGTCGCCACATCTGCCGCAGGGAGCTATTGCGGGCGGGGCAGATCTGGTGATCCACAGCCTGCATAAAACACTGCCGGCAATGACGCAGACGGCGCTTTTGCATGTGAATGGCAGCAGGGTGGACAGGGAGAAGCTGAAGGGCTACCTCTGTATGCTGCAGAGCAGCAGTCCCTCCTATGTACTTATGGCGAGTATGGATGCCTGTGTCAAGTTCGTGAAAGAGCAGGGGCAGGAGCGCTTTGGCGCGATGAGGGGACATTTCGAGAGCTTTTGTGAAAAAGCGGCGTCCCTCAAACATATCCGCATTGGAAAAATGACCAAAGTGTCACAAAGAAAATATGAGTTTAATGGCTGGGATCCCGGCAAGCTGGTAATTTCCGTTAAAGGGATGAATATGACGGGAAAAGAACTTGGCGATATTCTGCGGGAAACTTATCATCTGGAAATGGAGATGACGACGGAGACTTATGCGCTGGCGATTATGACGCTGATGGACGAAGCGGAAGGCTGGCAGAGATTGGCTGACGCGCTCTGCGAAATAGATGGTAGGATAAAGAAGAGCGCGGACGGCACAGCTTCCGCATCCGGGGAAAAGGCGCCGGTCGGACAGTTGAAGAGCAGTATGCCTCTGGCACGGGCATTTCACAGCGAATGGGAGACGGTTCCCCTGCAAACCGCGGAAGGCAGGGCTTCTGCAGGATTTATCAACCTCTACCCGCCGGGAAGCCCGATTGTGGCGCCGGGAGAAATACTGGATGAACCGGTGATAAAACGCATAGAGGAATGCCACAGAGCAGGGCTGAACATACAGGGGGTATCTGAGGCGGGCGAGATTGTCGTGGTGGCGCTGTAGCAGTTGAAATTCTTGCGCGGATATGGCATTATAAAGAGTGAGACTTTATGTTAAGGTAAGATAAGTGCATGGGGAAAATTGTGTGCCTGATGGGGAAAAGCTCGTCGGGAAAAGATACCATATATAAGAGGCTGCTGACGCAAAAAAGCGTTCCTTTAAAGACAATTGTGCCTTATACGACCCGTCCGATCCGGGCGGGGGAGCAGGACGGCGTGGAATATCATTTTACGGACGAGGCGGGCTTCCAGAAATTTCTGAAACAGGGCAGTGTAATAGAGGCGAGAGCCTATGACACCTGCTACGGCATTTGGCGGTATTTTACCGTTGCGGATGAGGCGATAGATCTCTCGGCGCACTCATATGTGCTGATAGGGACGCTTGAGGCTTACGACCAGCTTCGCGGCTTTTACGGCGCCGACAAGGTACTTCCGGTTATGATTGAACTGGATGACGGTGTGCGCTTACAGCGTGCGCTGGATCGGGAAAAGGCGCAGGATCATCCGAAGTACGAGGAGCTGTGCAGGCGGTATCTGGCGGACGCACAGGATTTTTCCGAGGAAAAGCTGGCGCTCTCCAAAATAGACAGAACCTTTTATAACGACCGGCTGGAAAGCTGTCTGGAAGAGATCACGGATTATCTGCGGGAGCACTTGGATTCCGTAACAGGCGAGCCGAAGGCTGAATTGCTGCGGGGAGGTGACGGGAGTGGACATTAAAGTAAATCAGGTACAGCAGGCGCCGCAGATCGAGCAGCCGGCGCAGCAGCAGGAGACGGACGGCACGTTCAAGTTTACTCTGGTCAGCAGGATTGAGGAGCAGGATCTGCAGAATGCCCTGACCGGTATGATGGAGGAGATCACCAGACAGGGTGATAAGCTTGCAAAACACCGCGATATTAAGGATATGAAGCGATACCGGGCGCTGGTGAAAGATTTTCTGAATGAGATTGTCAACCGGTCCCACGCCTTTTCCAGAGAGAATTTTCTGGACAGGAGGGGGCGGCACAGGGTATACGGCATTATACGCCTGATTGATCAGAATCTGGACGCGCTTGCACAGGAACTGGTCAAAGATGAGCAGGACAATCTGGCGATTCTGGAGAAGATCGGAGAAATTCGGGGGTTACTTCTGGATATCTTTACTTAAAGAGGGGGATACAAATGCCAAAGTTTTCAGACATTATCGGGCAGGAAGAGCTGAAACAGCATATACGGAACGCGATTGAGACGGACAAGGTTTCCCACGCCTATATTATCAACGGAGAGCGCAATGCGGGCAAGGAGTTTATCGCCCGTCTTTTTGCGATGGCATTACAGTGCGAGAAGGGCGGCACAGAGCCGTGCGGGGAGTGCCACTCCTGCAAACAGGCGATCAGCCGGAATCAGCCGGATATTATCTATGTCAGCCACGAGAAACCGAATAGCATCGGGGTGGAGGACATCAGGGAGCAGATCAACAACGATATCGGCATTAAGCCATACAGCAGCCCGCGCAAGATTTATATTATGAATGAAGGCGAAAAGATGACGCCGCAGGCGCAGAATGCCCTTTTAAAGACGCTGGAAGAGCCGCCGGCTTATGCGGTGATTTTGCTCCTCACCTCCAATGTAGAGGAGCTTTTGCCCACGATTATCAGCCGCTGCGTGGTACTCAACATGAAGCCAGTGTCGGATGCACTTGTGAAAAAGTATCTGATGGAAGAGCTGGCGGTGCCGGATTATAAGGCGAATATCTGCGTCGCTTTTGCAAGGGGAAATGTGGGCAAGGCGAAGCATCTGGCGGGCAGCGAAGAGTTTGAAAAGGTGAAAGACGAAGCGATTTCGCTGGTGAAATACATTAACGATATGGAGATCAACGAGATCGTCAAGGCGATCAAAAAGATTACGGAGTACAATCTGGATATCAACGACTATTTGGATATTTTGACGGTGTGGTACAGGGACGTACTTTTATTCAAGGCGACAAAAGACATGAACAGCCTTGTTTTCCGCAATGAGATTCAACAGATCAGGAGAGTGGCGGACAGAAGCACTTACGAGGGGATTGAGACGATTGTGAACGCGCTACAGCAGGCGAAGAGAAGGCTGGAGGCGAATGTCAATTTTGATTTGACGATGGAGCTTTTGCTTCTTACGATTAAAGAAAATTAATGATGGAATTACTTGGAGGTTGATAGATTATGGTTAAGGTGATAGGCGTGCGGTTTCGTACCGCCGGTAAAGTATATTTTTTTGATCCGGGGAAACTGGAGATCAAACAGGGCGACCACGTGATCGTGGAGACGGCAAGGGGCATTGAATACGGCACGGTGATCGGTGCACCGAGAGAGGTGGAGGACGAAAAAGTGGTACAGCCCCTGAAAGCGGTTCTCCGGATAGCAAATCAGAAAGATGATGAGCAGGAGGCGTCAAACAGACAGAGGGAGAAAGACGCCTTCAAAATTTGTCTGGAAAAAATCAGGAAGCACGGTTTACAGATGAAGCTGATTGACGCGGAGTACACGTTTGACAATAATAAAGTGCTCTTTTATTTTACGGCGGACGGGCGCATAGATTTCCGGGAACTGGTGAAGGATTTGGCGGCGGTATTTAAGACGAGAATCGAGCTGCGTCAGATCGGGGTGAGGGACGAGACGAAGATTTTGGGCGGTATCGGCATCTGCGGGCGACCGCTGTGCTGCCACACGCACTTGTCGGAATTTGCGCCGGTGTCTATCAAGATGGCGAAGGAGCAGAATCTGTCGTTAAATCCTACGAAGATTTCCGGCGTTTGCGGCAGACTGATGTGCTGCCTGAAAAATGAGGAGGAAACTTACGAGGAGCTGAACAGAAAACTGCCGAATGTGGGCGATTATGTGACGACCGACGACGGGTTAAAGGGCGAGGTGCAGAGCGTCAATGTACTGCGGCAGCTTGTGAAGGTCATCGTGGATGTGGGCGACGAGAAAGAGATTCAGGAATACCGGGCGGATCAGCTCCGCTTTAAGAGAAGGCATGGAAAGAACCGCAAGGCAGAGGCGAACGACGCGGAACTGAAAGAGCTTGAGAAGCTGGAAAAAAAGGATGTGCAAGGGAAGTAAATCGGGGAACGGGCTGTGCGGAATCTGGATATACCTTTGAAAGAGAATGAGAGAATAGACGATCTGCAGAGGAACGGGTACGGTATCATACAGGATCCCGAGCGGTTTTGTTTCGGGATGGACGCGGTGCTGCTGTCGGGCTTTGCCGTTGTGAAGGACGACGCGAGAGTGCTGGATCTGGGAACGGGGACGGGGATTATCCCTATTCTGCTGGAAGCGAAGACGAAAGCGGCGCACCTGACCGGATTGGAGATTCAGGCTGACAGTGCCGAGATGGCAGGGCGGAGCGTGGCGTTAAACGGGCTGGAAGAAAAAATAGATATTGTTACGGGGGATATTAAGGAGGCAGATAAGCTGTTTGACGCTGCTTCCTTTGACGTTATTACCTGTAATCCGCCTTACATGATCGGACAGCATGGTCTGCAAAACCCGGAAGACGCGAAAGCAATCGCGAGACATGAGATTCTCTGTACACTGGAGGATGTGGTTTCGCAGGCGGCAAGGCTCCTTGTGCCGGGCGGCAGGTTTTTTCTTGTACACAGACCTTTCCGGCTGGCGGAGATCATCGTGACGCTGACGAAATATAAGCTGGAGCCGAAACGGATGCGGCTGGTGTTTCCGTTTGTGGATAAAGAGCCGAATATGGTTCTTCTGGAGGCGGTGCGGGGCGGCAGACCGCGTATGACGGTGGAGAAGCCGCTGATTGTGTATGAGAAGCCGGGGGTGTATACGCCGGAGATTTATGAGGTGTATGGATACTAGAGTGAAAAGAACTTCTAAAGCTCAGCAGCAATGGCTGCTTCGCTAAGAAGTTCTATGTTTCACTCAGGAGAATGCCTGAAAAGCGGCATTCTCCGCACGAATTTGGAGGAATAGGCTATGTCAGGAATGTTGTATCTGTGCGCGACGCCGATCGGGAATCTGGGGGATATGACGCCCCGCGTGGTGGAGACGCTGCAGAGTGTGGATTTGATTGCGGTGGAAGATACGCGCAACAGCATCAAGCTTCTGAACCATTTCGGGATCAGAACTTCCATGACAAGCTATCACGAGTACAATAAAATAGAAAAGGCGGACTATCTTGTAGGGCAGATGCAGCAGGGAAAAAACGTGGCGCTCATTTCGGACGCGGGGACCCCGGCAATTTCCGATCCGGGGGAGGTTCTTGTGCAGAAGTGCCAGCAGGCGGGCATTACCGTCACTTCTCTGCCCGGTCCGGCGGCGTGTATCACTGCGCTCACGCTTTCAGGACTTTCCGCCAGACGATTCTGTTTCGAGGGTTTTTTGCCGCCGGATAAAAAGGAGAAGGCGCAGATCCTAGGGGAACTGCAGGAGGAATCCCGCACAATTCTCATTTATGAAGCGCCCCATCATCTCGTGCGGACGCTGAGAGAACTTTATGAGGCGCTGGGAGACCGCAGGCTTACGCTCTGCAGAGAGCTGACGAAAAAGTTTGAGACGGTGCTGCCGACCACGATCGGGGAGGCGCTTTCCCTTTATGAGCGGGAGGAGCCACGCGGGGAGTATGTGCTTGTGGTGGAGGGAAAGAGCCTGCGGCAGAAGGACGAGGAGCGGCAGGCGTCATGGCAGAGCATGACGATCGAGGAGCACATGGCGTTTTACACCGAGGGCGGCATGGAAGAGAAAGCCGCCATGAAACAGGTTGCAAAAGACCGCGGCGTGGCAAAAAGAGAAATTTATCAATATTTATTGTCAAAGTGATTGACAAAAGTCCCAGAATCCGTAAAATTATGATTGACAAATGTCAGACCAGATAATATACTTTGAATGTCAAACTATTTTAATGACGAAAAGGAGAGCAGAAAAATGTTAGAGAGAGTGATTGAGATTATTCAGGAACAGTTAAACTTGGACGGCGTGGAAATTACCGAGGATTCTTCTTTCAAGGACGATCTTGGTGCGGATTCTCTGGATTTATTCGAGTTGGTTATGGCTTTCGAGGAAGAGTACGGCGTAGAGATTCCTTCTGAGGACTTAGAGCAGATCACAACGGTAGGCGCTGTTGTGGAATACATGAAGAGTAAGGGCGTGGAGGCATAAGCCGGGCGCCTATTTCTGGTTGAGGTTTATAGAATGAAGACAAAAATAACAGAACTTCTGGGGATCGAATATCCGATCTTTCAGGGCGGTATGGCTTGGGTTGCGGAGTATCATCTGGCGGCGGCAGTATCGGAAGCGGGCGGGCTTGGTATTATCGGCGCAGGCGGCGCACCGGCATCTTTTGTGAGAGAGCAGATTCAGAAGGCGAAAGGACTGACGAAGAAGCCTTTCGGCGTGAACGTGATGCTGATGAATCCGGAGGCTGACGAGATCGCCAAGGTGATCGTGGAGGAAGGCGTCAAGGTGGTGACCACCGGCGCGGGGAACCCCGGTAAGTACATGGCGATGTGGAAAGAGGCGGGAATCAAGGTAATCCCTGTGGTGGCAAGCGTTGCTCTTGCTAAGATGATGGAGCGCGCGGGCGCGGATGCTGTGATCGCGGAAGGTACGGAGTCCGGCGGACATATCGGCGAGGCGACCACGATGACCCTTGTGCCGCAGGTGGTGGACGCTGTGAGCGTTCCCGTGGTTGCGGCGGGCGGCATTGCGGACGGCAGAGGCTTTGCGGCGGCTATGATGCTGGGCGCGGAGGCAGTCCAGATGGGGACCCGTTTCCTGCTGGCGACGGAGTGCACCGTACATGAGAATTACAAGAAAAAGGTGATCGCGGCGAAGGATATTGACTCCGAGGTTACCGGCAGGGCGAATGGACACCCTGTCCGTCAGATTCGTAACAAGCTGACAAGAGAGTATCTGCAGATGGAAAAGGACGGCGCTTCCTTGGAAGAGATGGAGAAGTTGACGCTTGGTTCCCTGCGCAAAGCGGTGGTAGAAGGCGATGTAGTAACCGGCACTTTGATGGCAGGACAGATTGCGGGCATGGTTAATAAGGAGCAGTCCTGCGCAGAGATGTTGGAAGAGATTATGGATCAGGCGGAGACGCTGTTAAAATTAAAATAAGAAGCATGCTGAAAAAGCAAGCTGTGCGGCTTGCTTTTTTCTCAAATAAATACTTTGAAATTCAAAATATTTTACAGGACAAGGGGCAAGACGTAGGAAAGGAAAGGTATTCGGTATGGGCAAGACTGTTTTTATGTTCCCGGGACAGGGAGCGCAGTATGTGGGAATGGGAAAGGACTTCTATGAGCAGATTCCGGTCTGCAAGGAGATGTTTGAGCTGGCAGGCAAGGCGAGCGGCTTGGATGTAGCGGCGCTGTGTTTTGAGGAGAACGAGCAGATCAATATCACGGAATACACGCAGATAGCCATGCTGGCAACAGAGGTGGCAATACTGAAAGCTGTGGAGGAGAAGGGTGTTAAGCCTGACATCACAGGCGGTTTAAGCCTTGGCGAGTATGGCGCACTCGTGGCGAGCGGCGTTATGTCGCCGGAGGACGTGTTTAAGATTGTGCGCAAGCGCGGCATCTACATGCAGGAGGCGGTGCCTCAGGGCGGCGCGATGGTAGCTGTGCTCGGACTGGATACGGCGGTGATTGAACAGATCTGTGAGGAAACGCCCGGTATGGTGACGATTGCTAATTATAACTGCCCCGGTCAGATCGTGATCACGGGCGAGGAAGGCGCGGCGCAGGCGGCTGTGGAAAAACTGACGGCGGCGGGTGCAAAGCGGTGTGTGCCGCTTAAGGTCAGCGGACCATTCCACTCACCTTTGCTTGTCGGCGCGGGCGAGAAGCTGGCAAAGGAATTGGAGACGGTGGAGATTCACGATATTGCTGTTCCCTATATTGCCAATGTGACGGCGGATTATGTGAAGGACAAGGCGGATGTGAAACCGCTTTTGGAGAAGCAGGTGTCATCCTCCGTGAAGTGGCAGCAGACGGTGGAACGGATGATTGCGGACGGTGCGGATACGTTTATAGAGATCGGACCGGGGAAGACGCTATCCGGGTTTATGAGAAAGATTAATAGGGACGTGAAAGTGATTAATATAGAGAAGATTGAGGATCTGGAGAAGCTTTCATAAGTTAAGGAGGAGAAAAATATGCTTACTGGAAAAGTGGCTTTAGTTACGGGCGCAGGGCGCGGGATCGGGAGAGAGATCGCGCTTACGCTTGCGGCGTACGGCGCGGATGTGATTGTGAATTATAACGGTTCAAAGGAAAAGGCTGAGGAAGTCACGGCACAGATTGAAGCGATGGGAAGAAAAGCGAAGGCGGTGCAGTGTAGTGTGGCGGACTTCGAGGCATGCGGGCAGATGATTGCGGATGCGGTTGCCGAGTTCGGACACATTGACATTCTGGTGAACAATGCCGGCATCACGAAGGACAATCTGGTGATGAAGATGACGGAGGCGGATTTTGACGCGGTCATTGACACCAACCTGAAAGGAACGTTTAACACCATCAAGCATATGTATCGACCTTTCTTAAAGCAGAAGGCAGGCAGGATCGTCAACCTGTCCTCGGTCAGCGGCGTGCTGGGCAATGCGGGACAGGCGAACTATGCGGCTTCCAAGGCGGGTGTGATCGGTCTTACAAAATCTATTGCCAGGGAGCTTGCGAGCAGAAATATTACGGTAAATGCGGTTGCGCCGGGCTTTATTGATACGGACATGACGCAGGCGATGACGGACACGGCGAAGGAGGCGACTCTTGCGCAGATTCCGCTAAAACGTGTGGGCACGCCGAAGGATATCGCGGAGACGGTGGCGTTTCTGGCGAGCGATAAGGCGGCGTATATTACGGGACAGGTGATCTCGGTAGACGGCGGGATGGCTATGTAACAGCCGCATAAGAAAAACAAGCGACGCGAAGCGGCATTTGTTTTTCGGCGGCGTTAACGAGCAAACGTCCGATGCAATCGGACAGGGAGCGCGAAGCGCGGGTTTGCGAGTCTGACAGTGTAGAAAGGAGCAAAAACGAGAAATGAGTAGACGAGTAGTAGTGACGGGGATGGGCGCGATTACGCCTATCGGATTGAGTGTGGACGAGTTTTGGGCAGGCGTGAAGGAGGGGAAGATTGGTTTCGCGCCGATTACAAAGTTTGACGCAACGGATTTTAAGTGTAAGCTGGCGGCGGAGGTCAAAGGCTTCGACGGTAAAGATTACATGGATTTTAAGGCGGCTAAGAGAATGGAGCCGTTTTCCCAGTATGCGGTGGCAGCGACAAAGGAAGCGCTTGAAGATGCGGGGCTTGATATGGAGAAGGAAGACCCTTACCGCGTAGGCGTAGCGGTCGGTTCCGGCACAGGCTCTTTACAGGCGATGGAGCGTTCCCATACGAGGCTGGTAGAGAAAGGACCGAGCAGGATTGAGCCTCTCTTTGTGCCGCTCACGATCTCCAACATGGCGGCGGGAAACGTGTCGATCCAGTTTGGGCTTAAGGGAAAGAGCATCAACGTGGTGACGGCGTGCGCGACAGGCACCAACTCCATTGGCGAGGCGTTCCGCACGATCCAGTACGGCGACGCGGAGGTCATGGTGGCGGGCGGTACGGAGGGCAGCGTGTGCCCCATCGGTATCGGCGGTTTCTCTGCGCTGACGGCGTTGACCACCTCGGAGAATCCCGAGAGATGTTCCATTCCTTTCGACAAGGAGAGGAGCGGTTTTGTCATGGGAGAGGGCGCGGCTGTCGTCGTGCTGGAGGAGCTGGAGCACGCAAAGGCGAGGGGCGCGAAGATCTACGCGGAGGTAGCGGGATACGGCTGCTCTTCGGATGCGTATCACATCACATCCCCGGCGGAGGACGGCGCAGGCGCGGCGAAGGCGATGGAGTATGCGGTGAAGGATGCGGGACTTGCCCTGGATGACATTACTTATATCAACGCGCACGGAACCAGTACGCACCACAATGACCTTTTCGAGACACGTGCGATCAAGCTGTTATTCGGTGAGCACGCGAAGGATATCAAGATTAATTCCACGAAGTCCATGGTGGGGCACCTTCTCGGCGCGGCGGGCGCGATCGAGTTTGTCACCTGCGTGAAGGAGCTGCAGGAGGGCTACATCCACAGGACCGTCGGTTATCAGGTGCCGGATGAGGAGTGCGACTTGAATTACTGCAAAGAGGCTTACGAGGAAGACTTCGAGTATGCGCTTTCCAATTCCCTCGGATTTGGCGGGCATAACGCGAGTTTGTTGGTTAAAAAGTTCCACGAGTAGGATGCAGGATGTGCGCAGGTAAATTAGGCGGCGCGGAGAGGAGAACAGACATGTCATTGATGGGTGCAAAGGAAATCATGGAGATTATTCCCCACAGACAGCCTTTTATGCTGATCGACACGATAGAGGAGATGGAGGAGGGCAAACGGGTAGTCGCTAAGAAATGTGTGTCCTACAACGAGCCTTTTTTCGCGGGACATTTCCCGCAGGAGCCGGTGATGCCGGGGGTGCTGATTGTGGAGGCGTTGGCGCAGACGGGCGCGGTGGCAATTTTGAGCCAGCCGGAATTTAAGGGTAAAACCGCATATTTTGCGGCGATCAACAACGCAAAGTTTAAGGGAAAGGTGGTTCCCGGCGACGTGCTGACGCTGGAGACAGAGATAATCAAAGTAAAAGGACCTATCGGCGTGGGTATGGGCAAAGCTTATGTGGACGGAAAACTGGTGACACAGGCGGAGTTGACCTTCGCGATCGGAGAGGCGTAAAATGAGTAATGTGAAACCATTAAAGATAGGAGATCTGACAGCACATGTGCCGGTTATTCAGGGCGGCATGGGTGTTGGGGTCAGTCTTTCCTCACTCGCCGGGAACGTGGCGAAGGAGGGCGGAATCGGCGTGATTTCCACGGCGCAGATCGGCTACCGGGAGCCGGATTTTGACACGGATCCGATCGGCGCGAACCTGCGGGCGATAGGCACGGAGATTGCGAAAGCGAGAGAGATCGCGAAAGGCGGGATTCTGGGCGTCAATATCATGGTTGCCACCAGAAAGTACGAGGAGTATGTGAAAACGGCTGTGGCGGCGGGCATAGACTTAATTATCTCCGGCGCGGGACTGCCTATGGATCTGCCAAAGATCGTTGGTGCGGCGAAGACGAAGCTTGCGCCCATCGTGTCCAGCGTGAAATCCGCGCAGGTGATTATTAAATACTGGTGGAAAAAGTATAACAGGCTGCCCGATGCGGTGGTGGTCGAGGGACCTTTGGCGGGCGGTCATCTGGGTTTCCACAAGGAGCAGCTTGCGGATATCGAGGGGCTGCATTACGACGACGAGGTGAAGGCGATCATCGCGCAGGTCAACGAGACTGCGGCGGCGCATGAGACGGAAATTCCCGTCGTTATGGCGGGCGGCGTCTATACCCGCGAGGATATGGAGCATTATCTGGAAATGGGAGCCTCAGGCGTGCAGATGGCGACACGTTTTGTGACTACCTATGAGTGCGACGCAGACCCGGCTTACAAGCAGAGCTATATTGACGCGAAGAAGGAAGATATCGTCATCGTGCAGAGCCCTGTAGGCATGCCGGGACGTGCCATCCTAAATCCCTTTATGAAGCGGGCGAAAGAGGGACAGATTCCCCATGGGAAATGCCATCTCTGCATCAGCACCTGCAAGGGAGCGGATACGCCTTACTGCATTACGGACGCGCTCGTGAACGCCGTGAAGGGAAAAGTGGACGATGCATTGCTTTTCTGCGGCGCTAACGCGTACCGCGCGACGCATCTGGAACACGTCAGCGAAATTATGAGTGAGATGAGCGGAGAAGTTTAGAAAGAGGATTAACATGAAAACAAGAATCATAGGAACAGGAAGCTGTCTGCCGGAGACAGTGGTGACAAATGATGATTTATCTAAGGTGATGGACACTTCCGACGAGTGGATCAGCAGCAGAACGGGAATCAGAGAGCGGCATCTGGCGAAGGAGGAGACGACGGCAAGCATGTCCATAGAGGCGGCAAAGCGCGCCTTGGATAATGCGGGCGTGACGGCGGAAGAACTGGATCTGATTATTCTGGGAACGGTGTCGGCGGATTTTGTGACGCCGGCGTGCGCCTGCGAGGTACAGGCGGCAATCGGTGCGGACAGGGCGGTAGCATTTGATATCAACGCGGCGTGCTCCGGCTTTATGTTCGCCTTAAATATTGCCAACGCATATATAAAGGCTGGGATTTATAAGACAGCATTGATTATGGGGGCGGAGACGCTCTCTAAGGTTGTGGATTGGAGCGACAGGAGCACCTGTGTGCTTTTCGGTGACGGTGCGGGCGCGGCGATTGTGCGCGGCGACGAGCAGTACGGTCTGCTCGCCTTCGATCAGGGATCCGACGGGACGAAGGGCGACGTGTTGGCATGTCCCGGTCGTACCAATAACAATCCTCTGATCCAGACGGACCAGAGGCTTAAGTTTGTGCATATGGACGGGCAGGAAGTTTATAAGTTTGCCGTGACCACGGTGCCCGCTTCCCTGCAGAAGACCATTGAGGCGGCGGGTCTTGCGCCGGACGATATCGATTACTTCGCGCTGCATCAGGCGAACATCCGCATTATCCAGTCGGTGTCGAAACGACTGCACATTACGGAGGATAAGTTCCCGATCAGTCTGGATCACTGTGGAAATATCTCCGCGGCGAGCGTGCCGATTCTTCTCGACGAGATGAACCGCAAGGGGCTGTTAAAGCCCGGCATGAAAGTTGCGTTAAGCGGTTTCGGCGGCGGGCTGACATGGGCGTCAGCCGTCATAGAGTGGTAATGTTTTAATTCGCTTTCAGCGTTATTGCAAGGGAGGAGATCTTTTCCAGAACCTCCTTGCAGGAGTTCATATTTGCCACGGAGGTCTCGGAAGTGCGGAGCCCTTCGGTGGAGGATGCGGCAACCTCTTCGCTGGTAGCGGAGAGATGCGTTATATTTTCAGAAATAGTATCTGTGGAGGTGAGTATCACATTGACGCTCTCCTCCGTATTTTTTACTTTCGTTGCAAGCTCGGTCATCTCCAGATGGATGTTCTCAAAACGACCGCGCATATTCTCGATCATGTCATTTTGTGTGCGCACGGAAGCGGCGGATGCCTCAATGCTGGCGTTTGCCGATCTCGCGTCACTGTTCAAGTCGCCTATGATAGCGGTAATATTGTTGGATGCCTCTTTGGTCTGTGCGGAAAGCTCTCTTATTTCGTCGGCAACTACGGCAAAGCCTTTTCCTGCCTCGCCCGCTCTTGCGGCTTCAATGGAGGCATTCAGGGCGAGCAGGTTTGTCTTCCCGGCAATGCTTAGGATCGTGCCGATAAATTCCTCTACATTTTCGATCTGGGTGGTCAGGCGGGAAATCATCTGTACCGTTGTGTCACTTGCGGAGGCAACGTTTTCAGCCTGCTCTTTTAATTTCTGTATTTCTGCGGAACCTTCGGAGATGGTCTGCATGGTTCTGTCGGAAGCGTCCATCATGGCGCGGATTTCTCCGTCCGCCGTATCGGAAGCGGAGTGGATTTCTACGCACATGGCAGCCTGCGCCTGAATAGCCTCAGCGGTATTTTCTGTGCTGTCCGCAATGTTTCCCATAGCAAAATTACAGGTGTCTACACACTGTTTCAGCTCGTCCACCATCTTCATAGCGTCCTCAAAATGAGCGGAAATTTCGTCCGCTACCTGACTCATGGTTCGGGCGGTCTGCTCCTGCTCCTCTGCCGCTTCCGTGATGGATGCCATGTTTTCTTCGTTAAAACGGATCAGCAGGCGCGTTACCGTGATGCAAGCTGCCGCCACCAACAGCAGAGAAAAGAGATCTATAATGGAATGACTGATGTAGTCGCCCTCTGTGGTAAAATTGATAACAAAGCGCAGTATGTTGGCAATGATGGCAACGCTGTTGCCCCAAATAGCCAATTTTACGTTCAAAAAAGCCATGGAACAGATGATCAGGGCAAACACGTAAGTATATACATTGGCATTGCTGTTCAAAAGCACGATAACTACATAGGCGAGAGCGCAGGAACCCATAAGCGCTATGGAGCAAGCCTTGGTCTCCCGATTCTTAAGCAGTGCAAAAATACTGATGAGAATGCCGGAGAGGGTAAAAGCGATCTGTACCCAGACCCGCCATGTACCGGAGCCGGTAACAATAGTCAGAAAAAAAGTAATCAGAAAATATCCCAATATAATCATTACAACAGGAAAAATTTTAGCATTTGCAACTCGGTACTGCTCTTTAGTCATGGTAACGCCCCCTCACACAAAATAAATTTGAATCAATAAACGCAGATCGAAAGACCTGCGTTTATTATAATATATTTAATACAAGCATACAATAAATTTGTGCGGCAGTGCGAAAAATTTGTTGAATATTGCCAATGCTATTCCGCATTTCTGATACGGTCGATCACGCTCTCTCTCACCATCTTTTTACGGATAAAGAGGGTGATGAGAAGCTGTCCGGCAATGAGAACCACGGCTAGCCCGACGGTTTCCCAGAGGGGATAATGGTAGCGGCTGATGCTCATAATGTGCTCGTCCTTTGCCCAGAGGAACAGCAGATATCCTGCAGCGTTGCCTAAGGTCAGACTTATCAGGAGCGTGCCCGCTGTAAAGACAAGCCCTTCCCCGGAGAGCATACGCACAAGCTGCCTGTCGGATAGCCCGAGAGCCTGCAGGACGCCCAGCTCCTTCTTTCGGGTGACAATACTGGTGATCATCGTGTTGATCAGATTGATAAAACCGATCACGGCGA
>ERZ779637.648-NODE-648-length-20485-cov-17.885756_pt1 | contig 20485 bp, 20 predicted proteins | sample MGYA00514196_ERZ779637 | MGnify/ENA primary metagenome ERZ779637 (study PRJEB29562, sample SAMEA4376700) | mouse gut metagenome | isolation source: Cecum | study: EMG produced TPA metagenomics assembly of the A DSS colitis mouse model was used to assess the...
CCGGAAAAATTAATATACTGCGCACCAATCTGGTAGATTATCTGGAAAACCATCTGGCGAACCGTCTGGAGCAGACACGCCTCGACATGCGCATGGTGGGTATGGAGGACTCCGCACAAAAACCCAAAAACACGGCATCCGGTTCGGACAAGCCCGTCAGTGAAGTTCCCGGCGCAGAAAAGGATCCTTTCTTTGAGAAAAATGCGGAGCACAAAAAAAGCTCCCCGGCTTTTACCCCTTCCGAAGCCGAGGAACTGGAAGTGCTTTTGCGTGAATTTTTAGCTTAATTTATACTGCTTTTTCAGTTGTTTCAATTTCTCCAGAGCTTCCGTTTCTATTCCGCCCTCTACGCCATCGTTCATATACGCTGCATAGGACAGAATTGTTTCTACATGCTCAGATTCTAATGTTGTAACTTCATACGTCATACAGTCATCATGCAGGGCACAGAGTGTCCACTTTCTACTGTCTGTCTTCTGCAGTGGTATCCAACGCATAATATAACCCGCCTTTCGATTACATTTTATCATCAAAAAATGTTTTATGTAAGCGAAATAATTATGCGTTCCGTTAATTGCTGCAAAATATTTTACTGATAAATAGTGACCGACGGTCCCACATAATACGCGTCCGGGCTCTTTGAAAACAGGTCAAAATACCCGATCCTGTATTTCCACTCCCCGCCATAAGAGACGCCGCGCCAGCTTTCCATGACAGCATAAGTTCCAGTCTTCTGTTCATACGCCGCTTTTTTGTCCGGGTACATATCCCCTCCCCGAAAGAGCAGATAATCCTTTTTCTGGGAAAAGTACCCGGTGGCGTATTCCACGTCGATATAATACTCGTTTTCGGCAAGCATTTCCGGCAGAAGGGAAATATCTTCCCCGATTTCCACAATCTCATACTTCTGCGCGTCCATCAGCGGCATGTAAGAAGTGCAGTAGACTTTTGCGGCCGCAGGAATGTTTTCCTCGATATACGCTGCTGCGTGATCATAAGTCAGGTCGTATCGGTAATTGCCCAGAACCGTCACCGCATTGCAGAGAACGAGAACCGCCGCTGCCACTGCTACCGCTTTCCCCGAAAATTTGCCGTATCTGACCCACAGTTTTTCAAAAAACTCCTCCGCCTCCATCAACCCGTAAGCCATAAACAAAAAGCTAAAAGGCAGAACGAGGGACATGTTTCTGCCAAGAACAATACTGTACTTCGACAAGAGCACCAGAATCAAAAACGGCATCAGGGAAAAGATAACAAGCTCCCCACACGCTTTTCTCCGCACCAGATACAAAATCCCCAAAAGCAGCAGCAGTCCGCCAAAAATTCCATAAGAGGACAGCGCGTATGCCTCCAGATATCCAAGAAACGGTAAGTTATGTTCAATGCCGGGATGCCCCCACGCATAATGGTTCAGATTATATAAATTGTCCCCAACAAAGGTCTTAAAATGAAAGAAAAGCGAATAATTACAGAGCACGAAAATCAGCGCCAGCACAATACAGTCCAGAAAGAAGAGATAATTATTCCTGTGCCGTTTCCAATACTTTTTGCCGATATGCAGCGCCAGCCAGAAAATGCCGAAGACAATGCCGTGATACTTAGCCGCCGTAGCAAGACCGATACAGACAGCAAGCATCGGGTACCAGAGATAAACCGCCCGCTCCTCATCCTTCTCCCGCCAGACGAGACACCCCAGAAGCAAAATAAGGTTCGCCACCGCATACAGAAGCGTGTCAGGTCCCGTATAGTACAGATACGCGTAGCCATACAGGGAAAAGACGGACAAAAGGAATCCCAGATAAGCCCATTTCCGACTGTTCGTCATAATCTTAACGCTGAAATAAACACACACATTTGAGAGAAGCGCCGTGCCGCAGATTACATAGCGCAAAAGCACCACAGTATCCACGCCCGCCAGAAATTTTCCCAGAATGCGCGCACCCACCGCCGCGTAATAAAAAGTCAGATGGGGATAACGGAAAAAATCAAGCACATAGATGTCTCCCGCGTAGAGATGCTGCCCCAGCAGCTCATAAATGCAGCCCAGCGAAAGCTGTTCATCCACATTCGGATAAAGCGGCAGCTCAAACTGCCAGTGTCTGTAAAACAAAAGCATCCCGGCTGCCAGCGTAAAAAGAACTGCCCCCGCCATCCCGGCTTTTTTCTGCCATTCTTTCGTAAATCGAAGCATCCCATCCTCCGTATCAAACGCTTATATCCAATCCTTAATGTGATAACTCTTTGTGCACACGGCATCGAAGACAATGCCCTGCTCTTCTATATATTTCCTGTACTCCGCAATCTTCTCCTCCTGCCCCTCCAGTTCCGGGGACACAAAGCAAAGCTTATAGCCAAGGGATTTTAATTCCTTATAGCTTTCTCTGTCTATTGGCACCTTTGTAAAACAATCCACCCAGACCCACTCTGCACGCCCCGCCATATTGCGTATAGTATCCAACCCTTCCAGCTCGCTGAACCGGAGCGCCACCTGTTTCACGCCCATGTCCGTGAGCAGTTTGATCATCGGAAAGGAGGAATCCAGAAAGAAATAATTTTTTATCCGATATTTTTCCATGTATTCCAATGCCTTATGTTCGATACGCTCGCTTTTGACATTTAAAATCATAGTGCCGTGATGATAAACTTTGCAGTATTCCTCAAAATCCTCTCCCGGCTCAAAAGGATTGTGGCAAATATAAATCCGCCCGTTCAGGTCGTCCCGCAGATCCAATTCGACCCCGTATTCTTCCGGAAGCTGTAAAAGTTCTGCCTTTGTGTTGACTCTGTGCGCTATGTATTCCATTTTTGCGTCCCCATCTTTCCCGATTTCATCTGTCCCTGTCATATCCCAAAACATATCCTGCCCGCAGCAGGATTCAACTTTGCAAACTACCACTCTTTTTTAGCTTCACACTAAAAGTAATCGTCCGCTTAATAAACTTCCACTTCGCCGCAAGCCCCGTATTCCACTTTGACGTGCCGTGCACCCGCTCGGGAAATACCACCGGGAAGCGCAGTACTTTCAGCCCCTTTTTCCTTGCCGTGTACAGCGCGTACAGATCCAGCGAAAAGTCATGAGGCGGCTCCTGCCACTCGTCATAAAATATCTTCGGGAAAATATTGGGCTGTGCGTTGATATCATAGAGCTTTGCATGGAGATAACAAGTCTCAAAAACGCTCATGCCCACGGTGAAAAATACGTCGAAGAGCGGTCTGCCTTTCCGGTTGCCCTTCACGAAGACAAGCCCTCTTTCCTTCTCAATCAGCTCCAAAGCGCGCACGATATCTCCGGGGTCTGTCTGCAGATCAGCGTGCGTCCAACCGATATATTCGCCCCGGCACTCCTTTAGCCCCTTCAGAATCCCGTAGCCGTAACCCTGATTTACCTCAACGGTCACCGTTCTTGCAAAGGCGTAGCGGGGCAGCAATTCCCGCAGCACATCCGCACTGCCGTCCGTAGAGCCGTTGTCCACCAGAACAACCTCCATATCCTGCCCTTTGATCACCTCGTCAAACCGCTCCAAAAGCAGCGGTATATTTTCTTTTTCATTATAACACGGTACTACAATTGAAAGTTTCACTCACATCTTCCTTTCTACAAACCGCCTTCGATTTTCCTGCCAAGCAGTTCATACAGCTCCCCATAATCTGATACGACGTCGATATCGTCCCGCTCTTTTTCCTCCTGTGAAGCCCCGGTATGAAACCAAATCGCCTGCATACCTGCCGCCGTCGCTCCCTTTATATCCCTTTCCAAATTATCCCCCACAAAGCAGACTTCAGCTGCCGGAAGCCGCAGTTTTTGGAGACACAGCTCAAAAATTCCCGAAGCAGGTTTCTCCACACCCGCCTCCTCGCTCGTCACCATGCAGTCAACATCATCTATCATGCCGAGCCGCCGCAATTTCCTGTGCTGGATATGCGCCAGCAGATCCGTGCAGACGCCTACGCGGATGTACTTTTCATGCAATGCCTCCAAGAGTTCTCTTGCGCCGGGATACAGACACATATTATCCAAAAAGAATCCCCAGTATGTCTCATACATTTCAAGCGCCAGATACAACGGTCTGATATCCAGATACTCTAATGTCTTTTGAAAATAAAGCATTCTGCTGTGAGAAGTCGCCGTCTCACCAAGCATTTCCTTAGTCGTCTGTCTCGCCCGCATAAATGCATCTTCGTACTGTTCTTCACTTACGCCAAGCCTCTCACGCACAAGCCCTCCCACGCACTCGAAGGCTGCCCTCTCCAGCGCTTTGTAATCATACAAGGTGTCATCCAGATCAAAAATTACTGCCTTTATCATTTGCCCTCCATTTCCCCTTTTCCTATTTTATTTTAATCCTTCTTCATAATCTCGCCGATCACAAGAAGAAGCATCAACTGTATCAATCCGTCCGCACCCTCTTCCCAGAGAATACTTCCCCCCGTCAGGTCCTCCATCTGCGGAACAACCGCCGCCGCTGTTTTAGCCCAGACATTTTTTCCCGCATTCAGATCTTCCCCGCGGAAGGAAACTTTTTGATGTAGAAGATCATCATATGACAATTCGCCGGAAACACCCCGGTCGCGCAAAAGTGAGAGCAGCGGTTCTACGTTGATCTCCGTATCCAACACAAATTCTACGCCCAATGTAATCTCCCTCAGCTGTCCTGCTTTCTCCGGTCTTTTTAAGAGTGTCTCGTCAAAATACCGTATCACCAGATCGGCATACTGCTTCTGCGGGTAGATATATTTCTCAGCGTCCCCACGCCTTTCCTTAATCTGTTCGAGAACCTCCGCCCTGTCGTGCCCCCGTTCCCCCTGATCTCTGCACAGTTTCCAGTGACACCGAAGCGCTTCGTTCGTGTCCAGATACACCTTCATATCAAGCACCTGTCTCATCTGCGGCAGGTATAGAGAATGGAGTCCGCACAAAACCACATAAGGCTTTGGTGACAGCCGTTTTTTGCACGTAAACGTGCCCGTTTCATGGTCATAATCTACGCGTTTTACCGTATTATTCCCGCGCAGCACCTTTAAATCCTCTGCCTGTCTGTAAAGATAATTGGCACGGGGATTTAAATGCGTGATTTCCGCCCAGTTCCGGTCGCCCCGCTCCCACTTGTGATCGCCGTCCCCTTCCAGCGCAAGCACCCTCTCCTTTGACAAAAGCGATTCCAGCATTTTCAAAAGTCTGGTTTTCCCCGCGCCGCTGTCCCCGGCAATCCCGATCGTGAAAGGGCGGTTTCTCCTGCGGTAATACGAGTTGCTGCCCACGCCATAGAGATACATGTAGACCACCAAAATCAGAAAAACGCCCACCATCAGCGAAAAGACGATATCCTTCATCCCCTCGTCGGACAGCTTTAAAAAGGCAAGACTCCTGCCCAGAAAATACAAATCTACAAACTGCGTCGTGTGGAAAAAGACATAATACAGAAGATACAGCAAATTAAATCCGCCGTAAACAAATACCATTTTCCCGCGGCTCTCATTCTGTCTCGCCAGATACAGCATAAAAAACGGCACAATCCAGATAAACCATGCCGGCATTGCTGGTACAAAAGCGAGAAATGCCGAGAACAGCAGACCCGTCATACTGATCAGGAGATCCCGATTCATCTGGTTGACCCGAAACGCCTGAAAATAGAGAAAAAGCAAAACCAGCACAGCTAAAAGCAGGTGCGCACTCCCATAATCAAAATACACCCTGCCGATTGCCTGCTGTTCCTTGTTTAACAAAACCATGTTGATGAAGCCGCTCCCCCAGAAGGGCAGCACAATCGCCACCGTCAGGGCAATCGGCAGACCCGTCATCCATATAGCCTTTTTCCATCCCTTTCTCTTATAGATATAGAGGAAAAAGAGGGGCAGCGCCGCTGCAATATGAAGCTTCGAGGCAAGGGCGAGCGTAAGAAAAAGAATAAACCGCCACTCGTATGCGCGTTCCTTTTTCGCCGCCACGCTCATTTCACTCAGATAATAAACCGCGCCTACCAAAAACACCGTGGGAATCAGGTCAAGCTGACCGTGCATGTACGACGCGTATAAAATAATCGGCGATAAAAAATACAGCGCCAATATGTATTTTCTTTTATCTCTGGAAATACGGAACAGAAAATACAGCCCGAGAAGATCCGCGAAAAGAAGAGGCAGTTTAAAGACCAGATTTCTCAAAAACACTGGCATACCGCTAATAAAGGAGACGAAAACGCCGCCGATGCACTCCGCCAGAAGCATAACCGGCGGATAGGGAAAAGAAGGAAGCAGCCCGTTGTCATAGTAAACCTGATATGGGTTCTCCCCGCACAAAAAAAGATCCACAAAAGGAATGAACATCTGATCCTGATAATCGGAAGAGAAAAGCCCCATCAAAAGCAACTTAAACAAGACCGCCATAATAATGACAGTTCTCAAATACTTCTGATAGTTTTTTTCCATGTCAAGCCTATGTAACATTTTCAGTACATATCCTTCTGTATCTCATTTGAATCAGAATCTGACATCCCGATTCATTTTTCCGCAGAAATTATGCCTTCATGCATAAGAAACGCCTTAAAATAGGTATAGGTATTCTGATATCCTTCGTAGTCCGCAGGCGTTCCCCAGCCCACATAACGGTCGATATCGAAAATCTTCGCACGATAACCTAAGTCTAACACATGTTTCACCGTCTGGTCTACATAGAATTCCCCATTGATTCTGTCATTTTCCCGAATCATTTTCTCCGTGGCATCCAAAAAGACCTTCGCCCGCTTAAACCAGAACGTCGCCACCACCGCGGGATCCTCCATGGGCGTGTCGGAGATCGCCTTTTTGATGGAGGTGCCTGTGATATTTCCGTCCTTGTCGGTCAGCATCCAGCCGTAAGCATTGGGTTTTTGCAGCACCGCCTCGTTGTGACGGTAAGTAAAGACAATGCAGTCGCACGTCTGCTTCGTCTCCTGAAAAGCCGCCCGGTCAATGTCCATCCCGTTGTCGCAGCCCGCAATCAGAAGCTCCTCCTCCGAGTCCAAAAACTCTTTTGCCAGCATACACGTACATGCCTGTCCTTCCGTGAGTCTGTCAATCGTGATAAACTGTGCCTTTTCATAGTACGTCCTGATGGCGTCCTCCACCCCGTCTTCCCGGTGGAATGTGCGATCCACGTAGATCACATTGCTCCCGTCCGCCGCCACCCCGGGCAGATCCTTCGTGGCGCAGACAACCATCGGTTTTTCCGTCCCATCAAATCGGTCAGTCGTGGGAATCGCTGGTTTATGTACGCGGTAGCCCGCATCAGCAAAACGCTGCCCCGCACCCGCCATGGGAATTAAAACCTTTCCTGCCGCCGATTCCGACATTCCTGTCAGTCTGTTATTTTTACTCCGGAGAAGCAAGTCCGTCCAATATACAAACTCCCGCAAATCCTCCGGCGTGCCCCACTGACAGAAATACGGCACATCCGTAGGCACCCACACTTTAAGCCCGTCCTTTACCATGAAATTGTAGGGAAGGCTTGCGTAATACTCCCCGTTGATGGCGCACTCCTCATGCTCCGTCAATATCCGGCAGTATTTTTCCATCACTGCTCCGTTTTTAAAATAATAGACACCCGGCGAATGCTTCGCCTTTGTCTTGTCTTTCTCGAAAGAATACTTTTCCCGGATTTCCACTAAATTATCTTCCGCATCCGTCAGGCAGGATGCGTAAAAGTTTTTATGCGGTAAGAGGTTTGGGTGAAATCCCGTATAACAGGGCACAGCCCCGTCGCAGTCCCGCGCCGTCGCCTCTTTCGCAAACACCTGAAAATCCCACGTCATATAGAAATCGCAGTAATTGATGATACAGCCGTCCTCCCGCTGAAACCCTGCCGACGCCGTATTTTCTTCAATCCTAACACCATCCGAACTACCCTCTGCGTTATTCCCATCCGCCGCATACAACGCCCAGTATGCCCGCAGCACATCATACACCGGACCTTTTTTTACCCAGTCTTCTATCGTCACAATATCCGCCGTCGGCGCAAGCGCAAGCAGCTTATCTTTCATGGACGGGTCTTTCTGTAAATGCTCCCCCCGGCATACAAAAATAAAATGCTCACTTTCCGGGTACATGCCCTTCACAATCCACTCAATAATCGGCTTTCCCATCACCGGAATAAAAGGCTTTAACTCCCGGTAACCAGCCGCCACAAAGCGAGAACCATAGCCCGTCATGGGTATGAAAATGTTCATATATTTAATCCCCCTGCCTGTGAATCCGCGCGATATGTCTTCACACTTTTGCCATTGTCTCAACTTTCACACATCACAGTTTCCTGCGGTACTTCTCCGCATCCCAGTTCAAGAGCGCGTCCTGCTGCCCCTCGCTCAAAAACTGCATCTCGTGGGAACGGTTCGCCGCCTGCACCTGCGCCGCAAAGCTCATGACATTCTCGATCTCCTGCGCCTTCTTCACGCTCTCCGCCAAAATGTAAACACGCCCTTTGTAGCAGACCATTGCCGGAATCCCGTTTCTCTCTATAAAAGCGGTAACGTCCGCCGCACCGAAATCATCCGCCAGAAACAGCGGCTTTTTCGACCCGTAAACCACACAGTCCGGGCAGAAAGCGTGATTCCACTTATCCGCCTGCAAAATATCCCCTTCCGCCGTCCCCGGGGACAAAAAGCGGTTCTCGGAAAGATAAACAATTCTTTCGGCAAGTTCCGGAATCCCGGCAAACGCATCCCAGAGCTTCGTCGCGTTCGGATACGCCTCGTAGGACACCTGCAAATACGCCGCAATCTTTTCCAATACCTCCTCCGTCCGGCTGATCACCCGTTCCGCCAAGCCGCCGCTCACCACAAGCCCGTGGCTCTCCAAAAAGATAATCTCCGGCTCGCCTGCCGCCTGACAAATTTTATAATAAGTCTCCGCAAGAGCCGCGCCCGGTTTCCGATAAGGCACATAAACCGCATCGGGAAACAACTCCTCCAGAATTTCCCTGCCGTCTTTTCGTGCCGTCAGAATATTTACCAGCGTTGGATGGGAGTGCAGTGTGTACTTCCCCGTCACCGCGTGGAGAAACGTCTCAATGGAGGCGCGCCCGCCCGCCATCTGCGCTTTCACAAGCAAGGCGTTCCCCGCATCCTCCGTCAGTACGAACTTGCCGTCCGCTCTTATATTTTCCTTAAAATACTCCGCAATCAGGCGGTAATCAATCTTTGAATAGCCGCTGTTCTCACTCACATCCGCAAGCTGAAAGCCCGAGCTTTTCACCAGCATGACCTGATCGTCCAGCTTCACGGAAGTGTTGCCGCCGCCCGCCTGCCCCAAGTCGTTTCGCATACCCGCATATTTTGAAATCCGAATAAAACCCTGCATATGGCTCTCCATTTTAAATCTTCCTTTTCATTTTTTTAGTCTCCGGCACAACTTAATTATATTTCCCCGACAGGTACAGGTCAACCGCCATTTACAAATGAAAAGATAAAGCAGAAACCAGCTCACACAATGCGCCATTAGAATCCCTATATCCTTTGCAATTGCGGTATGGTCTCCGACCGCCAGATGCATAATCCCCTCAAAGGCGGCGCTGGACGGTACAAAATGACAGAATACGGAAATCAAACCGTCTGTCGCCAACAAATAAGATACCAACGGCACTGCAATAAATATATTTTGAAGTCCCGCCATCATATCAGGACGATCTAAAACAGTAATACTTATCTGCCCTGCATTCTCTCCTCATATACAACGCGGGAAGCGTGTCAGCCGTCTGGCGGAACAAATCCAGTTCGTCGCCGGAGACCACCGTCTGAATGCAGTCGCCGTCAGCCGTCACACCGATCATGTATGTAGACGGCTCATTGATAGCGGCGGTTAGTTCTTCCTGCATTTTATATGTGGTCACAGAACCATAACGTTCCAGCCATGAAATCGTCTGCGCCGGCAGATCCTTTTCCAGTACGCCAAACTGAAATTCCGCCACAGAAGAAAGGTCAATTCCGCCCATAAAATTCAAAGCGAAAGCAACGACGATTGGCAGGAACTTTGAAACCATGATTATTTTTTTCCGCACCGTGCGGAATGAAAATTGTTCTTTCATGTTTCCTCCTTTTCCAAACGTTTTTCCTCAGTTAAGTCAATTACTTTTCAGAAAGTTTATTTAGCCTTTCGCTTCAAATTTATACCCGGAGCGAATCAACGTTACGATGGTTTTTCCCTCGCTCCCTAATTTTTGCCTTAAAGTCTTGATATGCGTGTCTACCGTTCGCGTATTTCCCTCAAAATCATAGCCCCAGATACGGTTTAAGAGCTGTTCCCGCGAAAAAACCTGCCCGGGATTGGACAAGAAAAAATACAGCAGTTCATATTCTTTGTGCGTCAGCGTAATTTCCGTACCGTCCAAAAACACTTTATGTGCGACGGGACTAATCGTTACTTTTCCCGCACTAAGCGTATTTCTCACCGCTTCGCTATGTGTGTTTCCCGGCGTACCGCCGACTGCATCCGTAAAATTAGCCGAAACACGGCGCAACAGGGCGTTTGCCTTTGCGAGCAATATCTTCGGGCTGAACGGTTTTGTCATATAATCATCAGCGCCATATTCATAGCCCTTCAATTTATCTTCCTCATCACTTTTGGCAGTCAGCATAATAATTGGCAGACTGCTCATTTCCCTCGCCGTTTTACATACGGAAAACCCGTCCAGATGCGGCATCATAATATCCAGTATCATCAGATCCATCGGATTGTTCTTCAATAACATCAGGGCGTCCACCCCGTCATCCGCAGCGAAACAGGTATGACCGCCCTTGCGCATATATTCACAGATGATGTTCTGCATATTTTTTTCATCTTCCACAATCAGAATGTTCGCCATAAAACCTCCGTTTGTTTATACCAAAATACTCTCTTGCGAAAAATTCTTTAAATATTTATAGAGCGTATCCGCCGCAAAATTTTTTCCCCGTCCCCGATCGGAGACAAGCTGTATGGACCGCCCCGGAATATCGCTGTCTATCGGTATCTGCACCAGTTTGCCTTCCTCAATCAGAGGCGCTGCAAGCTTTTCCGGCACAAAACCGATACCAAAATTATTTTCAACAAGCGGCAGCATAAGGTCCGACGTCTCCACTTCCATGTCCGGCTCAAAATCTACGCCGTGCTGTATGAAAAAATTTTTGTAGAGAGCGTAGGTCGCACTCTCCCTCCCCAGTCCAATCCACGGATACTTTCTGATATCTTTTAGCTGTAACGAGGTTTTGCACAAATCCTGATATCGCATTCCTCCCACAAGAATTTCCTCAAAATCCAGTACGGGAAACCCCGAAACCGTCGCCGGCAGTTCATAGGGCATGGTGATCACCGCAAAATCAACCCGCCCGCCGGTGAGCTGCCTGACTGTCTCCGGCGTTGTGTGGTTGTGGATTTTAATTTTTACTTCCGGATATCTCTGCCGGAAGGTATGCAGGGCATCCAGTAAAAAAAGGTGAAGCGCCGTCTCCGTCGTCCCGATCTCCACCGAACCGCCGCCCAGAATTGCCGGTCCGCCAATCTCCTCCTGCGCATTCATCAGATGCCTGTAGGCAATCTCTACATGCGAATAGAGCCGTTCCCCTTCCTCCGTCAAGCGAATCCCCCTTGCCTCCCGGATAAACAGACGGCACCCAAGCTGAGATTCCAACAGCTTCATCACACGCGTCACATTGGGCTGATTGCTGCCAAGCGCTGCCGCCGCTCTCGTTATGTTTTCATATTTTGCCACATAGTAGAAAATTTTGTAGTACTCAAAATTAATATCCATATATATTTTATATTTCTCCAATACAACATATATATTTTTCACATCTGATAAAATGAATTATAATACATTCTTGGAAATATGTATACTGGCAGTCAAAAAAACTCGCTGAGTATATAGGAATGCGGGAAAGGACACAGCATTATGAATAAAGATTTGACCATCGGAGAACCCCAAAAAGTATTGTGGCAGTTTTGTCTTCCACTGTTTGGCAGCATTATCTTCCAACAGCTTTACAATATAGCGGACAGCCTTGTGGCAGGAAAATTTATCGGGGAGAACGCGCTGGCTGCAGTCGGAAACAGCTATGAAATCACCTTGATCTTCATTGCCTTTGCCTTCGGCTGCAATATGGGATGCTCTGTCATCACCTCTCAGCTGTTCGGCGCAAAAGACTACCGCGGGCTGAAAACTGCCGTATCTACAGCCTGCCTTTTCAGCGCTGTCGTATGCGGCGCGCTGATGCTGATCGGCATTCTTGGATGCAACCCGCTGCTTCGTCTGATCCGGACGCCGGAAGAACTGCTCGCGGACTCCAAACTTTATCTGGATATTTATGTGTGGGGGCTGCCCTTTGTCTTTTTCTACAACATCGCAACCGGCATTTTCTCCGCTCTCGGAGACTCCAAAACCCCCTTCTATTTTCTGGCGGTATCTTCCACGTCAAATATCGCGGTGGATATCCTGTTTGTGAAAGCCTTTCACATGGGCGTTGCCGGCGTGGCGTGGGCGACCTTTTTATGTCAGGGCGTCAGCTGTATTCTCGCCGTGTTGACTGTGTGGACGAGACTGAAAAAAATTCCCTGCGATAAAAAACCGGCGCTGTTTGACGCCGGGCTGTTAAAAAAGATTGTGATAATCGCCGTGCCGAGCATTCTCCAGCAAAGCTTTATCTCCATAGGAAACATCTTGATTCAGAGCGTTATCAATGGCTTCGGCGCCTCCGTCATGGCAGGATATTCCGCCGCCATAAAATTGAACAATCTGGTTATTACCTCCTTCACCACGATCGGAAACGGTATCTCCAATTTCGCCGCCCAGAATCTGGGCGCCGGAAAGTACAGCCGCCTAAAAGACGGTTTTAAAGCGGGAATTAAAATGGTATGGTGTCTGTGCCTTCCCTTCTGCGCCCTCTATATCCTCCTCGGAAAATACTTACTTCTTCTATTCATGGAAAAAGACTCGACCGCCGCTATACTGACAGGACGGCAGATTTTATGGATTCTGTCTCCGTTTTATTTTGTTGTGTCCGCAAAGCTGATCGCGGACGGCATTCTCCGGGGTATCAGCGCCATGCGGCAGTTTATGGCAGCCACTTTTACGGATTTGATGCTGCGTGTGGTTCTTGCTTTTTTCTTGTCCGACCTGACACAGCGCGCTGTCGGTATCTGGTGCGCGTGGCCTGTTGGCTGGACGATCGCCACGGCAATTTCCCTTTTCTTTTATCAGAAAGCGTGCAGGAAATTATCCCCGTAAACATTTCAGAATCGGTTCTGTATATTTTTTATCTGAAATATCATAGGACGAGGACATGACTTTTGCCATCTCTTCCTCCGTGGCGGATTTATCTTTTTTTGCCTTTATCATCTTCACAAACATCCGCATCATGAGCCTTGATGATACAGACATTTTCTCATAGTTGAGTCCACCCGGACAGTAAAATACGTTTACCTGCTTCAGCTTTGGCTCGTTGAAATTCTGCGCAAGCGACTTTTCCACGTCCGGGGTAACCGGGCTTGCACCGACACAGAACACAATCCGCTTCTGCCGCTTCCGCAATCCACTCACATTTTCCCCATTAATAATTCTCTTCTCCAAATGGTTTATAAACTTGTCCATAAAAAATCCTGCACTTCTTTATTAAATCTCTCCGCGTTTTTACTTGCGATAAAATGGTCCCCCGGAATCACAGAAAGTTTTGCATTCGGGATGTTTTGAGCAATGATTTCCGTGTGGCTCTGCTTAATCATATCCTTCGTTCCCGCAATGACCAGCGTCGGCGCCTGAATCGCGCGCAGTTCCTCGGGTTTGATATTCGGTTCATGCACCATTAAGCCCAGAATTTCCATATGAGTCTTTGCCTTTTCCGACTTCCCCGCAAACAGTTTCGCAAACCGATAGCCAATCTCTATTGGAATCTGTATGCTCCTCTTGACTCCCTTCGTATCCAGATTTCCGCCGTTTAGGATAAGCGCATTCACCCGCTCCGGATATTTCAACGCAAACTTCATGGCAATATTCGCGCCGTCGGAAAAGCCCAGAATCATTGCTTTCTGAATCTCCAGTTTATCCATCAGTTTATGTAAGTCCACGGCAAACTGCTCCATCGTAAAAGGCGCTGTCCCCCAGGGAGATTTCCCGTGACCTCTTGTGTCTACCGCAATCACTCTGTATTTATCTGAGAAAAAAGAAAGCTGATTGACAAAGTAAGTTCCGTCCTCTCCGTTTCCGTGCAGAAGAAAAAACGGCTCTCCTTCGCCCTGCTCTTGATAATATAAAGAAATATCCATTCCGTTCTCCCTTTTAGAACTTATATTGCATAAAATTCCCGTTCTTCACAAACCCGAAATCCGTGTACAGCAGTACACCCATATCCGAAGCGGTAATCTGTACACAGCCGCAGCCATACTCCTTCGCCTCCTCCACCACGCGCGTCAATAAAGCTTTTGCAATCCCCCGCCTGCGGTATTCGTCAGCCGTATACATGCTGGAAAGCAGACCAATTTTCCCGTTGGGACAGCTGAAATACGGCGGCTTTTCCACAAAGGACATGCCGCTCGTACCCACAATTTTTTCCCCGTCAACGGCAAGCCATGACACAAACGTACCGTCCGCCATATGCCGCCGGTAATAATCCGTTAAGGCAGGCTTTAAGTCGACTTCCTCGGTCGCGCCTTCCTCCCGAAGTTGGTGGATTCTCATTTCTATAAAGGTGTCTAAATCTTTTTCTGTTATTTTTCTGTATTGTATCGCCATAAATGCTGTCCTCGTCTTTATCCATCTCTCATATATCAATTCAATGAGAGAGCTATTTATCATTTGTTCCTTTATAATTATTTTTCTGCCATACCTTGCAATTCCTCTAGCATGATTTTCTCAATTTTAATAATATCTGGCTGTGTTGGTGTAAAGCGTACCCCTCTGTGTAACAAATTAATAATTTTTTTTGCGTTCTTTTCCAATTCCTGTATCAATTTAGGGTCTGCAATTTTTACAGGCTGACCACCTTTGATATACTGATCGTCTATGTATCTTGTAATCACAGGAAACATATCTTGAAAGAGAAGCACCGTTTTACGATCAAAAACCTTCACAATCTTTATTGTGTCTGTCGGCTTGTGCTGCTCTTGTTTTTTCTGTACCAGACGTTCAAATTTTTCTATCTTTGAACTGCATGGGACTAACCAATACAACCCCGTCTTACTATCTTTAAAAGCAAAATAATGCGGGCGCTTTGTGTCCTCATAATTAACCTTCAAATAGGGATCTTGTATCCTTGCGAAAAACTCATCTGATACAAAATATAGATTTCCCGTCATAATTTCCATAAGCGGCTTTTCTCCCTATATAATTTAAGCCCCCTGCCTTTTAGGGCAAGAGGCTTAAAAACTTTTTCACGGTCTATTTATTATTCGCATGACCGGGAGCGAACCACGTTTTCACGGTCCATTTATTATCCGCATGACCGGAAGCGGACTACTTTTTAAGGTAGTTCCCTACCTATTGATATTATTATACGCAACACCCGCAAATATGTCAATCCCCCGAAAAAAATAATATGTAAATTTGTTTATCTGTAGTTACTTTTCATGTACCATTCTCCCATCCACCACATGCAGATTTACCATGGAAACAATCTGCTCCTGCATCTCTTCCACCGTCTCCACTCTGACTCTGCCGATTTGATTTCTTGTCTTTTCAAAGTCAATCTCCGGAAATAACCTTTCACAAAATTGATTTGTATCGGGCGACGCGCCCATCAACGCAATGACCAGAGAATCTGCGTCAAACTGCTCGAATATTTCCTTCAATTCCTTTTCGGAAATGGTAGAAATCTGTTCAAAATCCGCGATTCTCTGCGGTTGGATTTTAGGCTCTAATATATCATTTATTGAAATGCCGTACAGCTTGGACAGCTTTAACAGAACATCCACATCGGGAACTGTTACTCCTGTTTCCCATTTGGAGATTGCCTGTCTTGAAATATCCAGTTTTTCCGCCAGTTCCTCCTGTGTGTAGTTATGGCTTTTTCGGAGAAAGTGTAAATATTTTGCCGTCAAATTTATGTTCATACGAAATTTCCTTCCCAAGCAATCATTTTTTCATATTACGTCTGCGCACTGCTCGTTGCTTTCGCGAACATTATAACCTAAAAAGGAAAAATAAAAAAGAACCTGACAGGCGCAAAAACGCAACAAGGAGGCTCCCCCGCTTCGCCGGGTTTACCTCCCCTTTACTGCAAAATCGCCTGCTCCAACACATAGAGCGCCTTCTCGTTCTCCTCCAGACAGTGCGCCATCATCGCTTCATTGCCCCGGTCCGCCAGAGATGTCGTGTCCGCCCCAAGCTGGACAAAGCAGATATAATCGTTGATTGTCTCGATGCGCGATGCGCGCGCTTTGCTCAGATTCTGCGGATAATTCTTGTTTTGTTCAATCAGCCCGCTCCGGTAAGATTCAATTGCCTGCTCAATAGTCCCTACATAATCTTCTTTCGCGTGAATGATAATCATGGTATCTATGTGCGCGTCAAGAATCTGTCTCTCCGCCAGAAAGTCTACGTACATATCCTCCGTGATTCCTGTCAGCCGCTCCAGTTCCGCCGCCGATAAATTGACCTCCGGCCAGTAATTATCCCCGAGAAGTTCTTTCACTTCCTCCTCCAATTCGGGTAACGTATAAAACTCTCGTTCTCCCTCACCCGCACTTTCCCAAAAAAGCGGAAAATTTCCCGCCTCCACTTCCTCCGCGTTCTGCTCCCCGACGATTCCCCGCCCGTCGACCAGATCTTCTTCTGCCAGCTCCTCCTTGCCACAACTTGTTAAGAAAAGGAGACCGAAAGCTGCTATTATTATTGTTTTTTTATACATGTTATTCCTCCATTTTTGTCAAATATGACGTCCGCATATATTCTTTTTTCTCCCGCGCTGTACATTCGCCGCCGCATAATATCCTCTGTATGAAAAAGTAACTCTCAGGATATTATTTTAATTTGTAAGCCGCAGTCGGATTTGGTATACTATAGCAGAAACAGATAATATGAATCCCGCACTATTATTTTTTACTTATATTTACAAATTTATGTATTTTCAGAGAGGAATTTTGGAAATTTATGCTGTTTAATTCCTATATCTTCATCTTCATATTTCTGCCTGTCGCACTGATTGGGTGGTACGGGCTCAACAGACTCGGGCGGTACAAGCTGGCAAGTCTTTTTCTGTCCGTCATGTCCCTGTGGTTCTATGCCTATTTTAACGTCCGTTATCTCGCCATCATCCTGTGCAGTATCGGACTGAACTATCTTCTGAGTCTTGCCCTTGCACATGTGCAGACAAAACATCTTCCCTCAGATACAGGTGCAGAAAAAACAGATTCTACGTTCGGCGCCGAAAGCAAAATTCAAAAAGCTCCTTCAGTAGACAAAGCGCCTATTCCTGTTTCCGGCAAAATCGGTCTTCTGGCAGGTCTTATCTTAAATCTGGGCATTTTATTTTACTTTAAATATTATGATTTTTTTATTGAGAACATTAACCTCGCTTTCCGCGCGGACTTTAACTTGAAACACATCCTGCTGCCCCTCGGTATCAGCTTTTTTACCTTTCAGCAGATGTCCTATATCATTGACCGGGCACTGGGCAGATGCAGGCATTACGATTTTGTCAACTATCTGACCTTTGTGACCTTTTTCCCGCAATTAATTGCCGGTCCCATTGTGCTGCACAGCGAAATCATTCCCCAGTTTGAGGATCCGGAAAAACGCCGCTTCGACAGCGCCTCTTTTGCCAGAGGCATTTATCTGTTCGTTCTGGGGCTTGCCAAAAAAGTGCTTCTGGCGGACACCTTCGGCTTGATGGCAAACTTTGGCTTTGCGCAGACTTTTTCACTGGACGCAGTGTCCACGGTTTTTGTAATTCTGGCTTACAGCTTTGAATTGTACTTTGATTTCAGCGGCTACTCCGATATGGCGATCGGTCTGGGCAGGATGTTCCATGTGGAGCTGCCGTTAAACTTCGATTCGCCTTACCGCTCCTGCAGCATCAAGGAATTTTGGCAGCGGTGGCACATTACGCTATCGCGGTTCTTTATCACTTATGTGTATATTCCGCTTGGCGGCAGCCGAAAAGGACGCGCGCGTATGCTTCTCAATACTTTTATTGTCTTTTTGCTGAGCGGACTCTGGCACGGCGCGGCATGGACTTATGTGGCGTGGGGCGCCATGCAGGGGCTGCTGGTTGTATTGGATAATCTCAGTGTTGTGGGCATTCGCGGCAGGGAAGAAAAACGTCCTTCCCGTTTTCACATCCCCGCGCCTATTGGCTGGATCATTACCTTTACTCTTTTTAATCTCTCGCTCTTTTTTTTCAGAAGCAGCAGTATGCTGGCGGCAGGACAGCTTTTCAAAAACCTCCTGTCCCTGCGCTTTAACGGCAAACTGTTTGAGATTGCCGCACAACTCGACATCTCGGAAATATATGTGCTCAAACAGGCTCTGGAACTGGCGGCTCCGGCAGCGGTTAATTACCTGTACCTGTTTGTTATGCTTGCATTGTTTGTGCTGGCGTTTTACCTGATTTTCCACAAAAATGCCTACGAGCGTGCGACCCGCAACGAGTTAACTTCCGGCAGGTGCTGGAGTATTTGCATTTTATTCATATGGTGCGTGATTTCCCTGTCGCAGGTGAGTACATTCCTCTACTTTAACTTTTAGCAACAGTCTCATCGTGCTCACAAAGAACTTTTTATTTTCATATGTATAGGGCAGACGCCCGAAAATGAATGATTTGCATGATCAACAAAAAAGAAAGGCAACCTATGATTTCAGACGGAAAATTTATCAAATCTTTTTTCATAAGAACGCTTATTCTCCTTGCGGCGGTGATCGGCGCGGTTGTGCTTTTTGACCCCTTTTATCAGTATCACAAACCACTGCCCGGCTTGAAAGCAGTGTTGACGGACAAGGAATATCAGTGCGTGGGGACGCTCAGAAACTTCGATTACAATGCGTTGATCGTAGGGTCTTCCGTCTGTGAAAACTATAACAACGGCTGGTTTGACCAGGGTTTTGACTGCCAGACCATCAAGGCAATCCGTTCCTACGGCGCGACTGCGGATCTAAAGGTGCTTCTGGATATCGCTTACGAGAATCATGAGCTGGATTATGTCTTTTACAACATAGACCCTTCCTCCCTCTCCGCCAGCGACAAGCCTACCTACGTCTCCACGGGCTGTCCGATGTATCTCTACGACAAAAATCATTTCAACGATTATCAATACACCTTGAACAAGGATGTGCTGATGGAAAAGCTGCCCTATATGTTGGCATTCTCCTTTATCGGAGATTATGACGAGGGCGATTCCTACAACTGGGCACAGTGGAAATATTTCGGCGCGGATATGGCAACCGGCATGTACGCCAGAAAACCTTCCGTCGCACAGATGCAGCCGGAAACCGCAAATGCGGACGCGCTCGAAAAAAATATTTCCCTTTTGACGGAAATGGTGGAGACGCACCCGGACACGACTTTCAAGTTTTTCTTTTCCCCGTACTCCATGCTCTGGTGGGATAACGCTTATCGGACAGGCGAGCTGGACGCGGTGATCTACAATGAAAAACAGACGGTAAAAGCGCTGCTCGCCTACGACAACGTGGAAATCTATTACTATCAGGACGCAAAAGAAATTATTACGAATTTAGACCTATATATGGACATGATTCACTTTTCCAAGGATATCAATTATTGGGTTTATGACAAACTGGCAAAAGGGGAGGAGCGGCTGACCGCAGAAAATTATGAGGAGCGGCTGGACGGTATGCGTGCTCTGTCGGATGAGATTGTAGAGAAAGAAATTCTCCGATTTTACAACCAGTAAAAGAAGTCAAAGCGGGAGGAAAACAAAAATATGAAATTCATCTCATGGAATGTAAACGGACTCAGGGCATGCGTAGGCAAAGGCTTTTTGGATTTTTTCAAGGAGGCGGATGCGGATATTTTCTGCTTACAGGAAACCAAATTGCAGGCGGGGCAGATTGACCTCGATCTGCCGGGCTACCATCAATACTGGAATTACGCGGAAAAGAAAGGCTATTCCGGCACAGCCATCTTTGCGAAAGAAGAAGCGATGCAGGTCACTTACGGCATCGGCGTGGAGGAACACGACCACGAAGGGCGCGTCATCACGCTGGAATACCCCGACTTTTATTTCGTTACCGTCTATACACCCAATTCCCAGAATGAGCTGGCGCGTTTGGATTACCGCATGAAATGGGAGGATGATTTTCTCGCCTACCTGAAAAAGCTGGAAGAATTAAAGCCTGTCATTTTCTGCGGCGATTTGAATGTAGCACACACGGAAATTGACTTAAAGAATCCGAAAACCAACCGCAAAAATGCCGGATTTACGGATGAGGAGCGGAGCAAATTCACGGCTCTTGTGGACGCCGGATTTATCGACACTTTCCGCTATTTTTATCCTGATCTGGAGGGCGTTTATTCGTGGTGGTCCTACCGTTTCAGCG
>ERZ779637.649-NODE-649-length-20444-cov-7.374369_pt1 | contig 20444 bp, 17 predicted proteins | sample MGYA00514196_ERZ779637 | MGnify/ENA primary metagenome ERZ779637 (study PRJEB29562, sample SAMEA4376700) | mouse gut metagenome | isolation source: Cecum | study: EMG produced TPA metagenomics assembly of the A DSS colitis mouse model was used to assess the...
TTCAAATCACCTTGCTTCTCACAGCTCCATACACCTCTATCACTCAATGTCATAGGAAGTGTCTCAATCAGATTATCCCCATCTCCCTGCTCATACAGATTCAAAGATATTTCTGATGCAGTGGGTGCCCACACTTTAAAACCTGTCCTCTCTTTTGTGTAAGAAGCTCCAAGGTCATCACCATCATATGCAAACGCCTCATCAAAATAGCTTGAGCCTATAATCTTATTCATGGATATCGTTGTTCCTTCATATCCTTCCATTGATATATCATACGTCTTTGACAATTCCAACGCCTCCTCCAATGTCAACAAAATATTTCTACCATCTTCACTTTCTGCTGAAGCCACGGCATATTCTGTGCCGTCTTTATCTGTGACTTTTAGCTGTGCTACCAAAGAAGTTGTATTTTTTACCGCGCGTGATAATGATGCATAGATTTCTTTGCTTATTGTCTCTGAAAAATATGCCTCTGAAATTACTGGGTTATACACAATAGTTTCTTTATCATACCACAGTATAGGATTTCCTTCGACTATGTACACATCAATTGTGTTACCTGATGCCTTAGATAAATCAATCTCATAGTCTAACGCAACATCTGCATCACCGTCCTGTATCACTCTGACACCAGCTGTCTGAACACCCTCTTTTGGCAATAATCCTATTTTGAAAAGTGCTCCAAATTCATCTTTTTCAGACATCGGATAGCTGCCACCAACTTCATTGCCTGCCCATGCATACGCCTCCACATTGTCTGTACTGTACTTTTGATCAAAATTGTAATAGTGAACATTAATTTTGGTTGCGCCATCTTCATTATACACATTCAGACGCGCTTCCTCAAGCGCTGCGATATCGTAAGGCATAGCCCCTGCGGGTGCTTCTGTGATAAACTCTGCCTCACCGCTTGTCACCCAAATCTCCACAGTCTCTTTATCCATAGTGACAAATCTGTCGTCTCCCATATCCTTATCCTCCCACTCATTTAAACACAGTATAAATCCAATACTGCCTGGTTTTCTGTTGGTCTGATACACAGCTACTTTGCCAAAGTCATCCTCATCTGTAAAATCAACGCGCTGTCCTTCTCTTCCTTCCTCCCAGATCCATAGATTCCAGCCCTCATAACTGTTATCCGATCTTCCACCATAATGAATAATCAGAGTTGTTCCTGCTGCCTGCGCTATCAGGCCTGATGTCAAAACTGACAGTACTGTCATAAATACCAAAAACAGTGCCAGCGCTCCAGCAGTTACTCGTTTCTTCTTCATAACGTTTAACCTCCATCCGTTTTTATTTGATGGATTTATTATAACTTTTCACAGTCGAAAAAGCTATTGGAATTTTCGTGAAATTTCGTGAAAGGTTTTTGGTAAATTTACCGAATTTTTCCGAAAATTAAGTAGTGAAAAATCGAGCTGAACATCCGTCAACTTGCTGACATATTTGATTGAAACGTCTGTATGCAATCAAGCAGGAAAGATCCATCTTCCCCTACTTGCCGCGCCCTATGCTCCGCCTTAGCGGCATATTTCCTCTGCACGGGACTGTGCATAAAAAAAGCGTATGCACAAACATACGCCTTCTTTTTCAATTAATATTTGATCGCACTATTTTATCTGCACATCATTCCAAGTATCTGATGGAACCAGTGCAACATAAGTTTTCCCTGTATTAATCTCCACTTCTTCTCCAGTTGCCTTATCAATATATACCGTTCTATCACTCTGGTCTGCCTTATACCAAGTCAGTTCAATACCTTTTCCATTTGTGATATAGTATCCAACACAAGTCTTTGGACTTTTGCTAGGATTATCAATAACATTGTATATCATATATCCATTATTGTCCAATTCTGCGAAAGAACAGTTTTGAATCAAAAGGTTCTTAAAGGTAAGCTGTGCATTGTCATGTTGTGGATCTTTATGTGCTTCACCATACTCATAATAATCATATGTTCCTGTTGACTCATTGTAGCGAAGTGTTGACCCATTATGTGGAAATGGTAACTGAATCTCTGTACAGTTAAAGGAATCATCTCTCTGACCCAAATCTAACTCTGAATTGGCAAAAGTATAGTGTGCACCTTGATAATACTCATTATATTCTGTGCTGTAATTGGAGCTAGCAAATTTTTTGTCCAAGTCTCCTGTACAGATATACTCTGTAAACTCTGTTGGTTTTCCATTCTTAACGCGCGAGAAACCACCACTAAGATTGTTGTTATATTTTTGTTTCAAATAGGCATCTACATGAACCCCTGGACCGCCGTCATGGCATAACACTGCATTCCATTCCCCTGCCAACATGATATTTGTAGGACGGGTACTTCGGATACTGCCAAACTGTGTAATCTTACCCCAGTCCTTAACAATCGCCATTAAACGTGTCACTCTGCCATTTGCAGTACTGTTCATAATCTCATACACCACATCTGCCTCTGTAAGTCCAAAATGTGGCAGTGCCTTTTTCTCATTGTCCACCATCACCGCAATAGGACGCTGATTTTTCAGACTTTCATCAATCCATTCATTTGTAATCTCACTGCGGTACATTCCCTCGCGGGATTCTTCCTCTGGAATCTGCTCTGTCGTGGATTCTTCCACATTGGCTGTCTCTGGCGAATCATTCTCTTGCGTGTCTCCGCCGGTAATTCCTGCAAAGTCAATTTCTGTCGCTGGCGTCTGTGAATTTTCCTTACTGCCACATCCTGTCATGGCAGAAGCAGCCATTGTCAATACCAACAATAATGTAACTCCTTTATTTTTTCTGCTCAATTTTTTCATACTTTCTCCCTTTTAGCACATTATGACGTTTCTATTCCTTTGTGCTGTAATTTTACTTTCTATTCTCCATCAGTCCATTACATACATTATCGTGCAAACGGCTTCGAGTCCTATGCCCATGTCCGTTACCTCTACAGTTAGCTCCGCCAGGCACCCTCACGGCACATATGAAATCCGTCTTAGTGCTGCTACATTCCTGTCCTGACACGATTCAACGGCACACATTGCGTGAGACCCAAACTTCATCGCCACTTATAAAGGGCAGCTACACAAACGCAGACCCTCCGTCGTTTATCACCCCCACTATAGCGGATTGTAGGTACAAGGCACCGCTAACGCCCCGGCTGCACGATGTTATTATTATAACCTTATCTTTATCGATAAGTCAATGAAATTCATATTTTTTTAATTGTTTTTATGTTCATGGAAAAATATTTACATTGGATAATGCCAGTTTCCTGCGGCTTGGGTCAGACTCTGTTTATTTTTTCTACGTCTCCGCATCAATATTTCATAGTACATTAAAACAGTAACTAGTTCTCGTATCCATGGCTCTTTTTCCATCCAAGGTGCATTTTCTGTCAATGTATGCTCTGTAGGATTATTCGTTAAACGATTCTGTTCCACAATATCCTGCATTGTTTTTTCTGACATTGTTTCTATAACAGGTTCTTTCTCATTTGTCTTAATAATTACCATGACACTTTCCACCATGCGCTGTATCGTAAGCTTGTCGGGATATTGATCATATAAAAAACTTCCGTCGTAATCCATCTTATCGACAATACTGCTAATAGCACTCTGATATTTTCTGGCGTATGTAGGATACATCTGCTGCAAATACTCGAGATCCTCGAGAATCCTGTCTTCTGGCACAATCCCTGGCTGTGCCCATTGTCCATAGCCTTGATAGCCCATATAAAAAGGAAATGCACTATAATAATCCATTTTATCGCGTTCCTCTTTTTTATGATTATCATATGCATATCCATATTAAATAGTGATTGTATTCAAACGTGTTACAAAAATCTTATTTTCGTGTAATCGCATAGGGAAATTTCACTTGGGTGCCCGTGTGCCTAAAAATAAACAGACAGTTTTTACTGGTTCTGCCTGTTCTCATATCCTTCAAAAAATTCATTTAAATGTAGTAAGCACTTAATCATAATCTTCATTTCGTCCTCGTCCAAATCTTTCACAAGCGCTCTAATCATATTCCTGTGAAATCCTCTGTGATGATAAAATGCTTTTTTTCCTTTTGGGGTAAGTACCACCAACACAACACGCTTGTCTGTAGCACTGCGCTCCCGCACAATATAATTCTTATCTTCAAGACTGTTCATGTTGGTAGTAAGTGTACCCATAGTCACATTCAGACGTTTTGCAATGTCCGACATTCTACGCGGCTCCTCAATGCCAATCGCTTCTATAATATGCATATCATTGTTTGTGATATCTTTATATTCCTCGGTGATAACCGCCTTCTCCTCTGCGTCCATAATCTTGTTAAACAACTTTACCAACATTTCATTTAGGACTCTATTTGTCGACTTTTCCATTGTTCTCAACCATCTCCCGCTCTCTATTGTATATCATCTTATAGAGAATATCTACTTTTGTCAGACAGCGTTTGGACGCCTCTTTCGTTCTTTTGTTAATCTTCACACCTCTATTGTATTTTGCATACTTATACACATTTTTGGTATAAACAGCAACAAGTATGCACACAAAATGCAAAAAGACAAGTATTTTGCCTCCCTATACTTTAATAGGGGACGTGCATAATAACACTCCTTTTACCACACGAGTACACTCGCCCCATACGTTAATCCAGCCCCAAAACCTGACAGCACAATTCTATCTCCCCTTTTTATTTTACTACTTCGACAACACTCGTCAAGCAAAACAGGAATTGTGGCAGAGGACATATTGCCAACATTATGTATATTCATTGGGAACTTTTTAATATCCGCTTTCAAGTGTTTTGCCACAGACTCAATAATCCGTACATTTGCTTGATGCAATAAAAACCAGTCCACATCATCCACTGTCATTTCCACTTTTTCCAACGCTTGCTGAATACATGCTGGTACCTGCTTGGTCGCAAATTTATAAACCTCTTGTCCATCCATCTGAATATAAGAACTTTCTATCTTTTCTTCAGAAAAAAACGCACTGTTCACAGCGCGTTCTGCACACGAAAGCACCATTCCTTTTGTGCCATCAGAACCTTGTACCATGCACTCCATTCCAGAACTACGTCCATTTTCACAAAGATTCTGCTCATTTGTAGTCTCCACAAACGCTGCTCCTGCACCATCGCCAAACAGAATACATGTTCCTCTATCATTCCAATCCACAAGTTTAGAAAGCACTTCACTGCCTACCACCAACGCATTTTTATAAACTCCACTTTGTAGATATACCTGTGCTGTGTTCAGCGCGAACAGAAAACCAGAACATGCAGCATTCAAATCAAATGCCACTGCATTGGAGGCGCCAATCAAATCCTGCACTTGACAGGCACAGCATGGAAGCAGCAATTCTGGCGAACAAGTCGCAACCAGAATTAGATCCACTTCCGCGGCTGTCTTTTCTGCCATCTCCAAAGCTTTTTTACAGGCTTGCGCGGCAAGCATTGCAACTGTCTCTCCAGTGGAAATTCTGCGTTGCGCTATTCCTGTCCTTTTCTGAATCCATTCGTCGGAAGTCTCCACAAGCTCTTGTAGGTCAAAATTGGTCACTGTTTTTTCTGGTAGCGCACTTCCCGTTCCGGTTATCCTTATTGTCATTATGAAAATTCCTCCATTATATCGGCTACTGTCTCAATTTTATTCGCTCTATAAGCATTGTTTCCGCAAAAGATTAATCCCTCGTCAAGCCGACCCTCGACTGCGTTAATCAATGCCTCAGTAATACAATAAGGAGCTGTATCTGGCTTGCAGGTAACAATGCACTGTCGACAACCTCGCATAAAACGCTCTCCGGCATTAACCTTATCTAAAAAAGCGTTGTGTATCGCGCGTCCTGGCATTCCTACTGGACTCTTAACAATCACAATATCCTCTTTTTTCGCTTTAATATACGCCTGTTTATATGCATCTGATGCATCGCACTCTTTGGTTGTCACAAAACGTGTTGCAATCTGCACACCCTTTGCCCCTATAGAAAGATAATGGTCCATATCTTTTCGCTCATAGACACCACCCGCCACAACAACAGGCACTCCAAGCTCCTCTGCAAATGCTATAATAGACTGGATTTCCTCGTCATAGTTCTTCTCGCCCGTTATTGTGTACGCGTCAATATCCTCTCTGGAAAATCCAAGATGACCGCCTGCAAGCGGTCCCTCTATCACTACCAAATCTGGTTTTCTATCGTACTTTTTTCGCCAGTGATTTGCAATGACACGCAACGCTTTTCTGCTAGAAACAATCGGTGCGATCTTTGCAGCACCAGAAATTTCTGGTAATGTCATAGGCAAACCTGCGCCAGATATAATCAAGTCAATTCCTGCTGCAACCGCGGCCTTCACATAGTCTTCGTAGCGCCTTGTCGCAACCATAATATTGACGCCAACAATGCCGCCATTTGCTTTTTTACGTGCCTTTCTTATCTCATCTTCGATTGCTTTCAAATTGCATTCAATTGGATTTTGAGCAAAATCTGGGCTGCGAAAACCAATCTGCGCCGTAGATATCACACCAATTCCCCCTGCCGCTGCAACTGCTCCCGCAAGATCCGATAGACTCACACCAACGCCCATTCCGCCCTGAATAACAGGTACACGTGGACAGAGGTCTCCTATTTTTAATTCACTCATTGTGATTAACCTTCTTTGTATTAGATTGTGCTAAAAACTTCTAAATCGCTCATATCGTGCAGCTGCAATCTCGTCGCCAGATTTGCCATCAAATTTTTGCAAAAATTCCTTGATATACTCTTTCATATAACTGCCAATTGCAGAAACCGTCTTTCTGTCTGCGCCACCAAATTCTGGAATAATACGTTCTATCACACCAAGACGTTTCAAATCCTGTGCAGTAATATTCATAACCTCGCTTGCCTCCTGCGCACGATTAGAATCCTTCCATAAGATAGAAGCAAATCCTTCTGGTGATAAAATGGAATAAGTTGCATTCTCCATCATCCACACTTCATTTCCAACTGCCGTCGCAAGTGCTCCCCCGCTGCCACCTTCTCCAATAAGAATACAAAGTACAGGCACCTTCAAACCTGACATTTCTAATAAATTGCGTGCGATCGCCTCGCCTTGTCCACGTTCCTCAGCCTCAAGACCGCAGAATGCACCAGACGTGTTGACAAAACTGATAATCGGTCGATTGAACTTCTCCGCCTGCTTCATTAAACGCAGTGCTTTTCGATATCCTTCTGGCAATGGCATACCAAAATTTCTCTCTTGGCATTCCTTCAAATCTTTACCTTTGATATCTGCAATAACGGTCACTGGCTGTCCCTCGATAAAACCGATTCCGCCAATTAATGCCTTGTCATCAGCAAACCCTCTATCACCATGGGCCTCAATGAAAATATCAAAAATGCTATCCATATAGTCCAGTGCGGAAGGACGCTCCACCTGACGAACCGCCTTAACTTTTTCCCAAGCACTGCGCGGTTTCGATTTCCAAGTTTGCTCTTTTAATTGTTCATTAAGCTCAAAATGAAATTCTGTGTTGGGATAAAAATCAGCGTAAGTTTTTTTGCCCACATTCTGATGTGATTTAATCAAAAACTGAATGGTCTTTTTTAGATTCTCACGTAACACAATACCATCTACAAATCCATGCTCCACCAGAAACTCTGAAGTCTGAAACCCCTCTGGAAGCTCCTGTCCAATGGTCTGCTTAATAACTCTAGGACCTGCAAACCCAATGAGTGCGCCTGGTTCTGCCATAATCACATCACCAAGCATTGCAAAACTTGCTGTCACACCACCAGTTGTTGGATCTGTCAAAATAGAGCAATATAGCAGTCCTGCATCCCCATGCTTTTTTATCGCTGCTGAAGTCTTTGCCATTTGCATTAATGAGACAATTCCTTCCTGCATTCTGGCACCACCAGAGCAGCAGAACATAAAAACAGGAAGTTTTAATTCTGTGGCACGCTCTATCGCCTTTGTGATCTTCTCACCCACAACATGCCCCATGCTTGCCATCATAAAACGAGAATCACACACGCCAAGAACAATATCATTTCCAAATACTTTGCAGTGTCCAACTGTCACCGCCTCATTTAGCCCTGTCTTTTCTCGCGCAGCAGCTAGTTTATCCTCATATCCCTCGTAATCTAGTGGATTGCTGACTTCCATATCTTCAAACCATGGCTCAAAGCTCTTTGCATCTGCCACCATGCGAATACGATTGTTCGTTTTTACACGGAAATAGCCACCGCACTCATAACAGATATATTTTTTCTTTACAACACGTGCGCGCTCTACCATTTTGCCACACTTGGGACATTTAACCAAACTTGTATCTTCTATTTTTTCTAATTTGTCTGTCTTCTCTATTTTCTCCGGCTGTATACCTGTTGTCTCCACTATGGTATCCATTGTGTCTTCCGATTTATTTTTTAGCTTTTGTTCCAACTTATTGTACAAATTCAGGGGAAATTTCCTCTTGGTTTTCACCTGCTGTGATTTTTCCATCTTAATCTCCATTCCGCCACCAAACGGCAGCACAAATAGTAATCATGTAAAACTTAATACTTCTAAGGCAGTATCTTTTATTGGCTTAGAAGTATTAAGTTTCACACCAACCTCCTGACCAAAGTACTGTAAAGAATCTAATAAAATTTAAATCTCTCTACTCCCCAATCGCAAACATTAATTCTGCCTTGCAAGCGATCTTATCATTGACAGTTGCAACTGCTTCTCCAACGCCGATAGGCCCTTTGACTTTCACTATTTTTGTCTCAAGCATTAACACATCTCCTGGCAAAACCTTCTGTTTAAAGCGTGCCTTGTTAATTCCTGCAAAGTAGGCTGTCTTTCCCTTCCATTCTGGTAGACCAAGCAACGCAACCGCACCAACCTGCGCTAATGCCTCCACAATCAGCACACCTGGCATAACAGGATTTCCCGGAAAATGTCCTGCAAAATACGACTCGTTAAAGCTCACACATTTCTTTCCAAGTGCTCTGACCCCCTCCTCAAGCTCCTCAATTGTATCAATGAGCATAAACGGGTGCCTATGAGGAATGATTTCCATAATTTCCTTTGCTGTATAAACTGACATCTGTGTCACCTTTTTCCTTCCGCTAAACTTGCGTACCTACTCTACATACTTCTTTACTAAAATGCTGGCATTATGCCCGCCAAAACCTAACGAGTTGCTGAGTGCATACATAAAATTCTCATTGCTACTTATTTTGCAGTAATTTAAATCCATCTCATCCTCGCTCTCTGTCAATCCGACAGTCTGATGAATATAGCCCTCCTCAAGCTCTTTTACACAGGTGACAAACTCCACTGCCCCCGCTGCTCCTAGTAAATGACCAATCATAGATTTTGTCGAATTAATTTTAATGTCCTTGGCATGTTCGCCAAACGCAAGTTTAATCGCTCTTGTCTCAAACAAATCATTGTGGTGCGTCGATGTTCCATGCGCGTTAATATAAGTGATATCTTCTGGTGACACACCTGCATCCTTCACCGCGTTTAGCATTGCCGTCGCTGCTCCCGCGCCGTCTTCTGCTGGTGATGTAATATGATATGCATCTGAAGAACAACCATATCCCACAACTTCTGCGTAGATTTTGGCATTGCGCGCCTTTGCATGTTCTAGTTCCTCAAGCACAACAATCCCTGCACCTTCCCCCATAACAAAACCACTTCTGTCCTTGTCAAATGGAATCGAGCAGCGCGCTGGATCCTCACAGGTTGAGAGTGCTGTCAGCGAAGAAAATCCAGCAATCCCAATTGGAGTGATAGAACTCTCTGTTCCGCCTGCCACCATAATATCTGCGTCACCGTACTGAATTGTACGAAATGCCTCTCCAATAGAATTGGTACCTGTGGCACACGCTGTGACCACATTAATGCTCTTGCCCTTAAGATTATATGCAATGCTTACATTTCCAGCCGCCATGTTGGATATCATAAGTGGCACTAAAAGTGGCGCCACTCTGGAAGGTCCTTTTTCCTCAAGCTTTGTGTGCTCTCGTTCCATTGCCTGTAAGCTGCCAACGCCGCTTCCAACCGCACAACCTACCCGATAAGGGTCTTCTTTTGTCATATCAAGGCCAGCATCCTCAATTGCCTCTTTTGCCGCCGCAACTGCAAACTGACAAAACGCTTCCATTCTGCGCGCCGCTTTTTTATCCATAAAATCAGCAGCATTAAAATCCTTGACTTCCGCTGCCAGCTTACACTTATAATCCGTCGTATCAAAATAGGAAATTGGTCCAAAACCCGTCTTGCCTTCCTTTATACTATTCCAGAAGGAAGCAACACTGTTTCCAATGGGGGTGACTGCGCCCATTCCGGTTACTACTACTCTTTTTTTCATATTCCCTTATCCTTTCTATATACACATACCACCATCCACACAGATAACCTGTCCTGTAATATACTCTGCATGTTCTCCTGCTAGAAACAGAACAAGGTCCGCAATGTTTTTTGTGCTGCCCATCCTTCCCATAGGAATCATGCTACTCAATGTTTTTTTCGCATCATCTGTCATGTTCTTGGTCATGTCCGTATCGATAAATCCCGGTGCAACTGCGTTTACGTTAACACCACGACTCGCAAACTCCCGCGCAACACTCTTAGTAAGACCAATTAACCCTGCCTTTGACGCAGAGTAATTTGCTTGTCCTGCATTTCCAAGAACACCGCTCACAGAGGAAATGTTAATAATCTTTCCATTTCGCTGTTTAATAAAGCAACGAGAAAGATGCCGAATCATGTTAAAGGCGCCCTTTAAATTGGTATCAAGCACAGCGTCATAATCTGCTTCTGTCATGCGCATAATCAAGTTATCTCTAGTGACACCCGCGTTATTCACAAGAATATCCACCTTTTTATACTTGTCAAGCACTTCTTTGACAAACATCTCGCTCGCTGTAAAATCGGACACATTGCATTGTATGGCTTCTGCACTGCCACCACGCTGCACAATCTCTGCGACTACTGCCTCTGCACACTCTTTCGAGCCATTATAATTCACAATCACCGTCGCACCATTTGCTGCTAGCGTAAGCGCAATCTCTCTGCCAATCCCCCTGCCTGCACCTGTTACAAGGGCCACTTTACCAGTTAACATTCCATTCCCTCCCTATTAAACATTTCACTTTGTGTTTCTCTCAATCAATGTAACTTGTATAAGCCCACTTATTTCGTTTCCAACACTTTATCCAAATCTGCCAATTTCTCTACACTTATGCATTTTACATCTTTATTAATTTTTTTCATAAATCCACTCAAGGTCTTTCCAGGTCCAATTTCTACAAAGAGGTCCACACCATCCGCTATCATCTTCTCAATCGTCTGCTGCCAACATACAGAATGAGACACCTGATTTCTCAAAAGTGTCTTGACAGGTGCAGCCTCTGTCACCTCAAGCGCATCCACATTGCTAATATAGGGAATCGATGGCTTGTTTAACTTAATACTATACAATTCTTTTTCAAGCTTCTCTCCTGCACCCTTGAGCAATTCAGAGTGAAATGGGCCGCTAACCTTAAGTGATACACAACGTTTTGCGCCAGCTTCAGAACACGCTTGCGCGGCTGCTGTCACTGCCTGCACTTCGCCTGTAATAACAATCTGTCCTGGACAATTATAATTTGCAATGGTTACAATACCCTCTGTCTGCTGACAGATTTTCAGAATCATGTCACTGTCTAGTCCAAGTACTGCTGTCATGGCACCTCCCTCAGGATATGCCTCCTGCATAAAGATGCCGCGCTTTCTAATAATATAAAATAAATCTTTTAAATCCATCACATTTGCCGCTGCCAACGCACCATATTCGCCAAGGCTCAAGCCTGCCGTAATATCGGCCTTAACGCCTTTTGACTCAAGCACCTTCAAAATTGCTACTTCTGTGGTGAGCATTGCAATCTGTGTGTACTCTGTTATATCTAATTGATCGTTCTTTGTAAAGCAAAGTGCTTCCATATCAAGCGCTGACACCTTCCCAGCAAGCTGATAGACTTCCTTTGCCTCCTCATATGTATCATAAAAATCTTTTCCCATACCCGCATACTGTGAGCCTTGTCCAGGAAAAATAAATGCTGTTTTACCCATTCTAATCCCCCATGCTATTGGGTTACACTTTTCAGGCAGTGTAGCCCTACTTTTCATAAGTCCTATTCAGAAGCACTAAACCTTCGTCTACAATCTCTGCGATAATTTCCCTACATGGCTGTTCTTTTTTGATTAATCCTGCAATCTGACCTGCCATAATTGTTCCATTCACCACATCGCCCTCAACAACTGCCTTTCGGAGTGAACCGAGTGTCAGTTTTTCTAGTTCCATAAAATCTGCGCCTTCTTTTTCCAACTTTAAGTACTCTTTGGTCATCTTGTTGCGAATACTTCTAACGGGGTGTCCTGTTGTCATACCTGTCACTGCAGAGTCGATGTCCTTTGCCTTAATAAGCATTGCTTTATAATTTTCATGTACAATCGACTCTGTAGCTGCCACAAAACGCGTCCCAATCTGCACTGCCTCCGCGCCAAGCATAAAAGCCGCTGCAAATCCTCTACCGTCCGCAATGCCACCTGCTGCAATCACTGGAATATCAATAGCGTCTGCCACTTGCGGCACCAACGCCATAGTTGTTATCGATCCAATATGACCACCGCTCTCCATTCCTTCCGCAACAACCGCATCTGCACCTCCGCGCTGCATCAACTTTGCCATAGCAACACTGGCAACAACTGGAATGACTTTTACACCCGCAGCCTTCCACTGCTCCATATACTTGGAAGGGTTTCCAGCTCCAGTTGTAACCACTTTGACGCCCTCGTCAATCACCACCTGTGCAATTGCATCCGCCTCGGGATTCATCAGCATAATATTGACACCAAATGGTTTGTCTGTCACCTTTTTCACTTGCTGAATTTGTTCTCTGACAAACTCTGCTGGCGCACCACCGGCACCAATAATTCCTAGACCGCCAGCTTCCGACACTGCCGCTGCAAGATTATGCTCAGCAACCCACGCCATGCCGCCTTGGATAATAGGATATGTTATCCCTAAAGATTCTGTTACTCTTGTCTTCATACAAGCTCCTGTTCTACCTATGCTTGAACACCTTTATCTTCCAAATATTTGATAATAGAGCCGACAGTTGTAATCTGCTCCAAATCCTCGGGTGGAATCTCCACGCCATATTCTTCCTGAAATGCATCCACAAGCTCAAATAAGTCAAGTGAATCCGCATCCAAATCTTCCTTAAAGCGTGTTTCCTCTGTAATTTCCACGCCCTCAATGTTTAACTGCTCCTCAATAATTTCCTTTACTCTTTCTAACATGATTCTTTCCATCCTTTCATTCTAAGTTATTTCATTTTTTAGACATTCAACTGTTACATATCCTTTTCACTTGTGTGATTGCAATCCAAATCAAATTTGAATGTTTTTCACAGTTGAAAATACTTTGAATGTCAAATATTTTGAATATCAAAGTATTTGCTTGCTACAGAATATACCGAAACAAATCTATTGTCAACTGGTTTTGCCAGTTTTTTACTGTTTTAATTTTTTGTTTAGAAATGGTTAGATGAAACTTTCCTCTCCACAATTACAACGATCATAATCTTGTTAAAGTAAAACAGTAAAACGAATAATTGTCACAATCTATATTTTCTGTTATAATCAATTTATATTTACTCTCGTTTACAACTTTCTAAAAATTTTACGGTTTGCTATTTACATTTAGAAACTGCTAAGAAATAATTTACAACTATGATAAAATAATAGAGGTTTAAAGTTTTTATAATTGATATTATGAAAAGATTTTGAGAAATTATAATACAATAGTACGAATTTAGAGGAATGATAGATTATGTATCTTGTTTCAGTCTATTTTGACAAAATTACTACCAAAAGAATACAGACTTTGATTGACCAAATTGCTCTAACGTCAGGAAATCACTATATGATTGAAAAACAAGTCCCGCCACATATGACACTCTCTGCCATTGAAGCCCGCAGCGTGGACCTTTTTATTCCAACAATAAAGCAACTTGAAAACAAACTATACTCAGGAACAATACAGTTTGTTACGGTTGGTCAGTTATTTCCATATGTTTTGTACACCATGCCTGTATTGAATCCCTATTTACAAGAACTAGCGCTTCAAATTAACAACGCCGTATCAGGTATTCCAGAAACCACCATAAGCAAATATTACCGCCCACAATCTTGGCTACCACATGTTACACTCGCAAAAACGTTGTCAAAAGAAGAAATGCAACGGGCTTTTTGTGTTGTTCAAGAGCGATTTTCGTTTTTTGAAGCACAAGTCACAGAAATCGGATTGGCAAAGGTAAATCCGCACAATGATGTGTTGCGGTATGCTCTAAAAAATACTACAACAAAAGATTTCGCAAATTTATAAGGGAGCTTTTATAATGTTCTGGAATGCAAAAAGTGGCTCTGTCCACATTGATAATACAGAGATGGATTATATTACGTTTGGAATGGGAAAAGAAAATTTGGTTATGATTCCAGGACTTGGAGATGGATTGACAACAGTAAAAGGTATGGCGGCAATACTGGCATTCACTTACAAAAGCTACGCAAAAGATTACAAGGTCTATATATTCAGTCGTAAGAATAACTTTGAAAGAAAGATACAGTCTTTCCAATCTATATACTCCACAAGAGAGATGGCGAAAGATCTTGCATTTGCTTTAAACACACTTGGTATTATCCAAACAAACGTTTTAGGTATTTCTCAAGGTGGTATGCTCGCGCAATATCTAGCAATTGACTATCCAGCACTCGTTAACAAACTTGTTCTGGTTGTCACACTATCAAAACAAAATGAAACTGTTCAGGCAGTTCTTAATAACTGGATTCAGCTCGCAAAAGAGAGCGATTACGAGTCACTAATAATTGATACTGCCGAAAAATCTTACTCAGAAAAATACCTAAAAAAATATCGCTGTCTTTATCCACTGTTGTGCAAGATAGGAAAACCAAAAGATTTCCAGCGCTTTATTATGCAGGCACAGTCCTGCGCCGAACACAACGCATATGAATTGCTAAATCATATCATTTGTCCCACACTGGTTATTGGTGGCAGTTGCGACAAAATTGTCACCGCAGCCGCATCGGTTGAGATTGCAAACAAAATTAACAAAAGTGAATTATTTATATACGAAGGTCTTGGACATGCAGTTCATGAGGAAGCAAAAGATTTTAACAGTCGTGTTATAGCATTCTTAAAATAGCGAACTCTTATAACGACTCCGAAAGTCTACATCACAAAAATGGAGGTAAACAATGAAACTTGTGATTTTAGAGAGAAACAGTGTTGGTACAGATATTGATGTATCTTGCTTTGAACAATTTGGCGAAGTAACTTACTATGCAAACACAACTGCAGAACAAGTTGCAGATCGGGTACAAGAATGTGACATTATTATTTCTAACAAAGCCCCTATGAATGAAGATACACTGGCAAGTGCATCCAATGTAAAGCTTATCTGTCTTCTGGCAACAGGATATGATTGTGTAGACTTGTCGTACTGCAAAAGCAGAAATATCAAAGTCACAAATGTTGTAAATTACTGTACTGCTGCTGTCGCGCAACATACAATTCTACTGGCACTAATGTTATCAGAAAAAATCACATTTTATGATAACTATGTAAAGTCTGGCGCTTATAGCGCACAAGATAGATTCTCTAACTTTGATCGGGCATTTCACGATTTGGAAAACAGAGCATGGGGAATTATTGGCATGGGAACAATTGGCCACAAAGTCGCGCAACTCGCAACTGCCTTTGGCTGTAAGGTTTTCTTTTATTCTGCATCTGGAAAAAGTACTTGCACAGAATATCCAAGAGTTGACTTAGACACATTACTACAGACATGCGACATTGTCTCACTACACTGCCCACTTACCGACAAGACGAGAAACCTTATCAACAAAACTGCGTTCGAAAAAATGAAGCCTACCGCAATTTTAATCAATGTGGCAAGAGGGCCTATCGTGAATACACAGGACCTATACAATGCACTCATCACAGAGAAAATTATGGCAGCAGGATTGGATGTTCTTGAGAAAGAACCAATGGAACCATCCAATCCACTCAGCCAAATTCAAGATAGCACGAAACTTATTATTACACCACATATGTCTTGGGCAAGTGTTGAATCACGGACACGTCTTATTTCTGAAATTGTAAAAAATATTCAGGCATTTTTAGACAAAACTGACAGAAATATTGTAAATCCTTAATTATCTTACACTTTATTTTTCAATAGCCGCCTCGCGACTGTTAATCTTCCGAAAAATTTCTATATCCATTTTAGGTTTTCGGTCATACGTATACAGTCCATTTACCTCCTGCTCCACATCATAAAGCTGCGTGTAGCAGAAACCAAACATATGGGGATTGTCAAGTAACACATCGGTCAATCCCTTATATCTTGCAATGTATTCATCCGCAGTCTGTGGGCTGTCTCCATAGCCCCAACTATCACAATTCTCACTGTTTATATCCCATTTGATTCCGCCATATTCGCTGATAAACACAGGTATTCCTTTCACTGGAGTCTGCCGCTCCTGTCGGCGGTCTGTCAATGGTCCTCCTTTTGCAAATTCTTCATAGGAAGCTGCAAAAATTGTCGGATTTTGCTCATAATCATGCAAATCATAAATATCTGTTATCACATGAAAATTTCCACTTGTATCAATACATGGTCTTGTAGAATCAAACAGTTTTGTCATTCGATACACGATCGTTAACAATTCATCATCCTGTTTACGCCCTTCATAGTCCCAAGTTTCATTAAACGGACACCATCCTATAATCGCTGGGTGATTAAAATCCCTGTCCAGCGCCTCCATCCACTCTGGCAAAAAACACTTCACCCCATCTGGTCTGCTGTAATCTAGCCCCCAGTTTCCTTGCTCTCCCCACACTAGATACCCCATTCGGTCACAGTGATAGAGAAAACGCTCCTCAAATATTTTCTGATGGAGTCTCGCCCCATTAAAACCTGCATTCATAGAAAGTTTAATATCTTGTTGTAATGCCTCGTCCGATGGCGCAGTGTATATTCCTTCTGGATAAAATCCCTGATCCAATACTAAACGCTGAAATACAGGTTTTCCATTGATTAAAAAATGCTCTCCATCCAATCGAATCTCACGCATTCCAAAATAACTTTCCACACAGTCCTTTTCAAAAGCAAACTTTACATCATAAAGTCTTCCATGCCCTGCCTCCCACAAATGCAGACTAGACAACGGAATTGTCAGTGTAGCATTTCCAGCACATACTTTTGTCTGCGCATTGCCACAACATTCTCCCGCATAAAATACTTCTGCTGACAGGATTCCCTCACCGACTGTCAATGCGCGAATCGTCACTATACTCTCAGCAATATTGGGATAAAAATACACCTTTTCAATATAAGAATCCGGCATAAATTCTAACCAGACTGTCTGCCAGATTCCAGTTGTTCTAGTATAATCGCAACCGTTAGAATAATAAAGACTGCTCTGTTTTCCTTTACACTGCTTCCCACTACGTGCATCATCCTTTGCGTAGACTGTCAGCACATTCTCCCCTTCTCTTACATGTGCTGTAATATCAAAATAAAAAGACACATATCCACCTTTGTGTGTTCCAGCTTTTTGCCCATTTACCCACACATGACACTCATAATCCACTGCACCAAAGTGTAATCGCACCCTTCCTTTTAACTGTTCTGCTGTCAATTGTATTTTTCGCTGATACCACACTGCTGGAATAAAATCCTGATATCCAATGCCACTTAACTTGCTCTCTGGGCAAAATGGAACTTGTATTTTCTGATCCAATCCATCTCGCTCATAAAATTTTCGCTCTACACCGCTACTGCCAAAATCAAATGCAAAATCCCATATACCATTTAAATTCTGCCATTGTTCTCGTTTCATCTGTGGTTTTGGGTGCTCCAACCTTGCTAAATTTCCTTCCATTATGTCATTTTCCTCTCCATTTGATAGACCCTCAAAGTTTTTTGATACCTACTTTTCAGAGTCTTAGCAAATTATCAAAAGAACAATTCTACTATAGTTTAAGTTTTGTCATTTCTTGTTTCATTTCTTCTGAAACGATTGATAAATTCTCTATGCCAGCGGCCACCTGATGAATGCCCTTTGATTGTTCTTCCAGCGAATCCGCAACCTTTTCTGTCAGTTCCGCTGTATTCTCGGAAATCTTTCGGATTCGCTCCACTGCATCCATCACAGAGCGGTCACATGCACGCATATCAACAATTAATCCTTCCATATTCCTGACAGATTCTCTTGTCTTCTCTGCCAACATACGAAAATCCGAAAAAGTTTTTTGTACTTTATCAACCGCCTGTACCTGCCCATCAATACCCGCACGAATCATCCCCATATTGGTCACGACTTCTGAAATATCATCACACAATTGTACAATAATCTTCTCAATATTAACCGTTGCAGCAGAAGAATCCGCCGCAAGTTTCCCAATGGACTCTGCCACCACCGAAAAGCCTCTACCATGCTCTCCTGCACGTGCCGCCTCAATAGATGCATTTAAAGAAAGAAGCTCTGTCTGAGAAGAAATCTCATTGATTGTACTTAAAATTCCAGAAATCCTTTTGGATTGTTCTTCCAATGTCAAGATCTTTTGATACGCATTTGTTATTCCCTTTGAAGCATCTTCATTTTGTCTCCGAAGTTCTATAACACTCTGCATTCCATTTTCACCAGAAGTAAGTGTATTCTGTGCATCTGTTAAAAGAAACTCGCTTTTCTCTTGCAATTGTTCAAATTTTATACTTAATGTCTCCTGCTGGGAAACAACACATTTTACATCTGCATCCTGTGCTTCTGAACCTTCTAATATTTTATGAACTGCTTGACTGGTTGAATCCATATGTATCTCAATTTGATTCAAATGATCTGCGCTCTCCACAACCTCACCTGTAATTGTAGCAATTTTTGTCAAGATTACAGAAATTTTCCCAATCATTTTATTAAAACTTTTTGATAGTACACCAATCTCATTTTTGCTACCTTCTTCCGCCTGCACTGTAAAATCACCGTCAGAAGCATTTCCAATTAATTTTGTAATTAAGATAATCGGACGCGTCAATCTGCGCGCCAACACTGCTGCCACCAAAATTGCTGCCACAATCATCATAATAGCCACCGCAGTCGCAACTGCAATCATCTGGTATACTGGCGCCATTGCTGCCTTTTCACTATAAAGTGTAAATACAGACCAAGAATCCGATGCTCCTTTTAACACAATCGGGGTATAACTTACAATGTACGTCTCTCCCTCATTTTTTATCTTACCACTCCCAGCATTTCCACGCATTACTTCCGTGATAATCTTTTGATAATCCTTTGAAATTCCTATATTTTGTTCATCTGTCACAATATTTCCTGCATCGTCCAGAAGTGCCTGTCCCGCAGCATCTTTACTAGATATGGTTTTCGTCATTTGTTTATAATTATAAAGTTCTTCAATCTGCGTACTGTCTGGATGCGCAACCACAACGCCTTCCCCATCAATAACAAAAGAATACTCTCCATTCTCCACATCTGAAAATTTTTCAATTAAGCTTTGCAAGTAATCTAATTTTAAATCTACTGCAAAAATTCCAGTAAAATCTGTTTCCTGATACATTGGAAAAAAGATGGAAGCACAAGGCATCCCAGTATTTACAGAATAATAGGATTTTGAAATAAATGCCTTCTGTTGTTTTGCTGTCTGCACAAACCACCATCGGGTCGAACGGTCTGCAAGTTCACCGGAAGATCGCCCTGTCTGCATTCCATCTTTTCCCTGAATATAAAGCAATTCTAAATAAGGATTTCTCTTAACACAATCTGCCAAAATAGCGGTCTGTATCTCTGTATCCATCGTTAAAATACTAGGATTTACAGACAGTTCCTCCGCAATTCCATAAGCGCCATCCAAAAATGCAGCAATCTCACCGGATACAAGTTGCGACTTGTCTTGACTCCTACGATAAATCTCCTGCTCATATGATTTCACAAAAATAAATACAACAACCCCTATCAAACACACTGCCAGAGTACATACAATTGCGATTATTGGAAGTAACAACTGCTTAAAAATACTTGTCTTTTTCATCTGTGCCCTTTCTCTATCATTCTCTAGAACTTTGGTGACTGCGCCTTCCGTATTACTATATGGCATATGTCTATATTTATTATACAGGAATCAAGCATTGATGGCAACAAATTTAGAGGATTGCTATCGTTGAAAAATCAATACTTTAACTCACAAAATAGTAATTAGATAGCTATGGAACCACTCTCCAATGCTTTTTGCATGTACTTTGGCAGTCTTTGAACAAAGCTGGACGTAAATTCTTCCAACTGCTGCTCAGTGATATGGAAGTATTCCATAACAGATTCTATAAGTGCGTCTATAATAATTCTCATGGATTGGC
>ERZ779637.651-NODE-651-length-20413-cov-13.841144_pt1 | contig 20413 bp, 17 predicted proteins | sample MGYA00514196_ERZ779637 | MGnify/ENA primary metagenome ERZ779637 (study PRJEB29562, sample SAMEA4376700) | mouse gut metagenome | isolation source: Cecum | study: EMG produced TPA metagenomics assembly of the A DSS colitis mouse model was used to assess the...
CACGGAGTCCGCAGTGTAATGCGTACTCCTGATTGACAGGTTACTTCTACAGTAACACCCATATCCTACATTATGATACCACCATGAATAGAAGTGGGTGTTTATAAAATTATGCACACAAAATCAGAGATTTTGGCGCGTTCACGGAGTCCGCAGTGTAATGCGTACTCCTGATTGACAGGTTACTTCTACAGTAAATCGTCTAACCCTAATACTATATATTCCTATATTTTCTCTATATCTTTCTATTTTTTCAATTCCAACGCTGCATGCCTTCCTTATACCGTCGTCCGCCTGTAGTAGATCGACTGCCGCATACACCCCTCTATGTGCATCACACATCGTTCCTCGCCGGCACACAGCAGCATCGTCTTGTAGCGATTCCTGCGGACAAATTCTCTGGCAGGACAGATCTGATACAATGTCGTATACGAGAGATCCGCAAGCCGCTCTCCGATCCGCACGGTATAATCTCCGTCCTTCCGGCGCAGTCTTGTACGTCCCAAATAGCAAAACCGCTTTCCGTTCCAATTATAAATACGCACCGTATGCGCCTCGATCCCATACAATGCCGCGATCAGCAATACTGTCAGTAATACCAGCATAGTCAGTCCATATAACAGCATCATCTCTTCTCCCGCCAGATGCATAGTCATTACCGCCTTTCTCTTCCCATAGATTCATTCCACGTCATCTGTTTCTTCTGTTATCTTCCTGCCGGTCACGATCATGTCACGAATCCCTTCCACAACAAGCGCAGTCGATACCGTCATAACAGTATTCATAGCGTAGCATATTCCCCTGTATATTGCAATCGCAAGAAATCAGACTTTCTCTGGCCGTTCAGCGCGACACCGCTCCGGCTCATTCGGCATCCTTGCCGCCTGCAAAGTATCTACCCTGCAGACCTGCCTGCCCTTTCACAACGCCATATCGTATCGCAAGCGGCACGCCAACGCCTGCCGCAAGATAGACCATCTTAAAATGTTCCACACCATTGACCAAATAGATATAGTCGATATTACTATAAAACTGTGCAAAATCAAAATCCCCGCATAACCCGGTACCTGCCGCAACGCCGGCCAGAATCATCTTAATCAGCATAAAGACCAATACATGATGCATCATCACTGTATAGGTATTCTGCCCAAGGAAACGGATCACCCTGCTTCTCCCGATCACCGGTGCCGCCACTTTTGCTATCCGAAGCCAGAAGGCAATGCCTGTCACGATCGTCACATAAGGAACGAGCGGGCCATTGGCAAACCCTGTACACCAGACACTGCTGAATGCCAGCCCGTTACAGCCTATCTGCAGCAGCGTCTGAACCCCCATCACGATGGCAAAGTAGACCAGATTTCCCATGGTATCGTGCTTCTCCAGTTTCTTCTTGTAGAACTGTCCCATCTGATAACAGGGATAGAGAAAAAGAATTCTGCCCGCTGCCTTGTAATCTCCCCAGACATGTCCTCCGATCGCCAGACAGACCACGATCATACCTATTGCCAGACTGCCGGCTAAGTAGAACCACTCCAGGTTCCCGCCTTCGTCTCTTCTGCGCGATAGCTTCTCAAAACTCCAACCGCATATAAGTCTCATGAGCAGATTCATCATCTCAATGACAAGCAGGACCGGCACAAACCATGCCGCATAATTATAGATGAACTGATAGCCATGCATAAAGGGGGCAAGTAACAACGTCCGAATACCGATCTCCTCTCCCATGGAGAATCCATGTCCGCGCAGCAGCCAGGCCAGCAGCCCGTAGACCAGATTCCAGAGCAAATAAGGCACAAGCAGCCTGCGTACTTTTTTCTTCACATAACCAAACGTCTGCCCTTTACCAACTTCTTTATAGAAATAACCGGAAATAAACATGAAGAGCGGTACGTGAAAGGAATAGTACGGAAAAAGATCCCCCACTGTCAGTACACCGTAGCCTAAATGCCCCGCCACTACCATGACGATCGCCGTCCCTGTTAAAATGCCGAACGTTATGTTATATTCTGTTTTATCATTCTCCAATCCACTGCCCATGTGCCCTGCTCCTCATCTTCCACGACTGCCCCAGTACTCTATCCTGAAAACCCTTGTACCGGCGGCAACAGGGAATGCGCAGTTCAGCGCATTCCTGATCCGTGAATAGTAACACCGCTCTGTGTATTATTAATTTATAAATAATTTTCAGTATACCATATTTCTGATTTAAATGTTATGATGTTGGGGGCAAAAGATTTTTTGCCCCCTGATGCTTACGGATTGCTTCGCAGCCTGCTGCCGGGCATACATCAATAACAGCAAATATACAAATCTTGATTTAATCCTTCTGCAAGAAATGCCAAGGCACCATCGCGAGGCCATGGCAGCACAATGCGCAGATAATACAGTCGCTGAAAGAACCTATGGAGAATACATACGATGAACCAGCATGCTATACATATATCAATAACACATGAGATTAAATCCTTCTTTATCATTCTCGCTCTCTTGCCTATTCTTACCGGATGCGCTCCACAGCCAGGCGCCGTCAACACGACGGGCAGAAATATTTCTTCTCCCGGGCCTGTCACGGAATATATCCGGCCCTCGGAACTCGTGCCGGCAGCAGACACCGAAGGCAGCGCGGCAACTCCCAATCCCTATACTGATCTGAGCGTTCCCACCTATCTTACCCGGATAGAGGACACTTATTTCCTCGTGGACTGTTATCATGATCAGGTGATCTATCACGATACACTGTCCGATCCCTTGAGCGAATGGAAAGTGATGACGAATGAGATCGACAGAGGCCATACACTTGCCAGCGACGGAGACGTATATCTGCTGGATGATACAGAGCAAAACCGCATTCTGATCTATGAGAAAAAGGAAGATATCTTTGTCCACACCCAGACCTTCCATGAAATCGGCAGCCGGCCACACTATATCGTCTATGATGCTCCTACCGATACATTCTATGCCTGGAGTTCCATGAGCGGTGAAATGTATCTCTTCCGCCACAATGAAGACGATACCAGGATGTACCTGACAGAAGTCCGCCGTATAGAAGCACTGGATCAGGTCTATGTACGTTCCTTTACCATCATCGACAGCGATATCTATTTCGTGTCCGGCAATGCCTCCATTATCCGCGCGGACTTGAACAGTTTTGAGATACTGGAGACTTACCCTGTGCCGGACAGTATGGCAGGCATGATCCAGATCACCAAGATCCAGGATTACTTCTATATCACGGTGTCCACGGATATTACAGGAAACCAGGACTATGCCACTATACTGCGCACACGCGATCTGTCCCTGCTCACTGACGGCGGATATGAAGATATCTACCGGTATTTTATCGGCGGCGGTACGCCCTACTATATCACCGAATTAAATAATATCTATTATCTAACAGAGCACCGCCTGCCCGGCCACTCACTGTGGCGCTTTGAAGTAGAAGACAACGAGATCATACATGTGGAGGCAATATACTGATATATTGATATACTGATATAACAACTCAGTGCACTGGGACTGTCCGCACTGTTACCGTGACAGGTCTCACTCGGCTTCATCAAAACGCACCTTCCGCGCATTCATATCTCCGTAGATCTCCAACTCCGGTATCGCCTGCAGGAATTTGGTAAACTGGGAATACCCGTAATTCTTTGGCTTGAATTCCGTGTACCTGCGGTGTACGCTATTGCTCAACTCATTCACCCGCATTCCCTTCTTGCCCGTAAATTTTACAATGGTCTTAATATAGTCTATGATCTCATCCTCGGACTCCCGATTCTCTTTCAGTTCCACGTTGATCCTTGTATTGTTTTTGACCAGCTTAAGGCTGGGAATCTCTTCCAGGAAACGAGATAACAGGCTATATCCGTAATTCCGCACATCAAAGTCCGGGTACTTATTCAGCAATCTGCTTCCGATCTCACCCAATCCAGTCTCCTTGTCCTTATTTTCATTCTCCGTGATAATATTGATGATCGCACTTTCTATAACATCCTTGCTGATCGATGTGGATTCTTCCTTGCTCTCACCAGCTTTCTTCGCCGCTGCTTTCCGCCCTTTTCCTTTAGCGCCTGCACCCTTGCCGGCTCCCTGTGCCGCCTCATGAGCAGCTTCCTGTGCTGCAGCCTGCATCTCCTCGTCGTCCTCATCGATCAGATTCTCCAGTACCGTGAACTGAGAACATGCTGTTCTGAATGACCGCGGCGTCTTCTCCTCCCCCATTCCGATAACACTCATCCCTGACTCCCGCAGCCGGATCGCAAGCCTTGTAAAATCACCGTCGCTGGAAACAATACAGAAACCATCCACATTCCCGGTATATAGAATATCCATTGCATCGATGATCAGCGTGGAATCCGTAGCGTTCTTTCCTACCGTATTGCAAAACTGCTGCATCGGCGTGATAGAATTCTCCATCAGTTTGTTCTTCCACCCTTTGGCCTGCGTGCTTGTCCAGTCTCCGTATGCCCTGCGGTAGGTTACGCTCCCATGCTTCGTCATCTCATCCATGATCGCTGAAATATACTTTGAAGAAATATTATCAGTATCGATCAATATTGCAAATCTTTTATCTTCCATAATAAATACGCTTCCCTTCTGTCTTCATTGCCTGCCATCATTACCATCCTTCAATTACGCACATTATTCAAATCCAAATTTGATTCAATGCATTTATGCCGTTATTTATTTGGATGCCAATCTACCGCCGCGCTGTCCATCGCACGGTCTGTAAGCTTCGGCACAAACAGTCCGCCGAAAGCCGAATAATCCCTTGAAATTCGGTATTTCAAGGGATTATATCATTATACTTCCTATTAAGCATCACAGCATATTCGGATTCTACAGCTGTACATGCAGCTTCCTTTGCAGGCATTCCTTGATCAGCTGCACGCAGTCGTCCCAGCCGACTCTGGAACTGTTAATCATCAAATCGTAATTTAATGGATCCTTCCAATCTTTCCCCCTCGTATAATAACGATAGTAATCTGCCCGATATTTGTCCGTCTTATGTATTAGTTCTTTTGCTCTGCTGCTATTTACCTGCATTCTCTCCATAACATTAGTTATACAGTCATTCTCCTGCGCATCCACAAAGACACTGACTACATTCGGCTCATTCCGCAGAATATAATCCGCACATTTACCGATTATCACACAAGATTCCGTCTTGGCAAGCTCTCTGATGATCTCCGACTGAATATTGAATAGGTTAATGTCAGATGTAAACTCTTTATCGCTGGGTTCCACCACATAAGTATAAGGAATCTTCATCAGATGCCGCACCATATAGCCCCCACGCAGCTTCTCATCCACCTCGGCGAACAGCTGCTTGTTGATACCGCTGTACTCCGACGCCATATCCAACAGCTGCTGTGCATAGCAAGAAATCCCCAGTTCCTGTGCCAGCTGCGTCCCGATTGCCTTACCGCCGCTGCCAAATCCCCTTGCGATCGCAATTACATAGTTATCCATAAGATATTCCTCCTTCCCGCTTGATCCTACCTCCCGACATTTGTCACTTCCCACTATCTGTTTATATGATTATAGTAAACAATATAACAAACTTCCTCCCCGGCTCTTGCAGAATCCATATACGGTAACTCCTGCAAGGCCGAAAACGAAATTTCTAATGTCGTTAACTATAGTTTACCATAAATACACCCCCGATAGTACCGTAATTTTGCACATCCTTCACAATTGTTGAACCGCCCCTATCTGATCCACCCTTTTACGATGAGGACGAGCAACAGCACCGGCAGGATAAATGTCACATAGAACCGCACCCCTCTTGATATCTTCAAACCCTCTCCGGTGTTGGCCTCCTTCAGGTAATGATCGAATCCCCAGCCATATCTTGTCACACAGAATAACAGATAGATGAGCGAACCGACAGGCAAGATCACATTGCTGACCATGAAATCTTCCAGATCCAGAATCGAACTCCCCTCCCCCAGCGGCTGGATAGACGACCAGAGGTTATAGCCAAACACACAAGGCAGCGAAAGCACGATGAGCGCTACCAGATTGACCAGACAAGATTTCTTCCGGCTCCAATGGAAAAAGTCCATGCCACAGGAAATGATATTCTCAAACACCGCCAGGATCGTGGAGAAGGCTGCAAATGTCATGAACACGAAGAACAGCGTTCCCCACACGCGTCCGCCTGCCATATGGTTGAAGATATTCGGCAGCGTGATGAAGATCAGGCTCGGTCCCATATCCGGACTGATGTCAAAGGCAAAACAGGTGGGGAAAATGATCAACCCCGAAACAAACGCCACAAAAGTATCCAGGATCGCGATATTCACCGATTCCCCGAGCAGTGACCGGCTCTTATCAATATAGCTGCCGAAAATGGCCATGGAGCCGATTCCCAGACTCAGCGTAAAGAATGCCTGATTCATAGCCGCCGTGATCGTCTCCGGAATACCCACTTCCTGCATTCTCTCTACATCCGGCATCAGATAGAATCGCAGCCCTTCTATGCCGCCCTCCAGTGTCATACTGCGCACTGCCAGCACTACAATGATAAAAAGGAGCAGAGTCATCATCACTTTGGTGATCCTCTCCACGCCTTTTTGCAGGCCGAAGGAACAGATCAGGATTCCTGTTACCACGATGATCACCATCAACAACGTCAACACCGTCGGGTCCTCCAACATCCCCTGAAACATGTCTGCCACCTGCTCCTTATCTTTACCGGTAAATCCGCCGGCCAGCATCTGGTAGAAATAGTACAGCATCCATCCTGCCACCGTTGAATAGAACATCATCAACAGATAATTACCTGCCATACCGAGGTACCCGTGGAGATGCCATTTCTGCCCCGGCTTCTCCAATTCCGCAAAACTCCGGATCACACTCTTCCTGCTGGCACGTCCCACCGCAAATTCCATCGTCATCACGGGCACACCCATAGCGATCAGGAACAGCAGATAGAACAGCACAAACATTCCACCGCCATACATACCCGCAATATACGGGAATCTCCACACATTACCGATTCCGATCGCGCATCCTGCCGACAACAGGATAAATCCCATCCGCGAACCTAGTTTTTCTCTTTCCACACTCTCTTCCTCCTACCGTTTGGTCATATATGGCAACCCTTTACTCTTTCTCCCGGACTTCGTGCCATGCGCTTAGACCAGTACTTTGGCCTGAAAATCAACACCACAACGGAGCAGTTACCACAAGTGTTCTAAGTATACCACATCGAAGGGATTTTTTCAGTTTTATTTTGTGGATTCACGGACCTGTTGGTCCAACCTTGTATCTTCCTTTGTCATGCGTGATCTCAAGCGGCTGCAGCGAATGCTGCGTGATCCGATACCCACTAGTCGTCAGGGATACGGTAAACTCCGCCGCCCCTCCCTTCACACAGGACTGTTCATACTGAGCACTGACAAAATTACCGATAGAATAATAGACCAGCATCTCATGGCCGGCCTGATCTTGAAGGATCTCGAAGGGCTGGAGCGCATGAGGATGTGTCCCGACCACCACATCCACGCCGCTTTCCAGAAAGATCTGCGTCCATTTCTTCTGAAAGTCGTCGGGCTCCTCCTCATATTCCGTTCCCCAATGTACAAATACGAGCACAATATCGCTCTCCCTCTTCGCTGCCTTCATTTCCTCCCGAATCCTGTCCTCATCCTCCAGCAGGTGTACCATATACGGAAACTCTTCCGGTATTTTGATGCCGTTCGTTCCGTAAGTGTAATTGCACATCGCAAAGCGGATCCCATTTCTTACAATGATCTGGTAGGGCTGGTACGCCTGTTCTTCCTCGGTCTGTATGCCAAGGCAGGTCAATCCCTGTTCCTCAAAGAACTCTTTCGTAAACGATAGGCCTGCCACTCCCCTGTCCAGCGCATGATTGGTGCCGCAAGTCACCACGTCAAATCCGGCATTCACGATTGCTTCCCCTACCTGAACAGGCGTGCCGAATCTTGGATAGCCGCCGTACTTGGCCGGATCGTCGGTAAGCGGTGTCTCCTGGTTGATCACCGCCACATCATTCCTCGCGATCAATTCTGAGATATTTTCATATAAAAAATCAAAATTCTCACCATTATGCAGACCATACCGATAAATCGGTTCGTGGATCAGGTTATCTCCGAATACCACGAAAGACGCCTCCGTCTCTTCCTTTGTAAATCCCCAGGAAATCCAGAGCCAGCTGCTGATTTTACCTGACACATCTGTCAGAAATAGGCGATTCCTGTCTGCACTATGTTCACCCGCTTCCCTCACTGAACCTGTCGGCAACGGAGAAATCCGTACTGACATCTCTGTCACATCCTGCCCGATATACGACGACATCCATCTTGGCTTCACCTTCCCCCGGCTGCATCGGTACACGTAAATATGCTGCGACCATTTCCGCTCATCCTGCTCCACCCAGAACGGCTTACTCTCCCCGTATCTTCCGATCTTCCAGCAAAGCAGCAGCAGCTCTTCCTCCTGATTATGATCCACATCGCCGAACAAGATCTGCTGCACCTTCAGCTCCTTCGGGGAATCCCATATGACACTATCGTCACAAACCACCTCGACATGCCCATCCTTGAGCGTCGCGGCATACTGTCCCGTCTCGTCGTACACTGTCCCGTTCTCCCAGGAAACCCACCCGGGCAGGAACGTCCCTGCCCGCCAGAGCCCATAGAAAACGGCGCCGGTACAGACCAACGCCATTATCGTTATAATGCTTCTCCATGCAATCTTTTTGCTCAAAGTTCACACTTCCCATCATACCCTCAGTGAGGGTATCGTTATAGAAAACCGCAGATCGCCGCCATACCACTACGGCGCACTAATACTCATAGTCCCACCTGTAGCTCTTTGTCCACTCCGGCTTCTCCACCGGATTATCAAAGTTATAGGTTCCGTCTTCCCCCTGTATCGCGCCGATCATCTGCTGCCATTTGCTGTCCGTCAAACGATCCTCCATAGGCCATCTGAACTGATAGAAAGAGTACACACTGCCTCTTGCTATCTTCAACTTACCGTCCACCTTCACGATCACATAGATCAAAGAAGGGACATCCGTAGCTGCTTCCAGCACTTCCCCGTTGGGATCGGTGGCAATATCCACCACCACCGCCGCCGGAAATTCCTGCGCTTCGACACTTTCTTCTCTGCCGCTCTCTTCTTTGACCGACTCATACCAGAAATGCTCAATATTGCCGCCATAATTCCGGATAAACTCGTATTCCTCGTCTGTCAGCACCTCATCCCGCAGCTCTTTCATCGAAATCTCCAGCAGCTGGCCGGCCATATATGACAGTCGCGTCAGGTTCTCTTCCTCGGCATCGCCAAGCATTCCATACTGCTTAAGGCCTTGTGCCGTCTTGTCAGTCAGATCCACAAAGCGGGCGTAGACAACAGGTTCCGGCTCCACATAGCCTCTGTCATCCGGTTCCTGCTCGTAGCCGCCGCCACCCATCTCCGCCAGCACCTGTTTCGTATACAGTACCGTATCATGCTTCAGCTCCGTGAAACTCCCAGCAAAGCATTCCAGATCCTTCTTCTGCCACTCCTCGCTCTGCATGAACATCGGGTAACCCTCACCCTTCACCTCCAGCAGCGGCCGCAGCGTGTTCAACCAACCGGCATACAAACTGGCCGACCACAGCGCCTCCTTCTCCTGGGAAAGCGACTCCCGCAGCCTGGCCATATTCTCCGAATAGCCCGCATACTCCGCAGCACCGTTCTCCTCCAGAATCCGCAGAGCCAGATCGCTGCCAAGCGCCGCCGGTACGTCCAATACATCAGGCAGCATACGCTTATCCCCGTTCCCGTTCTCCCGGACTTCACTGAAGATCAGCTTCTGCATGATCGCTCCGTCGATGGTGAAACGCTGTCCCATAAATCGGAACCCCAGGATCTCATTGTCCTCTCCTTCCCCGATCGGCACGGAATTGATCTGCGGCGGTGCAAGGGTTCCCGTTATCTCATGAAAACGCGTAAACGCATCTGTATTCCCGGCCAGGTCTTCCACCTTCACACCGTCGCCGTAAACTTCTGCGATCACAGGCTCATAGTCGCACACGCCCAGGTCGTCACTGGCTCCTGCAAAAAAGCTTGTCACGGCGTAGATCGATTCCCAAAGCCCATAGGCCTCCTCATCATCCGAGAGCGCCTGCGAGATCAAAAGCGCGCTTCTGTCAAGTTCCTCATTGCGCTGTTCAAAGTGAATGCGCCCATACCACATCATCGCCTTAAAATACCGCTCCAGCTCATCGTCCCCTTCATAATATCCACGGGGTATATACTGGGTATAATCCTCCATCTCCCCCGTGATCTGAGACTCACTGATCATATCGGCCCTCCCGATGCAGTCAAGTTCATACTGCGTCAGATCGGCCGCCTCTTCATTTATGACAGTGCTGTCATTCAAAAGTTTCATTCCCACATTGAAAAAGGCAACATTGCGTTTTGCTGCACTTTCCCACTCGCTGCCTTTTAATTTCTCATACTGCGCCACACTGTCGTCAAGCATCCTGCTGCTCAGCTTATATATATTTTCTGACAGATATGTCTTTTCTATATTTTTCAAAAGATAGCTGAAATACAGATGATAGGTATGCATCAGAGAATCCACCGTCACGAAATGAGCAATCTGCTCATACCGGTCGATCTCATAGATCTGGAAGAACTCCCTCTCGGCCGCTCCGCATACCACGAATCCGTTCTCCGCCAGCATCTCCTTCATCGCATCATCCAGATAAAACTGCCACAGATTATCGATATTACTCAAGTCCGGCTCCACCGTGTAGGGTTCTACACCAGGCGTCACCCCCAACGCCGCCAAATCCGTGGCTGCAGGATCAGAACCCACAAACAGCTGCGGACGGTTTCCTGCCTCTACACCTGCACTCGCTGTGCTGTCAGCGTCTTCCCCGCCGTCTGTACCCGCCACGCTGTCCGTATCGCCTGCATCTTCCGTACCCGCTGCACGCTCGTTCTCTTCGAGATCCGCCCCGGATTCCCTGCTGCTTACCCCCTCTGTCTGCCCGGCGCACGCACCTAGCGCTCCGGCAAGAAATACTCCCGCCACAAAAACTGCTGCTTTTCTTCTTATTCCATTTATTCTGTTCCTGTACAATCCCTCATCCCCCTTTGCCATCCTGTCGGTTATCTCAATTTCCTGGCATTCCGTACTTGAGGTTCCTGTTTAAATCATCCAGGTACGGAGTACTGGTATCATTATATCACAGTAAGACATCTACAGAAAGACGAAAAATTCTTAAGAATTTCAAATCGGGGACGGGCACCGCAAACTGCAACGCCGGTCTAATACATGATCCGCACATCCTTCTCATTGGAAGGATTTACCAGTACCGTCACCTCCTCCACTTCTATGGCCTCACAGGAGACCAGCCTGCCTTCTTTGAGGTTGCTTAAGAGCACATCTTTTGCTTCCATCATCAGCGCCATATCATCCCCCGAGTCTTTCCAGTACCAGCCAAAATCAATCCTTCCCTCTTCCTCTTCCCACTCCGCAAAGGGTTCCACACGCTTCGCATTATAGGTCACGCTGAAACGCGCCGTATTCCTGGGAACACTGCTGTCCACCACGATCCTGGTGAATCTGCGGTTGTAGGAGCCGATCACACCGAAAATATTCAACCTGTCTTCCTCCGGTTCAAACTCTACATCGATTTCATCCGTCCTCATATCAGGCTCACCCAGAATATGCTTTCCACCATAAACCAATCCGTCCAGTTCCGTAAAGATCAGTCCTGACCCGATACCGCATAGCAGCACGCCAAGACAAAATACAATGATCGATATTTTATGTAGTCTGCTCATAATGCACCTCCCCGTTACTCTTTTCTTTCCGACTGCTGCCATTCGCCCTTTTATTCGGTATCATCATCCCAAAGGCTCCGGCCGCAAGCGCGCCAAAGCACAACATGCCGCCCAGACCCAGTACTAAGATCCCCATAAAGGAGTACCCACTACACATAAGGACTACCATAGCGCCGATACCCATCAATAGGATTATGGCCATACCCGCGCACAACAGCGAAAACAGCAACCACCCCATATTCCAAAACAGCCGCAGCCCAAAAATACAACAGTCCAGAAACCATTTCCATACCATGACCGTGCCCCGGCCTATCGCCCCGGAAAACCCTCCCATAATGCCCTTCCCTTTCTCTTTCGTTCTTATTCTTGTATCCTTCCTTTTCCCTTGCAGGCTTCCGCCTTTCCCACGCAGGGCACTGCCGTGATCTCCGGCGTACATGCTGCCTGCACTATTTCTGCTGATCTCTGCAGACCAGACACCTGTGCTATCTCCACCGGCCTCTGCCGAACAGATATCCGCACCATTTCCGCCACCCTCTGCAGACCAGACACCTGCGTCGCATCCAGGCCCTCCGGTAAATCCATCACCTATATCCGCTCCTCCAACAGATTGACCGCTCATGCCCTCTTCGCCAACTCCCATGAGTGCATCCTGCGGCTCATTCAGTTCCCGATTCCGGCCAAAAAGTTGGCTGCATCCTTCGCGGATCCGGTCAAAACCGTTCCTGATCCACTTTGCCGTACCGGAAAATGCCTGACAGAACCATCTGCCCATACGCCGGAAAATGCCTTCACTCACTTCCTCTTCCTTCTGTCCCACGCCGGCTTCCAAGACGCCGTTCTTATGCTTGTCCGCCCCCTGCAGCCCTGTACCGCCGGCGTACCTGTGGGGCGCCGCCGGCCAGATTCCCCGCCGCCCTACAGACATCGCGTGCTTAGAATCCACATGATAAGCCGCCAGGATCTCCGCCGCCAACTCCTTCACAGATCCGAAATCCCGGATCGCATCTTCCTCGCTCAGTCCTTTCTGCATCTTCATATCTATGTGCTGGGCATATTCCGCCAGAATGTCTTCCTGCTCCTGCTCTTCCAAAACACTGAGATATTCCCGCAGCTCATTCAAAAACTTCTCCTTATTCCTGTCTACCACCATTCTAATACCATTCCTTTCCCTCAGCTTTCTTCTTCCCCTCTGATAAATCCGTTGACCCTGTCCTGAAATTCCTTCCATTCCGCCGTCAGCTTCTCCAGATACAAAATGCCGGCCGCCGTCAAATGATAATACTTCCTGGGAGGCCCCTCGGACGACTCCCGCAGATAAGTCTCGAAATAATGCTCGTTGGTGAGTCGTTTCAGCAGCGGATAGATAGTACCCTCATTCACATCAATGACCTCCGAGACCTCCTCGACAAGCTCATATCCGTACATATCCTTTCGCCGCACGGATTCCAGAACGATCAGTTCCAGCACTCCTTTTTTAAATTGTGGATTCATAACAGTCCCCCATTCTTGCTCAACCTGCAATTATTATAGTTAACGACATTAGAAATTTCGTTTTCGGCATTGCAGGAGCTGCCGTATATGGCTCCTGCAAGAGACGGAAACAGAAATTTGTTATGTCGTTTACTATAACTATAGGGCGCAAGCACAAATTTGTGTCTGAACTTATGCAGACCGTGAAACAATCTTCCATCTTCTCCTGTAATCCCTCTTCTGGTATTAGATTAAACCAACTACTATGTAATGTCAAGTACTAATTTCTTTAAGATAGTCTTAAAATGAAAAAGAATCCTGTCTACAGGATTCTTTTTCATTGCTCTACTACATCCGCGCCTCCATCAGACTACTGGAAGCATACCTTCGCAGACCACGATAGAACACCATCGCCGCAACCGCCGACAGCAGACAGGCATACCCCAGCACTGTGAAAAACATACCGGCATCAAACCTGACCAGGATATGCACCGGGTGATAGACTATCATCCCCACCGGCATGATAAAATACAACAAGAATCTGGAGATCCCCTGAAATATCCCGTCAGGATAGGTGGCAAAACTAATAAGCCCCATTACCATCTCCCCCGAAAGCATCTCCACCCGCACAAACCAGAATGCCAGGCTCCCCAGAAACAGCGCAAATGCCGTCAGAATGATCATCCCCGTCACCACAAACAACAGACTAAACAGAAATCCTCTCACACCAAGTCCGCACACCGCCAACAAGATCAAGCCATATAACAGATCGCCGATCGCCGAGATATTCGTAGAGGACGTCATCACACTAAGCAGCACATTCTTCGGCTGCACCAGATAGGAATCCAGCTTTCCGCTGACGATCAGTTCTGGGAGGGAATAGACCCTGGCGAACAGAATGTGTGATAACCCGAAAGAGGCCGCCGTCAGTCCCCACAACAGCATAACTTCCCGCATAGTATAACCTCCGATATCCTCCCGCAGCCGGAACAGAACAAACCACTGAATCAGAATAGACGCATTGTTCAGTATCATAAAAGTGACATTCATCAGAAATGTTACCTTGTTGAGCATTTCCCGCATGATATTATATTTCACGGACAACATGCACACCAGTATCTGATTTTTAACCACCGTTAACATACAGCTTCTTAACCCCCTTCCTGTATACGAAAAACATCAGCCCGCACCCGGCCGCCAGATATAACACTTGCGCCGCCAAGATCTCCACACATTTATCCGGCCGAAAATCCACGATCAGCTTGGCCGGTCCGTAACACACCGTGTAGATCGGCGTCAATTTGAAAAACGGCTGCAATGCCTGTGGAAAAATCTCTACCGGGAATATCGTACCCACTACTAACAGCAGCTTATCATAAAGCCATTGGAACGGTGAGGCATCCTCGATCCAGAACGAAAGCAGGCTGATACAGATCTTAAACACTGCATTGATGGTCAGTCCCAGTATGATGCAAGCCGTCATCACCGGAACCGCAACAATCTTAAAGCCAGGCACCGGCCCCACCATCATAGTCCCGATCACCACTGCCAGCAGCGCATACATAGGCAGTCTGACACTCCACTCTCCGGTGTATTTTGCCAGAATATACAGCGTATAGTGATAAGGCTTATTCATTAGATAGGCGATGTTGCCGCCCCGAATATCCGTTTTCACCTGCCGCCCCACCGAACCGGCGTTAGAACCGAACCACATCATCTCTGTCATCATTACATACCAGATCATCTGCTCCTTAGAATACCCGGCGATCAACTCTCCGGGTGTCTGATATATATAATCCCAGAGCTTGATAAAAATAAAAATAAACACAAAATAGCCAAAAAACCCCAGCGCGATATTTGCCGCATATTGCAGGTTTTCCATCAACACCGAACGGTAGATCACCCCGTATTTGTGTCCCGGCAAGCAATACCTGCGCCCAATATACTTCTCTCTCTTTCCTAACACTCCTACATTTGCACCCGCATTTTTCTCCTGTCTTCTCATCCTGCTGCCCCCTCCTTACCAATGCAAGTTTACTCTCACGAAGCCGCATCCTTTCCTTCCGCCTTGTAGATCTCCATAATGATATTCTCCAGCGGCACATTGGAAATATTGATATCCTCCACGGCTTCCGCGTTGATCCGCCGCAATGCATCCCCGATCTCGATCGCAGCAGTATCCACCTCCAGCCTGGCATGGATCCCCTTATGTTTCAGGATCGTGATCCCTTCCACCTGCGGAAGTGTTGTCTCCTCCTGCATCTTGACTTCTACGATCTTCTTATGCAGGTAATGATATTTCAAATGCTCCATGGAGTCGTCCAGCACGATCTGCCCCGCATTCACAATGATGATCCGTTTGCAAAGCTTCTCGATATCCCCCACATCATGGCTGGTAAGGAAGATCGTGGTATTGAACTCTCGGTTCATCTGTTTGATCAGAGAACGAACAGACTCCTTCACTACCGGATCCAAGCCGATCGTCGGCTCATCCAGAAAGAGTACTTTCGGCTTATGAAGCAGAGACGCCACGATCTCACACCGTATCCGCTGCCCCAATGAGAGATTCCGCACTGGTGTATTGATAAATCCCCCCAGCTCAAAGCGCTCCACCAGCTCCCCAATCCGTCGTTCCGTCTCCTTCTCCGGAATATCGTAGATCGCACCGAAGAAGCGGAAATTATCATAGGGTGTCAGATGCGTCCAAAGCTGCTCCTTCTGCCCGAATACCGTCCCGATCTGATAGGCCAGCTGCCTGCGACGCTTCGCCGGATCGATGCCCAACACCTCCACCCGGCCACCGTCCGGATAAAGGATTCCTGTCAACATCTTGATCGTAGTACTCTTCCCAGCGCCGTTTGGCCCGATAAACGCCAGCATCTCTCCCTCGTCCACTCCGAAGGAAACCCCTCTTACCGCTTTGACCTCCTCCGTCTGCGGCCGCAGAATCGCCTGCACACTGCCCCGCATTCCCTTTTCCTTTCGCTTTACCCGAAATGTCTTCTCCAATTCTTTCACACTGATCGCCTGCATGACTCTTTCCTCCCTCACCAATCTTTCTTGAAAAGTAGAACAAAAAAGAACCGCCCTGTTCCATACACTTATAAGGTGTATCTCCCATGCGGTTCTCCTATCTGCAATCCTGATTCCCGCATAGCCAAATAAGACTTTCCGTCTTACGGCCATGCGCCGGTCGGCTTCCGCCGCCCTCAGGCTGTGACCGTAATCTGAAAAATCTGCTGCATCAAAAACATGGCTATAAATAGAATCTGATCAATCTTACGCATACTCTCTGTCCTCGTTTCAAATTATCGTAACAGTCCAGCAGCCGGCTTCCTGCTACGCATATCCGGCCGGCGCCAATCGCTTCGCAACAGACCGGATATTTGTATTATTTGGCATGGTCAGCACGGTAAATGTGCAGACCTAAATGTACGGCTTCAAATTTTCAGATAGCATAGCACAGTCTCTTACCCCTGTCAAGCAATACCGACAAAAACAGTGTAACAGTCGTAATAGTTCGTCAATTCTTATCGTGAATCTCCCCATGCAGTTCCTGCAGTGACTTCACCTCGCTGCTTTCGTGGGTCTTCAGATAATGGATTCCTTCCGCCGCCGACCTGGCCGCCGCCACCGTGGTGATATACGGCGCTTTCGCCTTGATCGCGGCCTTGCGCAGGTAACTGTCATCATGTACGCTGTCCTTGCCTACGGGCGAATTGATGATCAGGTCAAAATCCCCGTTGGTTATCATATCCCCAACGTTGGGACGACCCTCATAGAGCTTCTTGGCCTTCGTAGCCGGGATACCCGCCGCCGTGATCAGGTTATAGGTGCCTTCCGTAGCCACGATCTGAAAACCATCCTGTACCAGGCTTCCGGCCACTTCCACCACCTCATCCTTATCCTTCTTATTGACGGAGATCAACACTTTACCCTCCAAAGGCAACTTCGACTGCACCGCCTCCTGCGCCTTGAAAAAGGCTTCTCCGTAGGACTTAGACAATCCCAGCACTTCTCCGGTAGAGCGCATCTCCGGCCCCAGGATCGGATCCACCTCCGGGAACATATTGAAGGGGAACACCGCCTCTTTGACCCCGTAATTGGGAATCACCTGCTCCTTAAGTGCAGGAACCGGCGACGGCCGTCCCGTAAGTTCTGAAGTAATGATATCGGTAGCTAAAGGCACCATGCGGATATTGCAGACCTTGGACACCAGCGGTACGGTACGGGACGCCCGTGGATTAGCCTCCAGCACGAAGACCTTACCGTTCTCGATGGCATACTGCATGTTCATCAGCCCTTTGACATGCATCTCCTCCGCGATCTTTCTTGTATACTCCTTGATGGTCTCCACACTCTCCTCCGGGATGTGCACGGAAGGAATGATGCAGGCCGAATCACCGGAATGGATGCCGGCAAGTTCGATATGCTCCATCACTGCGGGCACAAAGGCGTGGGTACCGTCGCTGATGGCATCCGCTTCACACTCCAACGCATGATTTAAGAACCTGTCGATCAGGATCGGCCGATCCGGCGTCACACCTACCGCCGCATTCATATATTCCTTCAGACTTTCGTCGTCGTAGACCACTTCCATGCCTCTGCCGCCCAATACATAAGAAGGGCGCACCATCACCGGATACCCTATCCTCGCCGCTATGGCAAGCGCTTCCTCCACCGTGGTAGCCATCCCCGACTCCGGCATGGGAATCTCCAATTTCTCCATCATGGCGCGGAACTGGTCACGATCTTCCGCCAGATCGATCACTGCCGGCGGGGTACCAAGTATCTTCACGCCGTTCTTCTCCAGCTCGGAAGCCAGGTTAAGAGGCGTCTGCCCACCGAACTGAGCGATCACGCCAAGCGGTTTCTCTTTGTTATAGATACTCAACACATCTTCTAAAGTCAACGGCTCGAAATACAGCTTGTCCGAGGTGTCATAGTCGGTGGACACCGTCTCCGGATTACAGTTCACGATAATGGTCTCAAAACCCAGCTTTTTCAAAGCCATGGCTGCATGAACGCAGCAATAGTCAAACTCGATGCCCTGGCCAATCCGGTTGGGGCCGCCGCCCAGAATCATGATCTTCGGCTTGTCTTCGCTTACCGGATTCTTATCCGGGGCATTGTAGGTGGAATAGAAGTAAGCGCTGCTCTTCGTGCCGCTCACATGCACGCCTTCCCAGGCTTCTTCCACGCCCAGCGCCAGACGCCGGTTCCTGATGTCCTCTTCCGGAAGCTCCAACAGCTGGCTTAAATACTTATCGGAAAAGCCGTCTTTCTTGGCTTTGATCAGCATTGCATCCGGCAGCATGGCTGTATTGCCCTTATACTGCAAAATAGCTTCCTCTTCCTCCACCAGCTCTTTCATCTGCTCGATAAAATATGCCTTCACCTTCGTGATCTCATATATCTCCTCCACCGACGCACCCTTTCTGAGCGCTTCATACATGAGGAAATGCCGCTCGCTGGAAGGCGTGATCAGCCGTCTTAACAGTTCTTCCTTCGACAGGGTGTCGAAATCCTTTGCATGCCCCAGACCGTAGCGCCCCGTCTCCAGGGAGCGGATAGCCTTCTGGAAAGCCTCCTTGTAGTTCTTGCCGATGCTCATGACCTCACCTACAGCGCGCATTTGCGTTCCCAGCCGGTCTTCCACACCTTTAAATTTCTCAAACGCCCAGCGGGCAAATTTGATTACCACATAATCGCCGTCCGGAACATATTTATCCAAAGTGCCGTATTTTCCGCAGGGGATATCCTTCAGCGTCAGTCCCGCCGCCAGCATGGAAGATACCAGCGCGATGGGGAAACCCGTAGCCTTACTTGCCAGCGCGGAAGACCGGGACGTACGGGGATTGATCTCGATCACGATGATCCGATCCGACACCGGGTCATGGGCAAACTGCACATTAGTGCCGCCGATCACCTGCACCGATTCCACGATCTTGTATGCCTGCTCCTGCAGACGCTTCTGACACTCCTCCGAAATAGTCAGCATGGGCGCAGAACAGAAGGAATCTCCCGTGTGTACTCCCAGCGGATCGATATTCTCGATAAAACATACGGTGATGATATTGTTATCCGCATCCCGCACCACTTCCAGTTCCAGTTCTTCCCAGCCGAGGATCGATTCCTCCACCAGGACCTGCCCCACCAGACTGGCCTGTAAGCCTCTGGCACAGACCACCTGCAGCTCTTCTCTGTTATACACCAGACCGCCGCCGGCCCCGCCCATGGTGTAAGCCGGACGCAGGACCACCGGATAGCCCAGCTTCTCGGCGATGCCAAGAGCCTCCTCCACGGAGTACGCCACCTCGCTGCGAGCCATCTCGATGCCCAGTGCATTCATAGTTTTCTTGAATTCAATGCGGTCCTCGCCTCGCTCGATGGCATCCACCTGCACACCGATGACCTTTACATTGTATTTCTCCAGGATCCCTGCCTTATGTAATTCCGAACACAAATTAAGCCCGGACTGCCCTCCCAGATTAGGAAGCAACGCGTCGGGGCGTTCCTTTGCAATGATCTGTTCCAGCCGTTCTACATTGAGCGGCTCAATATAAGTTACATCCGCTGTCTCCGGATCCGTCATGATCGTAGCCGGATTGGAATTCACCAACACGATCTCATATCCTAATTTCCGAAGCGCCTTACAAGCCTGAGTGCCCGAATAGTCAAACTCGCAGGCCTGCCCGATAATGATCGGACCTGAACCGATGATCAATACCTTATGAATATCTGTTCTGCGTGGCATACATCTCCTCCATTCTTATCCTTGAGTACCCACTTTGTGTGATTCTGTTACTGTATGCTTCCGACGGCTATGCCCCGTAAGTCCCGCATATCCATCTGATAAAACTTTCACAAAATCTCACTTTTCCGTGTCGAATTTCATTGTCGTCCCTCATTTTATCATTAGATATCAGGGGTGTCAATTCGCTTCTTTGAACGTCTTTACACCAAACTTACTATTTGAATCATGTTCTCACGGAATGCACAGTTTGGCGCATTCCTGACCCATGAATCAATGTCATAACGCCGGGGTCAAAACATAGAGTTTTCTATGCGGGAGTTTAACACTTAATCATCTCAAAATATCCCGCAAAGCCAGGAATGGCTT
>ERZ779637.652-NODE-652-length-20385-cov-10.025971_pt1 | contig 20385 bp, 26 predicted proteins | sample MGYA00514196_ERZ779637 | MGnify/ENA primary metagenome ERZ779637 (study PRJEB29562, sample SAMEA4376700) | mouse gut metagenome | isolation source: Cecum | study: EMG produced TPA metagenomics assembly of the A DSS colitis mouse model was used to assess the...
CCGCCGCAGAATTCTTCCATTGCGCACAGACAGGCATATGCATCTGGCCTGTCCATTGGCCCCTCTTCGTCAGACAGTTCCTTGGTATCCTGCGGTATTTCTCCTTCGTATTTATATTGCTGTATTTCGTATTGCCGTGCTAACCGAGACTGGATATTGCTTCTCTCCATATCAATCAGTTGCTCAGACGTCCAAATTCTTACATATGTGTCTGTTTCTTCCACACTGTCACTTTCTGCTTTTCCAATACTCTTATTCTTCATGATTTGAGGAGAAGCAGAAACCCCCTCTTCCAATCCATTGTAACTGTCCTGAAACACTGCATTCCCACTACTTTTCTCTGCACCAACAATGAAAAAAACAGTTCCTGTTAAACATACCCCTATGACAATTAATGCAGCATACTTCTTCATCAACACCTCCTCTTATGCCCTTATCCCGGCTATTGTTTTCAATTCCGGAAAAATAAGCATAATTAACATACCTCTTTTCGTAAAAATTCAGAGCTGCAGCCTCAAAGTTCACTTAAATACATAAAAAACTCAGGGAATGAACTAAGGGAATACTTTACCTGTTTCCACAATTTATCGTCATTACAAGAAAAATCAACAGAATATCCATCACATACACTTATTTCAAAAGCATAACCTGCACTATAACAGATGAAATGTACCTGGTCGCTGAACCATGCTTTTTTTATGCCATAAGCTTCCGCCATCTGATTGATAAAAGCCATACGTTCTTCTACTGTCTCCCCACAATACGGACATGTCCTGCAGTTTTCTTTCTTTTTTCTCTCATGGTGATCACAGACAGACTCACTTCTAAAATCTGTATATGTAAATCCTCTCTGGTACATATGAAACGCCTTTCGGAACAGATATTTTTCAAAGCTTTCTGTAACATAGACGCCTCCCCAGTCTGTGACCATTGGATTATCCTCTGTATTGGATAATTTCATATAAAAGCAGGCATCCGCCCAATGATCAGAAAACTGAAAAAAACCTTTCTCTAAATCCTCGCATTTGCCAGGCAGCAACTCTAAAACCGTACCAATATCCACCTCACCATCCCCTTCATCCTCCAGCAAACCGCCGTCATCCTGCCCCATTCTTCTTAAATAATAGAGATAGGCAGCTGGTATCGTATAGTTGTATTCCGCCAAAATATCCTTTAACTGCCGAATCTGTTCTTCTGTTGCAGGTACGCAGCGCGTTACCCATTCCGGGTCAAAACCGGATATGCTGCTGCATAACCGCTCCATCAGGGTATCCAGTGTTCCTTCCTGAAATTCCGCCATATCAAATCCTCCTATTACTTTTTATATGTTATCAATTTTTTCCGCAAATCTCCACTCCAGAAATAAGGATCTGTTCAGTTCTTAAACCGTTTTAATAAGAGTTCCATATCCTGAATTCCCACTCATATGCCAACGGATTCTCATAAAAATGCCTTAAATCTTTTTCATCAGGAATATATTCCTTATATAAAAAACAAGCATCCAAAACTTTATTTTCATCGTTGATTTCATCAAGCGTTGCAATCAAGTCATGCAGCTTATCCGCATTCCGCAGATTCGCTTTTTCATATGCGTTTCTATCGTGCGGAGGCATCCATCCCGTCTCAAGCGTCAGATTCCGAAAGGATTTGTCCTCCGGAAAACAACAGCAATTTACCACATGCGCATAAACGGCACGCAGCGCTGATGGCGGAAAGGGGATAAACAGATCGGAATCTGTATAATCTGTTCCTTCATGACTGCTGCATATTTCAATCATCCTGATTCTCACATCACATTCCGGGCTTCCGCACCACCAGCATATGTCAAAGAAACCGATATCCTCCTGCGCGGCGTAATCATCACTGTCGCCGCAGGAGATAACCCGTTCTGTTCTCTTTTCCCTGATTCTCGCCTGAATATACAGATCATGTCCCAAATCTTTTGCTCCTCTCAGTAAAATATCTCCCCGTCTGCTTTTATGTGACCCGAACATACATTGAGGACTTGCCGGGAAATAACTGCCGGCAGCTTAATAACACAAATTCTTGTTCATAAATTCCAGACAATCTTCATTATAAATGTCCTTTGTGCAGACAAGCCGCAAATTACTTACAGCGCCTTACTGTAGGGCATCTTCCAACATTTTATCAAGCATCCTCTCAAAATCATGAAATTCTTCACTGATTTCTCCTGATGGATTATCCAACTCATAATACATCTTTGTCTTTAAATCATAAACATACCAGCTTATACTGCCTTCGCCTAAAAAAAGATATTGTTTTTGCCATTCATTTTCATACCAGACTTTGTTGCAGTCAATCAGTCCGTTTATATGCTGATTGGGTGCCTCATTCAGCAGCGGTTCATCAACCCCATAAAGAATGAAACCGTTATATTCGATGCCATTTATGGTTCTCATAATTTTGAGATATTCCTCCGGCAAGGCGATACCCAATTCATCCTTTACGGCTTTTATAAAGGTTCCGCTTCCTCCTCTGAAATGCCGCAATTGATGTCTTGTCCATATCTTTTTTCTTCTTGTCTGATTTCCTCTAAACGTTCTTTCCACATCTTTATATTCTCCTAATCTGCCTGACTGCAATCCCAATATATACTGCACGCCGGTTGAATTTGCAGTATAACATTATCATATGGTTAATTTGCTTATGGTCAGTTCGTTCAATGACTTTTGGATTCTGTTCCTCATCTCTCAAAGCAGGCCTTCCTTTATGGCGCTGCAGATCATACATAGCGATTCTGTATAGCCTCCTATCAAATTCCTGTCCTCCTCTGTTGCAGTCTTCAAAAATTCCTGTACCTCTTTTTGCAGATCCAGCCATTCCTGATTCGTTTTCCTTTTTTTATTGCCCGCCATTTCATATACCAGCCTTTCTGCTTCTGTCTGCGGATTGTTCCATCTTTCATTCCATCTCTTGCAATACATGGCAAACTCGTGCGCATCCATTTCGCTTACGTTTACACTTTTACAATACTCGCGAAATTCGAGCAGACCCATTTCGCTTACGTTTCCATCATTCATCTCTCCCATTCCATCCTTTCTGAATCAATGCCATATTCCGTCATCATTTATTTGGTGATTTTTCCAACCAGTATATATTGACCTCAATTCTCTCATCATCTACCAACAGTTCCTTTACAACGTAATCTGTTTTATTTCATACCACTTCTTTGGGAGGGCTTCTATCTTTGGCCATGCACAAACATAATACGGATCGCAAACGCTCTCATTTTATCAGTCCCATATACCTTTTTGTCTGCTCTGCCGTATCCATATGCGGTATCCACACTTTTGCAAAACATGGCAAACTCGTGCATATCCATTTCGCTTCGCCTCCTCGTCAGGTTTTAGTATCTCTTATCAGGCTCTATTCTCTGTGCAAACAGCAAGTGGAATGACACACAACACCACTCCCAAAATCACAAGAAATCGGATAGGGGGATAATTAGTCCCAAGTGTAAGCCACTTTGGTAAAGTCCCGCTTTTTCAGCGCCTCCCGGCTAATGAAGAAATTGGCTATTCCGACATCGCCCCAGCAGACCAGATATTCCCGGTGCTCCGGGCGAAAATCACTGTCAAGCTGAAAGAGCATTACGTCGAGATTTGACATTTTATCATCGCTCCGTGGATCATATTGGGTAAAATGAGGGTAACCGCCCATCTGGTGGCGAACCGGCTCGTCATCATCTTCCCCATCCTCGCACCCTTCCTTAATATCAAACACATCCCACCCATAGTCCGGGTCTTCTTTTTTTAATCGCTGATGGATTTCAGATGTCTTCTCAATCGGCGCGTCCGGACGACATCGGTTCCACTCCTCAACAAACAATCCGTCAAAATGGAAATTCCCTTCCGTAAGCTTCATACTCTTTGGGGCAGCAAAGCGGATACGGCAGGGCTTCTCCGTTTCAAAAGGAGTGCATACATCTTCCTCGTCACTCTTTTCCGGGCGTTTTTCTAAAACCTCCTCTTCTGTAACAGAAACATCTACCACCTCATGATAAAGAACACAAAACCCCTTCTGGTTGGTCATATCATCAAAATCCGCCCCATAGCACTCGTCCGTACCAATGAAAAACTGCAACAGCCCTGTATGCGGAAAATCAGGCAGACTTTCCAGTGCAGAGCAGTCTATCTGAGCCAACAGCTCCATCGGTTGGTTCGCCCCATCCAAAGGCCAAGACGTATCGTGAGGCAAATATGGTGTGCCGCTTGCTTTACTGTCACATAATCCTGCCGCCCTTTCCTCCAAAATAAAAGGGAGCGCGGCTTCCCTGTGTTTCTCCTGAATTTCTTTTGCAATCTGCCGGGCAATTTCAAAATCCGTCATGATAAAATCTCCCTTCTTACTTTCACAACCACTATCCAATTCTACAGTAACCCCAAGCCGGAGGAAGTCATCCCATCAACAAATCATTCTCGATTGTGAACTTATCAATCGTAAATTCAACAACATGGTCTGGCAACGTACTTTCCCCAAAGGTAATAACCGCACCAAAGTCCTCTAACGTCGTAAATGTGATTTCCGCACTGTAGACCTCAATCGTTTCAAACCAATCCTCCGGCAGTCTTTCTCCCAATTTTGAACAGAAGTATTCCGTTGCTTCCGCTTTACAGGACGCTAACCAATCTAAATATTGAGACAAAGCCAGGGCAATCTCTGTTATCTGAAGTTTTGAAGAGATGTATATTTCACACTTGGATGATTCCAGTTCGTAACCGAAAATCTTCATAGGCATTGCTGGATTATAACCAACATACAAATCATCTTCGTCAAATTGCTGTAACAAATCTCTATTTATCATTTTCTGTACTCCTTTGTCTCCTTGCATTCCCACTATTTTTTTTGTATCGGCAAAACTAAGCGTTACTGAGTATAAATTCCAGACAATCTTCATTATAAATATCCTTTGTGCAGACAAGCCGCAAAAAATCATAAAAATCTTTGCACAATATACAGCTGTACAAATAATTGCGGACTTCTTTATAATCTGATACGTCTACACCATAAACAATACTCATATCGTAGATTTCTTCATGGTAAATATGAACCACTTCCCCTGTCACTAAATCCAGAAAAACAAAATATCCCTCAAAGTTACCAATTTTAAGAAATCCCGCATCCAGAAACGAATCATCCGTCGCTCCTAAAGGCATATCATATTCCTGCACGGAGGACAAAAATTCTTTAACGTCACCGCCTAAAGCAGTATACCATTCCATTTCTAGTGTCACAAACAGGTCGTCTTCCTGTTCCGTTTCATAACAGCAGGCATAGTCGCCGCAAAAAGATACCGATACCATGCAACATTTTGGCAATTGATAACTCTGCAGGAAATCAATATAAGGTTTCGGAAGCTTATAGCCCCATTCTGTTTCTATCAACTTAATATCTGTTTCTGTAAACTCAGATTTTTGTAACGGCTTAGAAAATAAATCGTGATAGTTTTCCTGAAGTCTGTCTAAATATGTAACTGCCTTTCCATTCGTTTCTTTCTCTCTGTTAATAAGCATTTTACCACTCCTCTTTCCTTGAAAATTCATTCCCTCCGGAAACTTTGCATTGGGCAGAATAAACCATTAAGAGTTCAGCCGCTGTTTTTACGATTTTACTTTGTTTATTATCCATCTTTTCTATCCATGCAACCCCAAAGCTTACTTATTGTATCAAAAACCTTTGACAAAGGTGAATGCATTACCCGTTTCAGCAATTTATCGTCATTACAACAAAATTTCATTGAATATCCTTCGCATACCTTTATTTCAAAAGCATAGTTTAAAGTATAACAGATGAAATGCGTCTGATCACTAAACCATGCTTTCTCAAAGTTATAAGATTTTGCAGTCTGAACAACCCAATCCATACGTTCTTTTGCTGTAATCCATTGACGCGGACATATCCTGCAGTCATCCTTGTCTTTCTCCTCATATTCTTCTTTATGGCATACAGAAGCACTATATACATCTCTATGTGCAAAACTTTTCTGATACATATGAAATGCCCTCTGGAACAGATACTTTTCAAAGCTTTCTGCATTTTTATAATCCGCCTTTCTGCGAAAGGCACCAATGGGGTTATGAAACCTTATTTGTGGCTTTCGCTTTTCAAGTTTTTGTGATATAATTTTCCTACCTCAAAATATAAATATGGCATCCCGGCATCAGTATCAGATGCACCCATCCGTTTGGTTTTGATGTGCAGGTGCGCCAAAGTAATAGCCTTAAGGTGGGAATATTGATATCCGAGGCTCGCTATGCGAGTCTATTTGTGTTACTACACCCCCAAAAATGGCTGTTTTTAGCTTGTTTCAAACTTCCGCCTCACAAAAGTCCAGCTCCCTTTCCAGCAAGCCGCCGTCATCCTTCCCCATTTTTCTTAAATACCAACGATATGCCGCCGGTATTGTATAGTGGTATTCCGCCAGAATATCCTGTAACTGCTGAATCTGTTCTTCTGCTGCAGGCACGCAGCGCTTTACCCATTCCGGGTCAAAGCCGGATATACTGTTACATAAACGCTCCATCAAGGTATCGAGCGTTCCTTCCTGAAATTCTGCCATTTCAATGTCCTCCGCATCCATAAAAAATTTTCCTCTGTTTCCTCTTCCAGTGAAACACAGATAAGCTTCCAGCCAGCAGGTTCCAGCGGGAAAAAGTCTGCGCAATCCCTATAATACCACTGCCTGGCCGGATGGATATTTCCCCTTCCAGGAACATGGGAAATATCCCTCTTTATAAATTTCTGCCAGCATCGTAAAGAATCCAGGCATGTCCAATACCTTTTCCACACATGCCCACGCCATATCCCGTCTCATTTTGTCAAACAGCTCATAGCGGACCTCCAAGTCGTCGCGCACATGCTGTCTGACAATATATTCCTCGAATTTTTTCCAAACGGTATCGCCGATTGCATCCGAAACGACTTCAAAAATTTCATCTATCGCATCATCGCCGATTTTTTCTTCGGCAGTATCCTCCAACGGATAAATTTGAGATTCCCAAACTTCAAAATATTGCATTCCCCATAATCCGTCACACGCATCATAAAGGGAAAAAACCATATGGTACTTTTCGTTGGGGATGCCGCTGTTTTCAAACCAGGGAAACGCCTTTGCCTCCTCTAAAAAAACCGCTATTTTTTCCTCCTCCATTTCTTTTTCCTCCGGTCATTTTTTAATACTCCAGCATCCGTGCGGCATACCGTTCTGGAAGGATCGTATGTTGTCCGTATTCTTTCCGCAGCGTTTCCCATTCCGCAGGCGCGGCCAAAAGCGCTGTCTGCAGATCGTTCTGGACATGCATGACAATTTCCTGAAATAATGAAGTTTTGCGCGCCTGCGCCATCGCCTCTTCCAGGTCAGCGCCCCTGTTTGACGCGATGGGCGTATCGGTAAGGTATATACAGACGTCCTCCAGCATATCCAGCATACACAGCGGCCCGTAAAAATCAAGATTCCCGCACTCCTCAAAATCTTCGTAATCCACACGCCCGCCCTCTATGGAAACCAACTGCATCAACAGCCCGGAACTCCATTCCACCGCAAACCATTCATAAGACTCCGGACACGAATCCGCAAAATATTCCGCATATAAGCTTTCGTATAAATCTATTGACGGTCCGACACAGTGTTCTAACAGCCACGCAAAATAATCGTTTGCAAAGTCCTGAAAATCCGCCGCCGTGACGCGTCCGCCCAGGTAGTCCCAGAGAAGCCCCTGCGCATACCGCAGACACACCGAAAGCTTTGCTTCATGCCCCTGCCCAGCCAGCCCCTGCCGCACCGTATTACAGTAGCGCTCCAGAACCAGCAGATTCCCCAACAGGCGCGGGCGGCTGTCACTGTATTCAAACGCCTTCTCAATAATCTGTCCAAAATCCATCAGGTATTCATTTGCCTGCGCATCCTCCAGCGCCGCAAAATTCGTTTTTAACGTGTACTCTTCCATAAAACCTTTTCCCTTTCTTCCTGCTCTTGTTCTAATGACAGGTTGCACAATGCACAAATAAATTGAAATAAAGGGCTGTCTTCATGCGCTTCGTAATAGTCACCGAAAGAATATTCGATGTCTATATGCCGGTCAATGATAGAAGCATCATCGCACTCAAACACATCTGTACGATACACAATTTCAGATACATCTTCGCTTAAATCATTTTCCGATATGCCATTTTCCAAAGATATTTTTTTGCTTATTTGTTTGACGTCATTTATTGTAATCATAATATCTATCCTTCAAATAAGAATCAGAATGATGAAATCCCCTGCATCTTCCCCATCCATTCCCGAACCTCTTCCTTTGACAATTCCCGTTTGATTTCTGCCAAAGGCTTAAGATAAGGATGGCAGCTTACAGCGAAGAATAAATCCCAGCTTCGTGGAAATTTTTCAGGACAAATCAATACCACAGGCATTTGCTCCACACAAGGAATAGTATCTGGCCCCATCTCTCCCCAGAGCATCTGACCATCACAGGAATAATAGGTGGCATGTGCATAAACCGAACCATTCTGTCTTGCTGTTTCTTCCCCCGATGCATAGGCAAATACTTTTAGGCTTTCCGGTGATTTCACATCTGCGGATAAGCCAAAACGCTGGTCCCATTCTTTCTGATAAAGTGCCCTTTCCAGCAAGGTCATCAAGTGGAAATTTGTCCCCACATCCTGAACCTTTATTAACGCTCCCTGCTCCTTTTTTGGTGCCAAAACAAGCACATCCATAGGTCCGCAGACAGGATAAATCCGAAGCAAATATGAGCCATTTTTCACAAAAGGCTCAATGCGCTCCAGATTATCATATAAATCCTTTTTACGCAGATACTCCCTGCTCTCTGGTGATTTTGCCAGTAAATCCATAATTGCCATCATCAGTGGCGCACTTCCCCGGAAAGCCCGAACCTTATCCGGCGCCGTCAAAAACAGCTTGTCCAACATCTCATCCTTAGGATCACTTTCCTCTGTTTTATCCAGCTCATCCAGCAACCCGCAGAGATGGGAAACCACCTTAATAAAGAAATTCACAAGTCCCTCTCCTGCGCCTCCAGGCCCACATTCTCCCATCAGCACACCACAGAAAAATGCGCAGCAGCAGCCCTTGTACAAATCCATAGAATCCAGCTTTCCAGCCAACTCATCCAGTATTTGTTTCTGGGCTGTTAGATATTTTCTTCGGTATTGATCCAAGGCAATAAACCTATCCGAATGTCCTAATAAATTGGCAATTTTCGTTTCCTCTAATGTCGAGGGCTGCTGAAATTCCTCAACAAACAGACGAATTAATTCTTCCATAACCATATTCTCTCCTTTTCCTGTCAGAATCCATATTGAAATAGTTCCGCAGCGCCTCATACTCCGCCGGCGCGGCCAAAAGAGCCATTTGCAGATCGTTTTGAACATACTTGACAATTTTCTGAGCTAATGAATTGTGTACTTGTATCATCGACTTTTCCGAATCAACTTTCCTGTTTGATGCAACAATTGCACTGGCAAGCCGTTCACAGACAGTCTCCAGTATTATCTCAAGCATATACGGCACCCAATCTAAATCAAGCTTTCCGCACTCCTCAAAATTTTCGTAATCCACACGTCCGCCCTCTATGGAAACCAATTGCATCAACAGATCGCAACTCCACTCAACCGCAACCCATTCATAAGGATCCGGGCACGAATCCGCAAAGTATTCTGCAAAATGCTCTGAACAAAAGCCTTTGGGGGCATCATTGTGTTCAACTCCCTTTTCGGAAAACCATGCATAATAATCATTTGCAAAGTCCTGAAAATCCGCCGCTGTGACACGTCTGCCCAGATAATCCCAGAGAAGTCCCTGCGCATATCGCAGGCATACAAAGAGCTGTGTTTCAAGCCCTTCCAGTCCCCGCTGCACCGTATTGCAATAACACTCCAGAACCAGCAGGTTCCCCAGCAAGCGCGGGCGGCTGTCACGGTATTCAAACGCCTTCTCAATAATCTTTCCAAAATCCATCAAGTATTCATTTGCCTGCGGTACCTTCAATGCCGCAAATTTCGTTTTTAACGTGTACTCTTGCATAAAACCTTTTCCCTTTCTTCCGCTGCCGGATTCTCCCGCACTGCTATATCGCATATTATAAAAGGTGTACAAGCTTATCAGAATGCGACGCGTCCTCATTCCTTAAAGTTCTCAAACCAGTTTGTAAGGGGTATCTGTCCCAATGACGGTTTTTTATCCGGTAATTTACGTCAATAATCCGCCTTAAACCGGCACTGTTTGATTTCATTGTAGTATTCTTCTCTGTACATAACAGCACTCCTTTTTATCCCACAGACCGCTCTTTTCTGCCGCTGATCGGAATAAACCATCCATCATTGTATGTATTTCCGGTTTTGTCTGTGAAAACGGGTTTTCCGGATAACCTCCGTTATAGGTCAAATAGTGTTCCCTCACCGCCGCTGTGAAAACTCCTTTCATCGCTTTGCGAGCTGATGTACTATCTATCTTTTTATAAATAGCATAAACCAATAATTCTTCCATGATATCACTCCATTCTGATTGAAATACCTGAAAATCCCGCATCAGGAAACGAATCATCTGTCGCTCCTAAAAGCATATCATCCGCCACACCATCCATATCCGATGAACTTCGCCAGCCAATCCCAGTAAGCCGCTCTTTTTCCGCATTCGGGGCAGACGCACGTTCCATATACAAAAGGCAGAAACTGGATCGCTTCTTCATTTCCCATCCGGTGAAGCAGGCCCTGAAACCACACAGGTTCGTCCTCTATGGACTTGCCGTCCCATGGAGCAATCGAAACTGGTTCCATACTGAAATAATCCTTGTCTGTGCGAAAAGAGATAACTTCCTCTTCCCAGCCGCACAGGCAGGCACCGATACATTCATCCCAATCCCTGCTAAACACATTCCACATCCCATATGCATGCATCCGGTTTCCAAGGACTGCAAGCGCAGAAAGGGCAAACACCTCCCTCCTCTCCCCCGTTGGAGCGTTTCCCAAGATTGCCGCGATATCTGGATTTGTGACCAATTTTTCTGTTTCACGGCGCAGCCCCCTCAGCCCTTCCTGAAATTCGCGGAAGTCCTCCGTATCAGGTTCGAGAGGCCACGCACCTTCAGCGGCGATGGCAAGGCCAATGTCCTTAATCAGAAATGCCTTATCTTCCGGAGAGAGTCTTGCACACAGAACCGCCAGATGGGGAAGGGCATAGGCTGTCATATCATAATAACTGGCCTGATGGCTCAAATCCCAGCTCAGTTCTTCCATGTTTTCACGGAAATCTCCTTTTCCTTCCATTAAATCACGAAGTATTTCATCCGTATCGCTTCCGGCGGATCCAAGTTCTTTCCAAATTGGGGAATTCAAAGAAATCATATATAAACCTCCATTTCTGTTTTCTGGTCCTGCAAAACAGTTGTGCATGACCAATCGTCTATCTGCAGCTCCTTACCACTGGAAAGCTATAATCCTGTTTTTTCCGATATGATCTGCAGCCATTTCTTTCTTTTCCCCAGCGAGATCTTTTCTGTCACGATTTCCCCGCTTTCTCTGTTTTCATAAGTAATCACCATCCCTATGGGAAAAAATCCCTGATTGCATTTTCCCAGTTCCTTAATACAGCTGTAAGGAATATGGATGTATTCGCATGAAAATCCCTTGGTGAGAATGACCTGCCGATCCGTAAAGATTGCCACGCCGCCCTGATTCCATGTCTCGATTCTTCCGACCAGCTTCTCCGTATAATTGATCGTGCTGCTGCCATATAGTTTTTCATCTGGCGATAACACACCCCTTTCCACAAGATTCTGCCTCTGCTTTTCTAATTTCTGTTCGTTCATTTTCAAAAACCTCCTCACTAAAACATATGCCTGATTATACCACTGCCGAACAGGTCTGCAAAAGCACCCCGTCCAAATCGGCACATAAATCGGCAAAATCGGCATTTTAGACCAATATGGTTCAGAATTGCGATTGTCCATGAGATGACTCACCATTTCTATCGCAATCTTTTTGTCCTGTCATAACGTTTATTGCACGAGTTACCCCCTGTCCTCAACCTGCCTGACTTTATCTGACAGCAGGATATCAAGGATTGCGTTTCCAGTGTATCTGGTCGGTATCAGAGGCTTTAAGATGCCCCCTATCTGCTCAGCATCTTTCTTTGTTTCCTCTATATTTCCCGACGCACTAAGGAACTGTCCAAAAATAACTTTTCATATTGTTTGTCTTTTTCTCCGATAACACCACTCAAAAATCAGTTACATAGCCCGCTATGCGCCTGATTTTTGAGCGGCACTCTCGAAGAAAAATCCTGCGCACTATTAAAAAGTTATTCCTTAACAGTTCCTAAGCTCCTTGATCGACTGTATGTGTCAGTTCACATCATGCAGGATCTGAAGTGTCTGATTATATTTCTGGTCCTGCTGCAGGTAATAGTCATACTGCAGTTTCGCCTGCTGTTCCAGAGCCCGTACTTTCATATCATAGGCTTTCTTTTCGTCGGCAGCTTTTATAAAATAAAGCAGATATAAATCCGCCAGCACGATACAGCACATATTGACAGCAAATATTCCACTGTTCAGGTCATGCGAAAGCCTCTGTATGATCGCAAGCATATTGCTGTTATAAATATGGTATCGCCAATACCCGACCAGACGTAGACAAACCGATTCTGATAAGTTCTGTGATACCCCTCATCCATAAACTGAAACACAATACAGGTTACAATAAAGCAGGAAATCAGATAACAAAGCGCCATTAAAATCTTATCCATTGATACATCTCCATACCGCCTCTGGCGGCACTCATCTTTCATGAAAATAACGATTCATCTTTTCCTTAAAATCCGATACGCGTTTCTGCGTCAGCAGCAGTTCCTCCCCGTTGTCAAGATAAATGGTATAACCTTTGAGTCTTTTGATATGTGACAAATTGACAATACAATAGAAATCTCTCTCTGCGCTTTCATTGTGTTTCATTCTGGATGATCCACACTCCCATCAATCCAATTTCATTCTGTTGTATTAATCAGAAATTTTGCCATTTACTTCACACCTCAACTTCCGATTTGCCGACTGATTGCTGCTAAAGTATAGCACAAAACCAACCAACACTCTTCAATTTATTACAAAAAAAGAATCCTGTTCAACAGGACTCTTTTTTGCTTTTCTCTATATCACACCTATAAGACAATCGCCTCAATTTCATCAATAATCGACTGATACCCCTTGCTGTTATTCTTAATCGTATCAAAGATCACACTGCTCCAGCCTGCGATCTCAAGGACACCAAGGCGATAGTTAAAGACCGATTTGCCGCTGGTGGAGCGGATATTGACACAGACCGTCCTGCACTGCGGGTTAATCTGCCGGAACTCCCTGAAAAGCCGTTCAAATTCACCTCTGGGAACACGGGAAGTTTCATCCCAGCCTCCCGATCCATCTTTTCCAATCACCATGTCAGAGAAGATAACAAGGTTGTCGATATGCTTTTTCTCCCTGATGCAGGTTTCCAGAAAGATATATAAGCCGTTTTCCGTAGAGGGGCCGCATTTTGCACCTTCGGCATAACTGCGCCGGGCAAAATCCAGCATGCGCTCACTACGATTCAGCGACTGCGCAATCAGTGTATCGCCAAACAGGCCAAGGTATACGTCATTTTGCCTGTAGGCCAGCATAGCGCCAAAGAGGTTGCCGATTGCCGCACAGGTTGTCCTTGAAAATTGACTGACACGGCTATGTCCGCCAGCGTCGCCACGCACAGAGCCGGAATGATCGACTAAAATCGCGGTATTTCCCTCCAGACATTCAATGTTTTGGCAGGAAATTTCCAGTGCGCCTTCAATGGCATCCAAAAGCTGCTGTTTCCTTTTGTTAAATTCATCTTCGCTTCCCAGATTCTGCTTATCGGATTCAAAAGCAATCTGCGTATGGTTTGTTCTGCCATAGCTAAGTTTTTCGATCTCCGTGTAGGCGGAAGCGAAGCGGAAGGGAAGAAGGCGGGAATTTCTTATTTTCTCCTGCTGGTTCAACTGTTCGCACGCTTCCCCTATCATCTCTGGTGCATTAAGGAATATATTGCGCAGGTTACGCAAAAGGTTAAACACAGGCATCCCTTTTGGGCTTTCCAATACAGCTTTAATCGCCTGCGCTTTATTTTCCAGGGCATCTCCCTGCTTTTGACCTGCGGCAGTCATCTCTTTTTCCAGAATCCTGGACTCGTACATGGTATGGAGGTTTTTACCGCGGTTTTTTATGATATCTGCATAAGCTTCGGCCTTTTTGCCAGAAGCTTTGGGGTGCAGCAGGTTAAACAAATCAATCAGTGAAATCGATTTGCGGGTCATTTTATATTTATCCAGCTGGTAGATATCAAATTTCTCCAAAGCCTTTTTAAAACCCTTGCGCATTGCATTCGGAAGCGCGTTATGTTTGATATCATAGCAGGCTAAGATTTCACTGATATCATCCGGGCGCACTACAATGCGTTCATAAAACCGCCTTCCCCATTCCGTACCAGAGGCGCAGTCAGCCAGGATAGCTGCCAGAAAATGGGAGCTTGAACGCATATTGGCTGTCTGGCGAGCGTAGATTGCCGTCTTTGCCACAAACAGCGGGTCGCAGCCATCGGCTGCGGCTTTAATTTTCGCTACAGCTTCATCTTCTGTTTCATAATAAGAACGGGTCATAAATGTCGTCAGTACAGAGGAAACTAAATTTTCCTTCTCCGACATCACATAGGCCAATTCTCCCATTTCATTCACAGCCATTTCGGGGATGCTTTTTGTATTATATTTAGACATAGTTCTCACCTTAGATTCCGTAAATAGAAAAAACTTTGGACAAAGACTGAGAGAGAGAGTTTAGGCTTGCGCCTTCGACTGGATTCGAACCAGCTACAAATTTGTCCCAAACAAATTGCTCCCAGATGAGCTTCGAAGTATCTCTCTCATTAGTACCAAAGTTTTTAATCACATTATAATATGTTTCGTTTTTATTCGGAACGAGATCGAAACAGAGGAGTCTTTTCAAAACCTTTACTGGATGATAACTTTCGAAGTATCTCTGTTTCTTAGTATCCGAACAAACAACAGTTTACCATTTCTATCCGATTTTGCATAAAAAACCTTGATTGCCCATGGATCTTACTGATTTTTCTTTATTATACGTAAAATATCTGTGACTGTCAATACTTTTCGATTTTGGATATCCTGACTAAATCAGAACATGAAAAGGAATATTTTTTCAATATCGCGTCACTGCCTGTTCCAAGTCTTTTATGATCTCCGGCCATATTGATAACACACTCTAAGGAATTGTAGGAAAATAAGTGATGTAGATTGCGCAGGATATTTCTTTGAGGATGTATGTCAAAAAACGTAGGCGTAGCGGGCTACGGCGAGGCTTTTTGGCATGCATAATCAGAGAAATAGCCAAGTCAAGATGCGTCAGTTATTTTTCTACAGTTCCTAAGGTTGATTTGTCCGTCCGTATACCCCTGCTCAGCCGCCATTCGAAAAAATTTAACAGCCATCCCCCAGTCTTTCTTTATGCCCCAGCCATTGTAAAAGCAGTTGCCAAACATATTTTGTGCAGATGCATAACCGGCCGTGGCAGACTTTTGATACCAGTATACTGCCTTCTCCATGTCTTTTTTTACGCCTCTTCCATGAAAATACAGCTGACCAAGGTTATACTGTGCCACCTTATCACCTTCCACCGCCGCCTGGCTGTACAGGATGGCTGCCTTCTCCAAATCCTGTCCTACTCCCTGTCCGGTCTCATAACAGCAGCCAAGCTGTCGCCATGCGACCGGATGCTCCTGTTCGGCAGATTTTGCGTACCAGTAGACCGCCTGTGTATCGTCATTTTCCATGCCCTTGCCCCCAAAATAGAAATTCGCCAGATTGACCTGTGCGTCCGGATCTCCGCCTTCCGCGCCTTTCTTGTACCAAAAGGCAGCCTGTACAAAATCCTGCTCCACGCCCTCGCCGCATTCATAACAGTATCCGAGACTGCGCTGGGCAGCCGCATTGCCTGCCTCCGCGGCTTTCCTGTACAACTGTACTGCCTTTTCCCAGTCCTGCTCCACGCCAAAACCATGTTTGTAACAGTCGCCAAGCTTGTCCATTACAGCGGGAGCTGACTTGTCACCGCTTTCTATCTTCTCCAAGAGACCATCGAACAAGATACCATCTTCGTAATATTCCCTGATCTTGCGCCCTGCCATCTCACCTAGCTTACCGCCGCTGTCAGACAACTGTATATATAGCTTGGTAGCCTCTATCAAATCCTGTTCCACGCCGACGCACCCTGTTTCATAGCACTGCGCTAGACAGTACAACTCCAAATCCAAGGCATATCCCTCGTCTTCATCCCCACCCCTCTCATCCGCATTTTTTGTATCGTTAAGTAAATATTCTACCCACTTATCCGCTTCTGCCGAATAAGGATTATCACTTTCTTTATTGACCTGCCCTGTTGCTTTATCAAACCAAAATCCAGCCTGTAGTTTGTTTGTTCTGACACCAATACCATTGGCATAACAGCATCCCAGCGCATGCATGGCATCAGCACTATCTCGTTCTACTGCTTTTTTATACCACAAAAATGCCAGCTCTTCATCCCTGTCAACACCGTGTCCCAGCTCATAACAAACACCCAGCTTATACTGTGCATCCGCATCGCCTTGTATTGCTGCCAGTTTGTACCAATCCGCTGCTTTTTCAAAATCCTGCTCAGTGCCAAGTCCATAATAATAGCACTCCCCCATCCTGTGCTGCGCCTCTGCACGCCCCTGTGCCGCGGCTTCGCCAAACCATTTTACTGCCTCGTTCCAATTCTGTCTCCCACCATTTTCATCCGATAGAAAACATGCAAGATTGTATTGTGCAGGCGCATACCCTTCCTCCGCAGACATACGGCAGCTCTCCGCGTCAAACGCTCTATCCCTGTAATAGTTCATATCATACTTTATCAATGCGAAACCTCCTTCAGACTTACATATGCCTGATTATACCACTGCCGGACAGGTCTGCAAAAGTGTCCTGTCCAAATCAGCATCCCTGACCGATACCAGTCTAAATTTGCGTATCCTGTCCATTGTACATGGCAAGACAGGATTTTGCGATGGTAAGTATCGCGGTAAAACAGGCCCCGTTCTGTTCTATATAAAGCAGCCCTCCGTATTTTTGCGCGGTATCCTGCACGTTTACAATTCCAAAACCATGATTCCCGGCATCCGGTTTCGTGGAAACCGGCAGGATATGTTTTCCCCCGTTATTAGCAATCTGTGTATTGATACATGTGTTCTCCACCTCCATCACCAGAAAATGCTCCTGCGCGTACAGCGCCGCATGAACGCTGCCATGGGCGCACTGCCTTGCCGCCTCAATGGCATTGTCCAGAAGATTGCCTGCCATGACGATCAGATCCTTCCCCGGAATACATGCCCATCCGGGATTTTCCTCCGCAGCGATATCCATCCAGACGCCCTGTCTGTCAGCCAGCACGGACTTTTCCCAGAGAATGGCGTTCAAGACAGGATTGGATGTATAGCGCTTTCCGATCAGGGTATCCAGTTCCACTTCCATATCCCCCAGCAGGCCTAAAATCTCCTCGTTTCCGCCGTCGGCGGCCAGCGCGGCTATGGAAACCATGCAGTTTTTCAGGTCGTGGGCATACCGCCTGTGTCCCAGGTCGATTTCTTCCAGATGCTTATAGTACCTTTGCTGCAGCGCGGCCTGCTGCTCCGCAAGCTGCTGTTCCCTGCTTTTCTCGCTGACAAAAAACAGTTTGTTGATCGTATAAAAAAGCAGTACATTTGCCAGCGGCAGAATGAAAAGCCCGAATTTCAGGCTGTACTGCGCCCATACGGCGCCATCATTTCCAAAGGAAATCCCAAGATAGATCAGCGCCGTGGAAAACGGCAGAATCACAAAAGACAGCGGAAAATGCTCCCGCATCTTATACTGTGTGCTGAGGAAACAGATTTTAAGTCCATGCAGCACAAACCAGCACAGTATGTAGGAAAGGGTTCCCATCGTATATTTTTCCGCTTCCCGTGTATAATGAAGTTCTTCCCTGATCAGCTGCCAGAACGGGATTTTGACAAAGAAAAGCTCAATTACAAGCTCTGAGAACAATGCTACCGCCCCGCCGATCAGGAGCAGAAATGTCTCTTTCCTATGGTCGTCCTTAAAAATCAACAGAACCGGCATCAACAGAACCGGCAATCCAAAGAGCAGGTTTATCAGCCTGCTGTCAAAGGAATTGACCAGCCTGAGGGCTGCCGCACATAACAGCAGGATCAAAAACCGCAGCTTCCGGTCCCGCCCCCTGAATTTTAACTGATCCCTGAAAAAATCATAAAAAACCAGATGCCCAAACAGAGTGGCGCCGAATTTTAATATAGCGCCCATGACAGCCTCCATCATTCCTTCCCCCCTCTCTTATACTTTTTATGGAAATACATGGAAAAGCTCTGGTGGAATTTTTTGCTGCAGGTCCTGCTGATTCCCAGCCTGTCCCCGTTGCTCATGGTCAGCTCGTTCTGCATGATTTTTGTGACGGCTCTCAGATTCACGATATAGCTGGTGTGGGCGTACTCAAAGCCCTGTGCGCAAAGCTGCACGTACCAGTCCTCCAGCCGCTCGTTGCTCTGCAGTGTATTCCTGCCCCCCGCTGCGCCGGCTTCTACAGTGAGCCGGCTTCCCCTCTTTGTCTTTTCAATGTAAAGAATACTTCCCACAGGGATACGCCGCGCCTCCCCGTCACTGACTACCTCCGCCATTTCCCTGTGGCTGCGCCGTTTCGTTTCCAGCAGAAGCTCCCCGATATCCCGCATTCTCTCGTCTATGTCCGCGTTTTTTAACAGGTAGCGGTAGGGCTGCACCCGGAAATGCTCCGGCTCCGGCAGAACCACCCCGGATACAAAGGCAATCACGGCATTCTCATTCTTTTCCCTCAGCTTCTGCGCCGTCTCATATCCGCCCATTCCCGCCATCTGCATGTCCAGGATGGCCAGCTGGTATGCCCCACGGTCTGCCTGCAGGAAATCGGCGCCGCTGCAATAAGTGTCACAGACCATATCTGCTGTAAATTCTTTGCAGGCTTCTATATTTTGTTTCATCTCCTGCAGAAATGCTGTATTATCGTCCACAATCGCTATGTTTATCATTTTGATTTGTCTCCTTATTGACAGCTCCCATGAGCGCATTTGTCAAGAGGGATTTCATCGCAAAGATGAAATCCCCGTTACAGTTCAGCCCAGGACTTCGCACTGCGCTGCGAAGTCCGTGAGAAAGCGTACAAATCCCCTGACAAATGGAATTTATACGTTATATCATTATAGCAATTCTCTCATTTTAGATGAAATCAGCCAACAGTCTTCAAGTTCCTGTCCAATACAAGACCAATATACTATCGTATCCCTATGATTATCACCTATCAAAATCTCTTTTACTTTAGACCAAAGCATATCGATGTATCCTTCGTCTTCGGACTGCTCCATAAAATCTTCGATCCCTTGAACAATCATATTGATTAAAAGGTGCTTTTGCCAATCGTCAATGACAGTGGCATAAAATTTATAAAACTCAATATAATCGTTTGTATAAGTATAATCACCAGCACACCATTCCCAATCCTGTTCATTTGGATATGGAAATCTTACATCACATTCTTCATTTAGTTTTTTATAAAAGTTATCCATAATCCTTATCTTTTTTCGCTGCCTCACTTACATAAACTTTTGTTTTCGTTTGCTCTGCTCAATCAATCCCGGTTGGTTGAATTATTCCTGCTAAAGTATAGCACAAATCCAGCCAGCGTTCAACTTACCTGACTTTCCCTTTTCCTACTTTTCTTCGTATACAGGAACATATCAACAATTTACTTTTATGTTAGTTTCACTTGGGGAACATATCTATTCGCATGATACCAAAAGTTATCTTATTCCTCTATATCCAATATTTTCATCAATTCGTCTTTTTGATTTTGAACACAGCTTTCTACAGCTTTCATGATTTCATCTTCGGATATGCCCGGCGGGAACATCTCTCTTGGCACTCCGTGGCCAAACATCGCAGCATATTTTTGTTCCAATTCAAATTTCTTATCATCAAAGCCATTGATATCTTCATCAATTAATTTACACATAAAATATAATGTTTTATCTTCCATAATAATCCTCCATTCTTGCTCAACCCGCGAATTTGGGCGCAAGCACAAATTTACCTGTGAAAAATTTATTCTACTTTATCGGCTTTTTGTAACTTCTGATATATACCGGAAAGCAAGTCGCTCAAATTCTTTATCGGTCATGTTCTGTAACTTTCTGATTATCCTATGGGCTAATGCCTCCAAATACGGGTCT
>ERZ779637.653-NODE-653-length-20380-cov-16.990111_pt1 | contig 20380 bp, 16 predicted proteins | sample MGYA00514196_ERZ779637 | MGnify/ENA primary metagenome ERZ779637 (study PRJEB29562, sample SAMEA4376700) | mouse gut metagenome | isolation source: Cecum | study: EMG produced TPA metagenomics assembly of the A DSS colitis mouse model was used to assess the...
TCCGGGTTCCAAGGATTACGGGGCTTTGTCGCTTGCGGTGCAGTATTACGCGAAGCCGGAAGTGGTGGCGAGGGTGCCGGCATCCTGCTTTCTGCCCCGTCCCAACGTGGACAGCACGGTGGTGCGGCTGACGAGATACGAGAAACCGCCGGTGGGGACGGCTGACGAGGCGTTTTTGTTCGCCGTCATCCGGGCGTCCTTTAACCAGAGGCGCAAAACACTGGCGAACGGGCTTGCCAACGCGGGGGGCTTGGGCGTGACGAGAGGGCAGGTTGAGATGGTTCTGGCGGATATGGGACTTTCCACAATGGTGCGCGGAGAAACATTTACTTTGGAACGGTTTGCGGAATTATCGGATCGCCTGCTGCAAATGCGGAGGTGAGCGGTATCTTCCGTAAAAATACAAGATAAGGTAATATTTTTACAAATAGTTCCATATATTGGGAGCAGAGGTGCTTTTTTTCGACGGAATTTGTTTACATTGACAGGGGACTATGGTAAACTGAAACAGATAATAGGGTCACTGTGTAAATGGAGAAAACAGGAAAAGTACGTTGATGAGGTGAGTACCTTGGATAAATTTGAATACAAAGCAAGCGCGGATGAGATTAAAGCGCTGATAGCAGAGGGAGAGTACGCGGAGGCGGCGGAGATCGCGGACAAGATTGACTGGCGCAGGGTCAGAAGTGTGATGATGCTCTGTACGATCAGCGATCTGTATAAGATCAACAGGCGGTATCAGGAGAGCAAGGATATCCTTCTCCTTGCCTATGAAAAGCACCCTACCGGCAGACTGATTATCTATTCCCTGTGCGAGCTTTGCATCAAGATGGGCGAGTATGATCAGGCAAGCGAATACTATAAGGAATTTGTGCAGATCGCGCCGAGAGATACGGGGCGCTATGTTTTGCAGTACAGACTCTACGAGGCGCTGGACGTCAGCATCGAGGAGCGGATCGCGATTTTGGAGGAGTTTAAGAAGCGTGAGCCGAGAGAGAAGTGGGTGTACGAGCTGGCTTATCTCTATCACCGCATCGGTCTGACTACGAAATGCGTGGAGGAATGCGACGAGATGTTCCTCTGGTTCGGTGAGGGAAGGTATGTGATCAAGGCGCTTGAATTGAAGTCGCTGCATCAGCCGCTCAGCCCGGAGCAGCAGGAAAAGTATGACGCTTACATACAGGGAAGAAGTGCCGGAGAACCTGTGGACGAGGAGCCGGAAGTGGAGGAACAGCCTGACGAGATTTCGGGAGACACGCAGGTTGCGGAAGCCATCAGCCACGGAGAGAACGGGGATTACGGGGAAGAGGGAGACGTGCTGGCAGCGCCCACCACAGAACTGCCCGAGGTCAAGCCGGTGGATGTGGGACAGTATAATACCATAAATCTGCAGATGGCGCTGGCGGAGAGTATGAAAGAGGTTTTGGAGGATGCTCCCGCTGATATGCAGGAATCGGAAGACATGGAAGATGAAGATGTGCCGGGAGATTTTGCGGCATTTGAGGAGACAGGAGATTTCTCAAGTGATATAGAACAAGCTGTTTCAGAGGAAGATTTTGAGGAGGAAGAGGAGGAATCTTTTGAGGAGATGGCAGAGCCGGAGCCCCCGGCAGTAAAACAGCCGATACCTTTTGAGAGGCCAAAAGAGCACAAGCCAGAGCCGTCTATCACGGACACGATCATTGCGCCGCTTCTGGAGGAGACGGAGAAGCTGCCCAATGTAAACACCTTAAATGAGGAAGAATTGCAGGCGGCAGCAGAGGACATTGTGCGGGACGACACAGTGGCGTTCGACGCACAGAAAATCATAGAGGAGATGACGAGAGAGGCGGAGAGGCTGCAGGCGAGGGCGCTCAGAGAGCAGGCGCTGGCAGCTTCCAAGTCTACGGAATATGATAAATATCTGGCGCAGGAGTACGACGGACAGATCAGCTTCGTACTGCCGGACGCGGAGAAAGTGGAGAAACAGATTACCGGTCAGCTCAGTATCGACGATATTATGGCTGAGTGGGAACAGATGAAAAAGGATAATCAGGAAAAGCGGATGGAGGATGTCCGCCAGCATATTATGGCACAGACGGGCAGTCTGTTCGCCAGTTTTGACGAGGCGACGAAGAACGGACTTCTGGAAGAGCTGGAAAAAGCCTTTATGGCGGCTATCATGAAAGAATCCAGCAAAAATCCCCATGTGAAAAAGATAGTTTTCCCGGATGACATGCCGGATGCGGATGTGCCGGCTGAGAAGGCGAAGCCTGTTTTGGTGCGGGAGGAAGAACGGGAGGCGGTTCCGGAAACGGAAGATGCGGACATTTCGGACGATACGGATGCTGCGGAGACAGAGGTGCAGGAGCCGGCGGAAAAGCCCGCGAAAGAATCCGCCCCGGCAGAGGAGGCGGACGCCGAGGAGGAGACTGCGAGAGAGCGGGATCTCAGCCCGGAAGAGCAGGAACTTTTTGGTAAGTTTGTGCATCAGCGTAAATCCAGAAAACAACTGATTCATGTGCTCGACAATATGAGTCTGGCGTCCTGTACAGGGAACATCATTATCACCGGGGAGGAAGAAACTACGGCGATGTCTCTGGCGAAAGCGCTGATTCGGGAGATGCAGTATAATGACAGCAATTTCTCCGGGAAAGTGGCGAAGATCGAAGGGCATATCCTGAATAAGAAGGATGTGGAGGCGACCTTCTCCAAGATGGACAACGGCGCGCTGATAATTGTGGAGGCGGCAAAGCTGAAATCGGCTACCGTGGCATCTATGATAAAAGTGCTCGAGAAGGAGAATATGGGTCTTCTGGCGCTGCTTGTAGGCAACAAGACGGAAGTGAACGATCTGCTCTCCAAACACAGCGCACTGACAAACAGCTTCAACCTGCGCGTGGACATTGAACCGCTGGATAACGAATCGTTGGTGGCTTACGCGAAACAGTATGCGGAGGATATGGAGTATTCCATTGATGAATTTGGCATTCTGGCGCTCCATACGAGGATTGCGGACAGGCAGACAAGCGACCATGAAGTGACCCTTGCCGAAGTGAGGGATCTGGTGGATGAAGCGATCGAGTATGCAAATAAAAAAACTCCGAAACATTTTATGGATATTTTGCTCGCAAAGAGGTATGATGAAGAGGACATGATTATACTGCGGGAGAAGGACTTCATGCATTACTAAAATATATTCTCTCAGTGCAATAAAAAACAGGGGGTTAGGTTATGGCAGTAAAAAAAGCGGCTAAATCGTCTGAAGTACAGAAAAAACAGGTAAAGGCGGCGCCAAAGAAAGTGGAGAAGCAGACGACGGAGGAGGTGTTTATCTCCGAGGCGGATCAGTATGTGTTCGCACAGGGAACACATTATGACATCTACAAAAAGCTTGGAGCGCATCCTTCTGTGGAGAATGGCGAAAAGGGCATGTTTTTCGCTGTTTGGGCACCCAATGCGGCAAGCGTTCATGTGATAGGAACCTTTAACGGCTGGGATGAAGAGAAACATGCGATGGAGAAGCTGGGTCCCGGCGGGATCTATAAGCTTTTTATTCCGGGCGTGGGTGAGAACGAGCTTTATAAGTATCTGATCCGCACACCTGCGGGCGAAAAGCTTTACAAGGCGGATCCCTTTGCAAATTATGCGGAGATGCGTCCGGGTAATGCGTCCAAGACTTTTGATATCAGCAAGTTTAAATGGTCGGACGGCGCTTGGATGGCGGCAAGGGACAGCAAGGACTATAATCAGGAGCCTATGGCGATCTATGAGTGCCACATCGGTTCGTGGATGAAACATCCCGACGGCACCGGGGAAGGCTTCTACAATTACCGCGAGTTTGCGGACAGGATTGTAGATTATCTGAAGGAGATGCACTATACCCATATCGAGCTTATGGGTATTGCGGAGTATCCCTTTGACGGTTCATGGGGCTATCAGGTGACCGGATATTACGCGCCTACTTCCAGACACGGCGATCCGTGCGATTTTATGTACTTGATTAACAAGCTTCATAAGAGTAAAATCGGCGTAATTCTGGATTGGGTTCCGGCGCATTTTGCGACTGACGCGCACGGACTTGGTCGTTTCGACGGACAGTGTATTTTTGAGCATCCCGATCCGAGGATTGGTGAGCATCCCGACTGGGGCACGAAGATTTTTAACTATGCGAAGAATGAAGTCAGAAATTTCCTGATTGCGAATGTTCTTTACTGGATCAGGGAGTACCATATCGACGGTATCCGAATTGACGCCGTGGCGTCCATGCTTTATCTGGACTACAGCAAACAGGCAGGTCAGTGGGTGCCGAATAAGTACGGCGGAAACGAAAACTTGGATGCGATCGAGTTCTTTAAGCATTTAAATTCCGTAGTGCATGGCGCATACCCCGGGTTCCTCACCATTGCGGAGGAGTCCACGGCGTGGCCGAAAGTGACGGGCAAGGTGGAGGAGGACGGTCTTGGCTTCAGCTTCAAATGGAACATGGGATGGATGCATGACTTCTGCGAATATATGAAGCTTGATCCATATTTCCGCAAGAATAACCACTATGCCATGACTTTTGCCATGAGCTATAATAACAGCGAAAACTATATCCTGCCGCTCTCACATGACGAGGTGGTACACCTGAAATGTTCCATGGTCAACAAGATGCCCGGCTATCCTGTAGACAAATACGCGAACCTGCGCGTGGGCTACGCCTACATGATGGGGCATTCCGGAAAGAAACTGCTCTTTATGGGACAGGATTTCGGGCAGGAGAGAGAGTGGAGCGAGACGAGGGAGCTTGACTGGAATCTGCTCGGCGAAGAACAGAACAAGGGTATGCACGAGTATGTGAAGGAGCTGCTCGCCCTTTACAATAAGTACCCGGCAATGTACACGATCGACAATGACTGGGCTGGCTTCGAGTGGCTGAACGCCGACGATGCGGATCGCAGTACATACAGCTTCTATCGCAAGGACAAAACCGGCAAGAACAATATCATGTTTGTCATTAACATGACTCCTATGAGATGGGAGAATTATAAGCTGGGTGTGCCGAAGAAGAAAAAGTATAAGCTGCTCTTAAACAGCGACGACAAGCGGTTCGGCGGAAACGGGAACGTGATTCCCGCGGAGATCATGGCGGAGAAGGAGCCCTGCAACTTTAAGGACTACAGTATTTCTTTTGATCTGCCGCCTTATACGGCTGCGGTGTTTATTTTCTAAATGAATGATGGCGACGGACGACCGGGTGACTGGTCGTCCGTTTTTATGCGCAGCCCCATGCAGAGGAAGTATGCCGCTAAGGCGGCGCATGGGGCGCGCGGCGAGTAGGGGAAGAAGAATCTTCCCTACTCGATTGCGCGGGTACTTGACAGAAGGGAAATTGCATGATAGTCTGAATCCAAGAGAAGCGGTTTTGTACCATTTGCCTACATAGTAGGCTTGAATGGGTTACTCGCTTCTTTTTTTATATCTACCAAGTCATAGAGATACATTTTTCCGGTAGAAGTGTGATTAATGACTAAACGTCCAGTGTAGATATTATATTGATTTGTTTTTATTTTATTTTCATAGATTGGCAGAGCAAAACGTGTAATATAATAATACCATCCATTTTGGGCATCTGAATTATGTTTTGTCTTATGGTTTTGACAATATGTTTTGTTTGCAGCAATTTCTAACATTTCTCGAATACCCTGGACAGCATTTGCTTTAGCTTTGGCTCTTGCTCCCTTTAATATTCTGGTGTATTTCGAGGATGAAAATTCGTTAGGAAAATTTTTACCAATATATACAATGTCTTTGCTTTCGGTTATTTCAACAATAATGTCTATGTACTGTTTTAAATAGTTTTCCACATCACCCCAATTAATGTTCTGTTTATTGGAAAAAATGATATCAGGAATTATAACGATATGATGGTTGTCTTTGTCTTGCACAATTATTGCGTTCTGCATATATTTGAGTCTACCTTTCGCTCGAATTCTTTTGTTCTAATACACATGGGGATTGTCAAAGCGAAACCGGAGCGGTTTCAAAAAAGATGATATCCCAGATATGTTAGATAGAGTGTAGCAGAGGAAGGTGGTGATGTCAAGAGCAAATGAGTATAAAAATTATCGGAAAAACGTTTTCTGGAAAATCGTACTTCTTTGCATTGACAGGTCTACGAGCGTGTAGTACCATAAAATAAAAGGAGGGTCAAGCCATGAACGAAATACTACTATCTGACTCTGAAAAGGAGATTTTGGAGTGGATGTGGAAAGAGGACAAAGAATATTCCTACAGGGATATTGCGGTACAGTTTGGAGAGGACTCGGAAAAGAGGTGGAAAAAACAGACATTATCCACATTTTTAACGCGGATGGAACAAAAAGGCGTCATATCTGTTCGGTGTGAAGGGGAAGAACGATTCAAGAAAAGACGGTATTTTAAAGCAGCGTTAAACAGACAGCAGTATGAACGGGAAAGGGCGAGACATCTTCTGGATTGTTATTTTGACGGCTCTTTGAATCAGTTTATGTCAGCATTAAACGGAGGTAAGAAGCTGGATGGCGCTGAAGCGGACGAACTGAGAAAATTTCTGGAGGACGTGTAATGCTTATTCTGGCTATGTCCATTAGCGGAAGTGTGGTATTCCTTGCTGTTTTCCTGTGTGCTGTTTTGGGAAAAAGGATACTGCCTCCCGCGTGGGCATACAACATGATGAAGATAGCATTGGTTTTCTTCTGCATTCCACTGCCCAAATACAACAGTGGGTATAAAAATGTACTGTTTAACAGACTGGGTGTTCCGAAACGGTGGGATATGACAGATATTACTTTAACGAACTTCATTGGGGTAGAAGAAAGCGGCAGGCTTCATATAAACTTTCAGACATACATATTGGTGATGTGGGCTGTCTGGGCGTGCGGGCTGTTGTTTGTGGGCGTCAAAAACATGTATACATTCCAAAAACTGAAGGCGCTGAAAGAAAACCCGCAAATAAGTCAGACAAATTATCTGGCGATATTTGACAGGGTGAAACAGGACGTGGGCATCAAAAAGAATATCCCACTGCAGCGCGCCGATGTGTTTGACACAATCTGCACAATGGGCGTGTTCCGAAAATATGTTATCATGCCGGAAGAAGGATTAACAGAAGATGAAATTTATTTCAGCCTTAAACATGAACTGATTCATGTCAAGAGATCAGATGTAGCGTGGAAATATATCAGTCTGCTCGCTGTTCTCCTGCATTGGTTTAATCCATTGGTATATCTTTATTTCAGCGTAATGTCCATTTATAGCGAACATAGCTGCGATGCCATTTTAGTGCAGGACCTTGATACAGAGAAAAGAAAGAGATATGGAGAAATAATTATCGATATGTCGCGGGAGGGCAGATGGACGGAATCGAAACATCAGGCAAGTTTTAGTACGGGTAAAATAATGGTTGAATGGAGGTTGAAAAGTATGTTGCGGAGTAGAAAAAGTAAAAAAATAGAGAGAGTGGTGTCCCTGCTGCTGGGAGCGGTTATTTTGTTTGGGGGTTCTTTGACGGTTTGTGCTTATGAGAATCCGCAGGTGGTAAGGGGGAAAGCTAATCTTTTTGAGATATCGTCAAACGAGGAAGTTGTAAAGACATTTGCGGTGGAAGAAATCGGGTATTCAGAAGAAGCGGAATTGGATTACAGGGAATTTCTAGGAGATGACGGCATATCTTATGATTTGCCAGAAGAGCAGAGCAGTAATATGGAAAGGGCAGGCTGTATACATTCTTTTGTAAGTGGAACCCTTAAAGACCATCGCAAGTATTCAGATGGAAGCTGCAAAACGGATTATTATCGTGCAGAAATGTGCAAAATATGTGGAGAGATAAGGGTGAAAGAATATTCCCATACAGAAACCTCAACGAAATGCACGCATTAAAATGAAAGCTATACAATATGAATTGTTGAAATATAAAGACGCTGTTTTGCTTGACATGTGTTTATGATCGTAGTATATTATTCCCAGAACTACAAGTATGTAGTTCTGGGAATTTTAGCAGTTTGCAAACTACAGAACAAACAAAAATACATGTAAAGGAGAGAAGCACATCATGAAAGCGAAGAAGATTGTTAGTATTCTGTGTGCAGCATCCTTTTTTGGTGAGTGCTGGTATGGCGGCTAATGCTGCAGATTTGTCAAACGAAATTGAGGTAATGACTGAAACGGAAGAAATGACAGGGACAGAAGAAACGCCTGAAACGGAAGAGGCTGCAGAGGTAGAAGAAACGATTAGACGATTGGCGTTATCAGCAGATATGCGGAAGCAACGCATTGATACCGTTCGTTTAAAACTGCTGAAGATTGCTGCAAAAGCAGTTTGTTCAGCAAGATATATCACATTCAAGCTGTGTAGTAGTTGCTCTTATAAGAATGAATTTTATGAAACAATTTCTAATATCGGTAAGCTAAATGTACAGCTGGAATAACAACTATTAACGAACCTTGACAACAACTGCTCCGGACTCTGCCACAGGGGTTTTATGCCCTTTTGACGGGTTAATTGAGCAATGTTATGACTGTATGGATTAATTTTTAGTTTCATGGTACAGTTATCAGCTCAGATATTGTTCCGTGAATAATTCAGGTTTATGTTGTTTTCTGCAAAGATAATTGAATTAATAACTATTTTTTGGTATATTCGCCAATATGGATGTATTTCAATATTTGTATTGGACAGCGAAGGGAGGAAATGGAATGGCTGTAATAAATCATGTGGTATTGCATTATCAACCTATAGGACAAGAATTTAAGCATGATGCGGAGTATTTTAAGAACAATAAGGTAATTGGGGAAAATCAAAAGGTTTCAAATGATTATTTTTGGAAAAGTAATAAGTATATAGGGAAGGATTGGACCGGAAGAGATTTAGATTTAACCTACCTCATTGACAGGCCGGAAGGATATTTAAAGGGGCGGTTATCTGATGCAGAAGATGTGGACTATTATGAATTCAACATAAATGAGTATAGAATTCAAAATGTATTGTTATTGGGCAAGTATAATCTTAATCTGCAAATAACACTCGATCATATTCCGGAAGGATGCGATTACAATTTGGTTCTTTATGATAGTGAAGGAAATCAAGTAGGGATTGGAGTGGATAATGGAAATGGCGGAAAAAGTATAACCTTACCAAACTGGAACCTGGAAAACAGGGGTTATATGGTAAAGGTGCAGGCAAAGGACGGTTCTGATGTCAATCCTGATGAATATTATCATCTTTCCTTTCAGACAAGTCAGGCAGATAAAAACCATATTATTGCTAAGCAAATGGAGGAAATGTCGGAGTATAGATATGCATTGCGGAAAAAATTACATGATGGGCAGAATGCAACAGAGGAGATACAGGCATTAGAAAAGATCAGAAAAAAATATAAGGATTATTATTCAGAGCAGCTGGATCAACTGCATATGGAGCAGGCAAAAGAATATTTGCAGGGAGAAAAGGCTCCGGATCAAAGTGAAATAAAAGAACTGTTAGAAAAAATGGCAAAGGGAGAGAAACTCACAGAACAGGAAAATGCTCTTGTTAATATTTTTGCTATGGCACAGGAATTTGATACTGCGAAAGCAACGGCAGAATTAAGTTCAACATTGGAGGAAATAGCGCATAGGCTGGAGAGCGCAGGAATAGATCTTTCGGAATATTCCTTCAATATACAGATAGGTGCAGATGGAAAGGCAACTGTAGATGGAATAGATGATGGATTGATAAAGTCAATGGTTGAAACCACTCTTAAAGAATTTTCAGAAAAACTTATGGATATCTATTTTACCCTGGATACTGATATACAAAATATGTCTGAAAAGGAAAGATATCTCTTAAAAGCGGCAGTCGATCTGGAAAAATTCTTACATAAGGCAACAAACGGAAAAGTATCGCTTGATGATGTAAAAGTGGATCATGGAATCATTGAAGGAATATCCCGTGATTTGGATAAGTTGTTAAATGAGCCCGGAAAGAATTTGACTTACTCAAATTATCAATCAGATATATTGGCAATCAAGGATTATGAACGGATACAGCACAAGAGAGTTTTATCTGAATTAAATGTCGGATTTCGTGTTAGAAATGGCAAAATTCAGATAAAAAAATAATGTGTCAATATAAATATAAAGTAGGAGGAAAAATGATGAGAAGCAAAAAGTTTTTATTAACAACGTTGGCTGTTGCCATAACATTAACACTGGCAATACCGACACAGGTAAGTGCGAAAGAGCAGCAGATACCGCTTCCGACGGGTCGGGGGCAGGCTATATCAACGTTGGATTTAGACAGCGAGGCAAAGGAAATCTCGTTAGTTGAAGCGGATAATTTACCAATGTCTGAGACTGCCGATCCGGAAGAAGTAATTAGTGTATCCGAGGGAGCTGATTCGGTTCAAGAGAGAAGGGGAATACAGCATAAATATGGATGGAGTTGTGGTAATGCTCCGTATACTTTTACTCAAACTTGGTCAACAAATCGGGAGATTTATTCAACATATCCGTTTTATGATGATGGGTGGTTATATCCTGCAGCTACAGAGTTGTTGGATTTCCCCAGCGATGGACAATACGAATCAGCAGTCAGGGAAGGATATGTTAACGATTCATGGGCAACGCAGGATTCAGAGGAGGGATTACATGCATATTATCATACGGTTACTTCGGATGAACAATTGAACTCAGTGACAGTATTGCTGGATGAAAATGTTGTATTTCAAATTTTTGATATGGAATTGCAACCAGTATTAAATGTAGAGTCACCAGCATATAGTAATTTATTGCATTATTATACGCAGACGTTGATGCACAATGGTTCAAAAAAGGTTGTGCATACATTAAAGCTGGCAGCAGGTAATTATTTCATTATGTTTGGGGAAAATGAAGGCAAAACAGGTAATTATCACTATGCGATGTTTACAGGTAATCCATTGCCAATTGAGAAGACCTATTTTGCTGGTAGTGCGTTTAATGGCAGTATTCGATGGGACGGTTATTCAAGTTCTCAAACCTATCAGGCTTCAGGAGTGACGATTTCAGTCGATAGTGATGTGGCGGATTTGTTTGCTTTATATAAAGTTAGATTTCAGGATACGGGTACAGCATCATTTAACCAATATATTGACTCTGTTGAAATGATGTACCAATCTCCGAATTCTTACTCATATAAGACAATAGCCAATATAGCTGGTCTGAAACATGATATGGTGGACAGTTTTCCGGATGCGGGCTCAATAGTAGGTACATATAACACAAAAGTGAAGGTAAATTGGTGGAATGATTTAGCAAATAAGAATGCGAGTTATCTCACTAGTGCGATATTGTATATAGACTACTTGATACCGTATGGAGAATAAAATATATTTTAATAAATATAGAGCAAGATAATTAGATTAAGCCGTCAGACATAAGCAATAGTTTGGCGGCTATTTGAAAACACAGTGTTATGGGAATCTTCAAAGCGCATACAGCAGGAAGAATGAAAACTGGCGGGATTATCTTGATGCATATAATGCAGTCCTGCGGGAGACGGAGCGAAATTATAGTAAAGAGATGGAGCAGCTCCACCAGAAGCAGTTTGACAGTCTGCCGGAAGAAAAGAAGTACAAAGGGGAGCGTACGGTGGAGGAACTGCTGCAGGATTTGGCGGAGGGTAAGGATTTAAGCGAGGCGGAGCGGGAGTATGTGAAAATCTTTGCCAATCTGAAAGGCGCGGAAAAGGCACAGCAGAAAGCGGAATTGAAAAACAGCTTTTCGGATGAATTTGCAAAAGAGCTGGAAAGCATAGGCATTTTCCGTGAGGACATAGAGGGGATGCAGGTACGGATTGGAAGCAATGGAACGGTAACCGTGGACGGAATAGAGGAGGAGGCTGTCCGAAAACAGGTGGAGAAGCTGGTGGAAAAAAAGTACAGCGATAAGATGTACCGGTATTACATAGGGATTACGGACAGCGTGGGGAATCTGTCCTATAACGCATACCGGTATGCTACGGATATACAGGAGGTGCGGCGCTATCTGAAAGGAGTCACGGGAGAAGATATTTCACTGGAAGATCTTTATATGATGCCTGACGGAAAGATTGGCGGGCTGCCGAAAAAGGCGGATAACCTGATCAACAATACGAAGAATAATGCCAAAACAGAACAAATGAGGGAGGCGTTACAAAATATCATAGGGAATATTAGGATAAGCGGTGATCTGGGGATTCCCGATTTCACGTCACAGTTCCAGTTCATGGATGGGGTCTTTTCAATTGTGGACAGCGGTTTTTCGGTAAACATGGACGCGTTAGATGGGCGATTGACACCCAAATCATCCGGCGATGTGTATTCGGATATGTATAGGTACAGATTTAAAAAGGTGTTGTGATTCATATGAGGGTAATGCTAAACGGTGAACATGTTGGAAACCGAACCATTCAGCTAAGCATATGATTATATGTGTGAGAAAGGGGGTTAATCAGATTTAATAAATAATAAGAAAATTAACACAACATATGTATATGCGTGGCTGATTAGATATTTTTAATAATAGCAGAAAGGATGAAGGAAAAATGAAAAAATTTAAAAAGTTATTAAGCGTTATGCTGCTGGGCACGTTGCTGGCTGCCAATGTTATTCCTGTAAGTGCTGCGGAAATACAACCGCTTGCGGCAGCTCCCGCGTTGACGCAGTTCTATGTGAATTCCGTGTCCTCTGAAAAAGGCGGAACAGAGACTATAGAACGTTCGGGATCATTTGCACAGGTTGGTACAAGATTGGATCATGGCGGAACTTGGCTGGAAGTTGAGACAGTTGAGATTGGATATGCAAAGACACGGTCGGCCACTTTTAATAATGTTAATATGACCTTGAAAACTAAAAGAGCAATAGACCTTGACAATGATCGTATCATCGATGGGTGGGCCTGTGTTTGGAGATATGAGAACAGCTATGGCTTTGAAGCGGGAACATTTAAGGCAAGTTCAAAATCAGCAAATTCGCCATGGAATACAATGAATATAACTTTTTATATACATTAGTCATATGGAGGGAGAATAGATGCAGGTTAATTCCAATTACCAGCAAAATATAGGCGCATACGAAAATAAGCGAAAAAGTAGTAAAACTTCTACATTTGCACAATGTGTAACGGAAAAAGAGGAAGAGCGGATTCAGAGTGTGCCAGCAGCAGATTTTGAGGAACGTGTGTTACAAAATGCCGGACCGAATGCTCCACAATCCGTAAAAGACGCTTGGATGGAGACGGTGAAAGAAGTTGGAGTAAACGGATTGGGTGAAAGCAAGAATGGAAGGACGCATATAACAGATATGCATATGCAGCAAATTATAGCCAATTATTATGGATTGCTACATAGTGATGATATTTTGGGTGAATCCGTAGAGTCAGCAATTCGGGCTACTCAAAAAGCTTTATATGATTTTGACCATCCTCTGGAACCTAATCGGGTTATAAGTATGGAAGAACAACAGGCACTTGTAAAGGAAAGGCAGTTTTATGTATCTTTTCTGGAAAAATTGGAAAAGCTGCTGACAGGGAATAAGGAGCAAGATGCACTGTTGTGGTAAAGGGAAAATATGATTGCAAATCAGTTGAACCAGTGAGACTTTTCGTTTCACTGGTTTTAACTTTATGAGGCAAGATGAAACTTTTCGGTATATTGATTTATCAGAGATGATAGAGGGGTGTAATATAGAAGAACTTAAATGAAATTCAGTTGATTTTACATAAAAAATGCAATAGAGATAAAAGAGATGATATAATACAAATAATATTTCAAAAAGAGTTACGGGAAAGGCATCATTCATGACAGATTATGAAAAAGCGGTTGTCATCTGGCAGGGGAAAAATATATCAACGGATGCGGAATTGTCTGAGGCATTGAACGGTCACAGCATTTCTTTCGCCTATCATTCTGGCAGAATCGAAAATGACAGGGTTACCTATCACGATACGAGAGAGATATTTGAGCATGACGGCGTGACTTCCTATACCGGGGATTTGCGGACATTATTTGAAATCCGCAACGCAAAAGAGGCAAATGAGATGCTGCTTAACGCATTTCAGAAGAAACGGGAATTTGACGAGTCATTTATCAAAGAGCTGCACAGGGTCTTAACACAGAATACTTACGAGACGCGCAGATGGCAGTTAGGGGAGCGTCCCGGAGAATATAAACATCATGATTTTGTGACCGGGAAAGAGGAAATCGGCGCTGCTCCCGAAGATGTGGAGGAGGAGATGGACGAGCTGCTCTCAGAGCTTACAGAGATTTCAGACCGCAATGCGCTGACTGCGGCAGCTTATTTTCATGCAAAGTTTGAGAACATACATCCCTTTGCGGACGGTAACGGGCGTGTGGGACGTCTGGCGATGAACTATTTTTTGATCATGCATGAACATCCGCCGATTATTATTCATGAAGAGGATCGCAAAGAGTATTATGACGCGCTGGAGGCGTGGGATGCCCGACAGAACCTTGACCCGCTCCGGAATTTTTTGCGGGAGCAGACGGTGAAAACGTGGGCGAAACAGATTGCGCGCGCGGAAAATGCGTAAAAAGGTTAAGAAACTGCCCAACTATGCCGAAATAAAGGGTGAATGAGAAATCATTCGCCCTTTTAACGCGTATAAGCGAAAAATGCGAAGCATTTTGAGTCTGCTTATACATGAATAAATACACTACATTTTGTATGAGGAAGACTTATTTATGAAGATTACGTTTGACCACAGTAACGCAAATCAAAATGTAGACAGGGCGACAACTTCATATCGGGAAACCCGGACGACGAAGACGGAGCGTGCGGGTGATTACGCATTAGACATTTCTGGCACAGTTATGGATAACAACGCTTACGGAGGTCACGGAAAGACCGCAGAAGAGGTTATGCAGGATGCGGCGGCTATTGACGTGGCCACGCAGACAGACTTTATGACAGTTATGTCTAATACTATGTCCGGGGAAGATTTTTCCCGCTTACAGCAGGAAGGCTATCATCCCGGCGATATGGAAATTGAGGAAGTTGTCACCATTGTCGATACGATCAAAGCTGAGCTTGTCAAGGGCGGCACAGAGGTCGTGGGCTACACCGACGATCTGGATGCGGATACTCTGGCGCAGATAACGGGCAGTCAGGCTTTTGCACAGGAGCTTGCCGCACAGTTTCGGGCGCATGACATTCCGCTTACCGTGGAAAATGTGCGGGCGGTGAAGGATGCCTTTGAGAGAGCCATGCAGACGGGTGAAATCGGTGAAGGCGCCGTGAAATATATGGTGGAGAACCGGATGGATCCTACCATTGAGAATTTTTATCTGGCGGACCACAGCGCGGCTTCCGACAGCCGGAGACAGGCGCACGGCTACTATGCCGCGGACGGCACCGGCTATTACGCGAAGAAGGCGGAGGACTATAACTGGGAACAGCTTCGTCCGCAGATTGAGCGCGTGCTGGAAGAGGCAGGGCTTGAAATTACGGATGAAAATGTGGAGGGGGCACAATGGCTGATCGGCGTGGGCGTACCGCTGACGGCGGAGACGATGCAAAACCTCCATGAGATCGGGCAGGCAAAGCAGCCTTGGGACAAAGAAAAAGTTCTTGCGGCGGCAGCGGCGGCGATTGCCGACGGAAAAAAGCCCGGCGAAGCAAATCTTGCCGACGGCAGAAGCAGTGTGGAGCGGGCGGCGGATTATGCAGAGAGCTACGGAAAGATCAGCGATGAGGCAATCGACCTGACGGTGGCGGAGGACAAGGAAGTAAATCTGCGGAATCTGACTAAGGCGCAGGAGAAGATAGACGCGGGCGAGGTGATGCAGGAAGTGCCTGCGGCGGTTACCCAGAGGCGTCAGATGGAAGAAGTCCGGCTGATGATGACCATTGAGGCGAACAGGCAGTTGATGGCGCGCGGTTATTCCATAGACACGACGGAACTTGAGGCGCTGGTGGAGGCGCTTAAGAAGCTGGAGCAGGAGCAGAACCAGAAGCTTTACGGGGAATCCGATGTGACGGCGGCGGCAGAGAAAGCGTCGCTTTACGAGGAAGTACAGACAAAGGTTTCGGAGATCCCGTACTTGCCTGCGGCAGTGCTCGTGCAGTATATAGACGGCACGGAAGCGTTTACGCTCGACAGCGTACATAAGAACGGTGTTGCGCTTAAGAACGCATACGAGGCGGCGAGGGAGTCTTACGAGACGTTGATGACTGCACCCAGAGCGGATATGGGAGATTCCATCCGCAAGGCATTCCGCAACGTGGATGATATTCTGGAAGACATGGGTCTTGAGACGAGTGAGGAGAACCGCAAGGCGGTGCGGATTTTGGGCTATAACAGTATGGATATCACCCACGACAATATGGACGCGGTGAAGAAGTACGACATGGAGCTGCAGCAGACCATCCGCAGGATGACTCCGGCGGCGTCCCTGCAGGCGATTCGGGACGGCAAGAATCCCCTTACTATGTCAATGGACGAACTGAATCAGTATCTGGACGAGAGCGGCGCGGATGACGCGGCGAGAGAAGAGAAATTTAGCAAGTATTTATATAAACTGGAAAAGAGCCATGCGGTCAGCGAGCAGGAGAGAGAGGCTTATATCGGGATTTACCGCATGTTCCGGCAGTTGGAGAAGTCGGACGACGCGGCGGTTGGCAGTCTACTGAAGGAGGGCGCACAGATTTCTTTCAGCAATCTCCTGACGGCAATGCGCAGCACCAGAAAACAGGGGATGGATTATAAGGTGGACGACGGTTTTGACGGCGTGGACGCCGTGGCAAAAAATAAGTCCATTACCGACCAGATTTTGAGCGGATTCCCGAATCTGGGACAGGAGAGCGCGGAGGCAGGCAGTCAGGAAAGCGGACAGAGGCAGCCGGGTTCGGAGCAGGCGGAGAGCTATTACCATATGCTTGCAGGGCAGATCGCGGATGGTCTGGAACCGGAGATGCTTGCGGAGACGAACCTTACGGCGGAGACGACCATGGAAGAGTTCGCGGATGCGCTGCGGCAGCAGACGGCGGATGCATCTTTGGAACAGGCATATATGCAGGACCAGTTACAGTCCTACCGGGGACTTGAGAATGTGGAAGAGGCTGTGGTGCGGGAACTGGTGGCGTACAGGCAGCCTGTGACGGCGAATAATCTGGAGGCGGCTTCGGCGCTTCGGAAAAAGCCCGGCGCGCTGTACCGGAAGCTGCGAGATTTGGAGGAAGGCGCGGGCGCTTCGGAAGGCAGGCAGAAGGCGGAGACGCTCATAGAGAGCCTGACAGACAAGGAGAGCGCGCAGGAAGCCTACGAGGAGATGCAGGAAACCTTTTCCGGGATTTTGGATGAGGCGATAGAGGCGCCGGGAGATTTTCTCGATCTGCGCACCCTGCAGAGCTGTCAAAAACAGCTTGCGCTTGCAGGAAGCCTTTCGCGGGAGGAAAATTACCAGATTCCCGTGGAGATAAACGGCGAGCTGACGGCTATCAACTTAAAGGTTCTGCACGGAGCCGGGACGGGGAAGGTGAACGTCACGGTACAGACCGAGGAGTTCGGACAGATTACAGCTAAATTTTCTCTCAGGGAACAGAAGGTTTCCGGCTATATCGCCTGTGAGAGCGGCGAGGGAACGAGCTGGCTGCAGGGCAGGCAGGAAGAACTGGAAAAGACGTTGGAGGCTTCGGGAGAAGACAGGGAAACAGGCAGTCTGGTTATCTTGCAGGGCAGAGAAGTTGGCGGTGAAGAATACACAGAGGAAGAGGTAAACGGTGGAGAAGGGCAGCAGACTGCGGACCTTTACAACATCGCAAAAGCGTTTATCACAACCTTGACGGCATAAGTATTTTAAGAAGCGGAATGGAGGAATAAATTATGAAGATCAGTTATAATGCGCCGGCAATGCGCGCAAGCAATGCATTAAATGCATCGGACAACAGGGTATCTAAGTCCTTGGAACGCCTTTCTTCGGGTTTGAAGGTAACGACGTCAAAGGATAATCCTTCGGGTTATGCCATCGGCACGAAGATGCATATGCAGATTACGGGTATCACTACGGCGACACAGAGTTCCCAGAACGGTATTTCCGTCATTGAAACGGCGGACGGCGCGTTGACGGAAGTACATGAGATGCTGCAGAGAATGAACGAGCTGGCAGTTAAAGGTGAGACGGGAACGCTTACCACCGGCGACCGCATGACGCTGGAGCAGGAAGTAAAGCAGCTCAAGGCTGAAATTACCAGAATTTCTACAGATACGCAGTTTAACGGACAGACGCTTCTGGACGGCACCTTTGACCTGCGGGGATATACCGATAATCACAAGGTTAGGGTGGATTACTATTCAGATGAGGTGATGGCGAAAGAATATACGATTAATCAGCTGAACGTCATTTATGACGCGAAAGGGAATATTGTCAAAGATGCGGTCACAATCAATCTTGGTCCTGAATTTCCGCAGGGCGTGGAGGTTTCTGATACAGGGAAGTCCAAAATTACGCTGAAGGGACCTCTGGATTTTGAGATGACGCTTCAGCTGTCCAAAGAGAATATGTATCCCGGTTTTGAAGTGCCGTATGATTTTGTGGACGACGGGACAAACTGGGTGCCGAAAGTGAATGAGGATGCTGTTAAGGCTAACTTTACCGAAGTGCTGCAGAATGCCGGCATAACAGGTGTTCCGGCGGATGCAGAAGTTATGAGTATTACACCTGATAATGTGAATGGTACGGATACAATTGTCGTTGGGAATGCTGCCGGATTTCGGTTAACCTATGTATGCGACAGACCTAAGACGACAGTGCCCAACACAGATCCACAGCCGGGGCAGGAGAATGGCACCGCGTATGGGGGACTGATGGGAGGAGCTATACAGAATCTGAAGATTGACATTACCGGCATCGGCACCATGGATACCCAGACCGGCGCGAACGAGGGACAGCAGCTTGCAATCCGTATTCCGACCATCTCCCTGAACAGGATGGATATGGAAGATATGAAGATGAAGACGTCGGAGGATTGCGCGGATGCAAACAGGACGATCAAGAAGGCGATTCTCTATGTGTCTGATGCACGAAGCAGGCTCGGCGCATACCAGAACCGTCTGGAGCACACGGTCAACAATCTGGCAGTGACCAACGAGAATATGACGGCTTCTTATTCCCGGATCATGGATGTGGATATGGCGGAGGAGATGACGGCTTACACGACGGAGCAGGTAATATCCCAAGCGGCGGTATCCATGCTGGCGCAGGCAAACGAGAGACCCTCGCAGGTACTGCAGCTGCTGCAGTGATCTGTAGAAAATTTGCTTCGCAAATTATCTACGGAAGAATGTAAAAAGCACATTCTTCCCGTGATATCAAATTAGAATATGAGAAAGGCAGATTCGCGATATGACGAAGGAATTAAAACAGGAATATACCCTGCGGATTACGCAGGCGAACAAGACGCAGCTTATCACCATTCTCTACGAGATGGCGCTGCTCTATGTGGGCGAGGCGGAGGATGCGCTTGCTACAGGCGACAGGACAGAACTTAAGGATGCGGTCCGCAGGATTCAGGGTTGTATGTGCGAGCTCATGGATTCCCTGCATATGGAATATGAGATAGCGCATCATCTGCTGCAGCTTTATCTCTATGTCAACAGGGAGGTGGCACAGGCGGCGCTGCACAACAACGCGGAAAATCTGGAGCATGTCCGCCCTGTGCTCGATAAACTCTTGCAAGCGTATAAGCAGATCGAGGGACAGGATTCCACAGGTCCTATTATGGGCAATACCCAGACTGTTTATGCGGGGCTTACTTACGGCAGAAACGATCTGACTGAAAGCGCGGCGGATCCCGCAGCAAATCGGGGATTTTGCGTATAATGGATTGAGCGAAGCTCAATCTGGAGAATGCAGAGCATTCTCCATCGTGTATAAATTTATGAGAGCGTCAGAGGGCGGTAAGCCTCGGAGAGTTCTTTCTCGGGCAGCGGATCGGTTTCCGCTGCCTTTTGCAGTAAGTATTTATACCGTTTCATAACAGCGTTCAGCTCATAGATATAGCAGTCGATCAGATCCGGGTCCGTCGCGTTGTCAAATCCGGCGTAAGCGTTTTCCAGCGCGTTCCTTGTCAGCAGCAGCTCCTCTCTCAGTGTCATCTTCTGCCTGTCCACGATAATTTCGTTCTCTTCCGGTACGCAGGGACTCTGTCTAAACATAATTCTCATATGGGACCATCCTTCCTGACTATTTCTTTCACGCGGGTGCCAGTGCGGAGAATGCTGCTTTTTGCATTCTCCTATGTGAGACTTAGAACTTCCAAGTCAGCTTTGCTGACTTTGCGAAACAGCCTCTGCTGTGAGCGGCTAGATGTTCTTCTCACATTAGTTTAGGTAAAAATTTCCAGAAATATTCATGTAATATTAT
>ERZ779637.654-NODE-654-length-20364-cov-13.153479_pt1 | contig 20364 bp, 17 predicted proteins | sample MGYA00514196_ERZ779637 | MGnify/ENA primary metagenome ERZ779637 (study PRJEB29562, sample SAMEA4376700) | mouse gut metagenome | isolation source: Cecum | study: EMG produced TPA metagenomics assembly of the A DSS colitis mouse model was used to assess the...
AACTCCAACTATGAAAACTGGTTTAAGACGTATGCGGGAAAAGAAATAGCTATAGGTGAATTACAAAATTATTATCCATATGAATATGAGATAGAATCGGACTGAAAACAGTAACCGTAAACCATGCACCACCCCATGTGGGAGAAAGAGGGAATCGGCGCTATACTCGGAAGAAAACTTTCCGGTGGACAGTGGCAACGGACAGCCATTGCAAGGGGAATATATCGGGATTGTGTCCGGGAGAATGCCCTGTTTCCCCGCATTATCCGGTGTGAGTCTTAGAAGTTCTTATCACATTACTCATGTAGCTCCAGAGGAAGGCCGTCCGGGTCGAAGAAAAAGGTCATTCTCTTATGGGTATACTCATCATATCGGATCGGTTCACATTCAATCCCAAGTTTGGCCAGTTCGGCAACGGCGGCTTCCACATCTTCTACATAAAATGCCAGATGTCGCAGCCCGCAGGCTTCCGGACGGCTGACCCGACTGGGCGGATTGGATTCTGCGAAGATCTCCAGTTCGATTGCGCCGGGGCCTTCACCAAGGCTCAAATCCAGTTTCCAGTCCTTTCTTTGCTCCCGGTAATTTTCTCTGATGATCTCGAAGCCAAGTTTGTTGACATAGAAATCTTTTGCGGCCTGTATGTCGGATACGATGATAGCGATATGATGAATCAAGGTTAGTTTCATGCTGTAAAGTCTCCTTATCTGTTTCTGATCCGGTATCGAATTATAGTGAACGACATAACAAATTTCTGCTTCCGGTTCCTGCCAAAGCCATATACGGGAGCTTTTGCAGGACCGAAAACGAAATTTTTAATGTCGTTAACTATAGACGGATCATATTGCGGTTTCCTGTTCCTTATATGTAAAAAACATTGTATCACGAAATCTGGCGGATGTCATGTCTGATACTCTGAAACTGCCGATAAAAGATTGCCACCTGTGCAGTTGCAATCCACAGGTGAAAAGATTGTGAGCCATATTTGATTCGGCCACTGCATCTCGACGAAGACTTTTTCTTATGATATAGTAGAGAAAGTATATTTTTTGTGAGAGGAGAAATCTTATGGGCGGGCAGGCGGAGGATAAGAAGTCTCAAAAGCCAGCGAAACATATATGCGCGGGTCTGTTGGCCCATGTAGATGCCGGGAAGACGACGTTGGCGGAAAGCATTCTGTATCTGAGCGGACAGATTCGCAAGCTGGGAAGGGTGGATCATAGGGATGCTTTTCTGGATACGGATGTGCAGGAACGTGACCGGGGCATCACCATCTTTTCCAAGCAGGCGCAGGTGCAGTGGCAGGGGATGGATATCACATTGTTAGATACGCCGGGACACGTGGATTTCTCAGCGGAGATGGAGCGGACGCTGCAGGTGCTGGATTATGCGGTGCTGGTCATCAGTGCGGCGGACGGTCTGCAGGGGCATGTGCTGACGCTGTGGCGTCTTCTGGAGCGTTACCGGGTGCCGGTTTTTCTTTTTCTCAATAAAATGGACCAGCCAGGCGTCGATGGCGACAGGCTCCTGGCGGAATTGAGAGAGAAACTGGACGAGAGGATCGTGAAGTTCGGGCAGAGGAATGAGTCTTTCTATGAAGAGGTCGCGGTCTGCGACGAGGAGATTCTGGAACAGTATCTGGAGACGGAAGAACCCATTGAAGATGACGTGATCGCGGGACTGATCGAAGGACGGCGGCTTTTTCCCTGTTACATGGGATCCGCCCTGCGGGTAGAGGGAATCGACAGTTTGCTGGATGGACTGTATACCTATACGAGGATGCCGGCATACGGACAGGCGTTCGGTGCGCGGGTCTATAAGATTGCCAGGGACGCGCAGGGAAACCGGCTGACTTATGTGAAGGTGACGGGCGGAACACTGCACGTAAAGCAGGTGATATTAGCAGGCGATCGTCGTGGGAGTTCCGGTAGCAGTGTATACGACAAAGGCAAAGCCGGCGGTGCCGGCAGTGGCGGTTCGGAAACGGACAATGGCTATAGCATTGGCGGCGCGACTGCGGCCCGGGAGGAGAAGGTGGATCAGATCCGCATCTATTCCGGCAGTAAGTATTCGGCGGTGCAGAAAGTCTGTGCGGGGATGGTCTGTGCGCTGACGGGCCTGTCATCAACTTTCTGCGGGCAGGGACTGGGCGCAGAGCAGGGGACGGTGCTGCCGGCGATGGAGCCGGTGATGACTTACCGGATCGGCCTGCCGGAAGGCTGCGATGTGCACCACATGTATGAGAAGTTATGTCAACTTGAAGAAGAGGAACCGCAGCTACATCTTGTCTGGAAAGAGCAGCTGAACGAGATCCATGCACAGTTGATGGGTGAGGTGCAGATCGAAGTGCTGCGTCATTTGATCCGGGAGCGGTTTGATGTGGAAGTCTCCTTTGAAGAGGGCAGTATCGTCTATAAGGAGACGATCGTCGACAGGGTGGAAGGCGTAGGCCATTTCGAGCCGCTTAGGCACTATGCGGAGGTGCACCTGATCCTGGAGCCGGGTGAGCCGGGCAGCGGGCTGCAGTTTGCTACGGCTGTCAGCGAAGACGAGCTGGATCGGAACTGGCAGCGACTCGTGCTGACCCATCTGGAGGAAAAGGAACATCCGGGGGTACTGACGGGGGCGCCGATCACGGATATGCGGATCACGCTGGCAGCGGGGAAGGCCCATAAGAAGCATACTGAGGGCGGGGACTTCAGGCAGGCTACTTACCGGGCAGTCAGACAGGGGCTGTGCAAGGCACAGACTGTGCTGCTGGAGCCGGTCTATTCGTTTCGACTGGAACTGCCGCTGGCCCTGATCGGCCGGGGCATGACTGACATGCAGAGCCGGTCGGGGAAATTCGAGGCGCCGGAGACAGAGGGCGAGTTTGCCGTTCTGCGAGGTACGGTGCCGGTGTCAGAGATGACAGGCTATCAGGCCCAGGTACGCGCCTATTCCGGTGGGAAGGGTAGGCTTTACACGGAACTGAAGGGTTATGCTCCTTGCCATAACACGGAGGACGTGATCGCGGCCATTGGCTACGAGGCGGAACATGATGTGGAGAATCCCTGCGGATCTGTATTCTGCGCTCATGGGGCGGGATTTGTGGTGCCCTGGGATCAGGTGGAAGCGTATATGCATCTGGAAAGTGCGCTGACAGGTTGGAAGAGTAACGGCAGGCAGGACACGGATGGTGCGCAGGGAGAATGGGATGACGGATATACGGTTCGGTATAGCGGCAGAAGGAACGGCCAGGGATCCGGTTTGGCGTCAGTGGCGATCGGGCAGGATGAGATCGATGAGATCATGACCCGTACTTATGGGACGAAGGAGCGGAAGAAGCAGGGATGGGCAAGGACCATACGGTCATCTGCAGCTATAGAGAAGGCGAAAAACGGCGGCGGACATAATAATGTATTCCGAGAGGAATACCTTCTGGTGGACGGCTATAATATCATCTTTGCGTGGGATGCCCTGAAGGAGCTGGCCCAGGCCAATCTGGACGGCGCCCGCGGCAGGTTGATGGATATTCTGAGTAACTATCAAGGCTACCGTAAGACACATCTTATTCTGGTATTTGACGCTTATAAAGTGAAAGGAAATCCGGGCAGCACAGTCCGATATCACAACATCGATGTGGTCTATACGAAGGAGGCGGAGACTGCCGATCAGTATATCGAGAAGGTGACTCATGAAATTGGCAGAAAGTATCATGTCCGTGTGGCCACGTCAGACGGGCTGGAGCAGCTGATCATCATGGGCGCCGGCGCGGTCCGCGTCTCTGCCAGAGAACTGCAGGAGGAAGTGATGGAAGCCGGTGAAGAACTGCGCCAGATGTTCTTAAGTCCGCAGGCAGCACAGGCAGGCAGACGCAATTATCTGTTGGATGGCGCTTCGGAGGAAGTAACGGCTTATCTGGAGCGGATGAAGGAGGAGCGTGGGCCAAGATAGGGGATAAAAGCTGACGGCACGGCAAAGGCGGTTCCGGAAAAAGACAGATATGGCCTGGATAAAGAAAGAGCATAGAATATGCGGGTATATTGCGAGTGTATATTTATTCCCGCCAGCAAGGAGCCGGGTGGCTGCTTGCAGCGGGGCCTTTGATTGATTATATTCGTTATTATTCACGAGTCAGGAATGCGCTGAACTGCACATTCCGTGAGGACATGAATTCTAAGTGCTTGTAAAGTTTAAAAATAAAATATATTGCATAATATACATGTTTAGTGTATTATTATGCAAGAAAATAGGAATGGCAAAGCGCTTCGGAATGGAGGTAAAGATGATAAAAGCAGGAATCATAGGAGCAACAGGATATGCAGGCGGTGAACTGGTGAGGCTTTTGATGGGGCATAAAGAAGTCGAGATCAAATGGTATGGCTCCCGCAGTTATGTGGATCAGAAATATGCGTCGGTCTATCAGAATCTGTTTCAGATCGTAGACGATGTATGTATGGATGATAATATGGAAGAACTGGCGGAGCAGGTAGATGTTATCTTTACGGCGACGCCTCAGGGATTCTGTGCGTCCGTGTTGAACGATGCTATTTTGTCGAAAGTGAAGATCGTGGATCTGAGTGCGGATTTTCGGATCAAAAGTGTCCCTGTCTATGAGAAATGGTACGGGATAGAGCACAGATCCCCGCAGTATATAGACGAGGCGGTATATGGACTGTGCGAGGTCAACAGGGAGGATGTGAAAAGGGCCAGGCTGGTAGCCAATCCGGGCTGTTATACGACTTGCTCTATTTTGACGGCATATCCGCTTGTGAAGGAAGGCATGATTGACCCGGATACACTGGTCATCGACGCTAAGAGCGGGACATCGGGAGCCGGTCGGGGCGCCAAGGTGCCGAATCTGTACTGTGAAGTGAATGAGAATATCAAGGCTTACGGTGTGGCGAACCACCGACATACGCCGGAGATCGAGGAGCAGCTGGGGTATGCGGCAGGCCGGGAGATCCTTTTGAATTTCACACCTCATCTTGTTCCTATGAACAGAGGAATCCTAGTAACGGAATACGCGAAGCTCATCCCTGTAAAAGGAGCGGACGGACAGGAAAGACTGCCTGCCTACGAGGAGGTCAGGGCAGTGTATGAGCAGTATTATGCGAAGGAAAAGTTTGTCCGTGTACTGGAAAAGGGAATCTGCCCGGAGACGAAGTGGGTGGAAGGTAGCAATTATGTGGATATCAATTTTGTGATCGATGAGCGGACCGGCAGGATCATTATGATGGGTGCGCTTGATAACTTGGTGAAAGGGGCAGCAGGCCAGGCAGTACAGAACATGAATCTGATGTTTGGTCTGCCGGAGAGCGAAGGCCTGGAATTGGTGCCGATGTTCCCATAGCGGTTTGCTTCCGGTAGTACACATGCGAGGGCATGGGTTTGAACAGGGGATCACAATGAAATGATCAGAGCGGGAGCTGCAGAGTTCAGGTAGAATTCAGACGAAAAAAGGAGCTGGAACTATGCAAAGAAGAGACAAAGTAAATTATTATCTGGATCTGGCGAAGATGGTGGCACAAAGATCCACCTGCCTGAGAAGACATTACGGAGCGGTGATCGTCAAGAATGACGAGGTGATATCAACAGGCTATGTGGGAGCGCCGCGTGGCAGGAAGAACTGTACGGATATCGGGGAATGTGTCCGTATCAAGATGGAGATCCCCCGGGGTGAGCGGTATGAGCTGTGCCGCAGCGTTCATGCAGAGGCGAATGCGATCATCAGTGCGTCCAGGGATAAGATGATCGGCAGTGCATTGTATCTGGTGGGAGTGGAGGCTGATACGGGAGAATATGTGAAGAATTCCTGCAGTTGTTCCATGTGTAAGCGTCAGATCATCAATGCCGGGATCGAGACGGTCTACATTCGGGATACGGAAGACGACTACCGTATTATTCCGGTGCGACAGTGGATCGACGAGGATGAGTCACTGGAGGGGACACTGGGGTATTGAGTGTAAATTCGGATGCGTCTGCCACGCGACAGCAGATGTTGTGTACCGGCATCTTTTGTCCACAACATCATGACATAAAACAGACTCTGTCATAATGGGAGAGTTTTGAAGAGGGAAGTATATGCAGATTTGTGCAGTGATATACCGGCAGAATACGAGAAAGGCAGGGAAAGGGTGCGGAGCGGAATCTGAAATTCTGCTCGCAGCCTTCGCAAAAAACTGCTTCGGCATGGAGGAAAAAGGTTGAAAAATCACACTGATGTGCTGATTTTTCAACTGCGAGTTTGTGCCGGAGCCACAAACTCGGGATTGCAGAGCCAAATTTGAGATTTGGCTCGCAGCCTTCGCAAAAAACTGCTTCGGCATGGAGGTAAAGATGACAATACGAACGATGACAATAGAAGATTATGAGGGTGTGAAAGCGTTGTGGCTTTCCATCAAGGGATTTGCCATCAGGAGCCTGGACGATTCCAGAGAAGGCGTTGCGCGTTTCCTTGTCAGAAATCCGTCCAGCAGTGTGGTGGCGGTGGAGGACGGACAGATCGTGGGAGCGATTCTGTGCGGACATGACGGCAGGCGGGGCTGTCTGTATCATGTCTGTGTGGCGGAAGATTACCGGATGCGGGGAATCGGCAGGCGGATGGTGGTTTTCTGCATGGAGGCGCTTAAGGCTGAGCAGATCAATAAAGTATCGCTGATCGCTTTTACGGCCAATGATGTCGGTAATGCTTTCTGGCGGCAGATCGGATGGACAAGGCGGGAGGATCTGAACTACTATGACTTTACATTGAATGAGAAGAATATTACGGCATTCAATAAAATATAGCGTTATGGTAAGATTCAGGGTACGGTGTCTGAGAATAACTGCATTGTTTCCGGGGAATGTGTAGAAGGTGCATTATCTCCTGGATGGCGGATGGATGGGAATAGGTAATGGGGTGGAAGGGTTAAGACTATACGAATCTGCCGACGCCGGAAGAGGAGCGGTATGCGTATAAGAAATAGGAGGGGTTAAGATGGCGACGATGAAGATCAGGGAGGCCAGGCAGGCATATACGGCGCAGCTGGAAGTACTGCGCGACAGGCAGAGAAAACTGCTCAAGGAAAAGGAAGAAAACGACACCAGATTAAAATACAGTTCCGGTGAGGAAGCCTGGAACGGCGGTTCCGGAGTGGTGATCGAGCTGTCGGAAGAATATCGTAAGCGTGCCCGGGAACTGCAGGAGAGGATCGATCAGGTGAAGGAACAGATCGAGGAGCATGTGAAGCTGCGGGATCAGGTAATCGAGATGGAGGTAGGGATCGCCAATGCGGAGGTGGCCAAACAGCAGGGAGAGGCCATGCAGGAGTATGGGGAAGATGTGGCCAAATGTCTGGAGATTGCCAGACGGATTGCCAACGGCGATAAAGTACCCGCCTCGGACGAGAAGAAGCTGATGGACTTTAATATGGAAGTCTATAAAGCGGCCAAGAATTTGGCTGTGATGAACGAGAATAAGAAGCACAAGGAATATGACTCCCTGTGGGAGGAGAAGAAAGCAGAAGAGAAAGGTGACCAGCCGGACCCGCATGAGACGGCCGGTGATACAGAGATCAGTGTGGAGATTCCGGATATCGGAGCAGAGGGAGATGTATAGAGGGATTCCGACGGCCATAAAACACATAGTTGCCACAAAATATGTGAAATTAATCTTTCCAATATAAGGGAAATGTATTAAAATAAAGAACACTGCGTGAAAACGCAGAGGATCCTCTATGATAAAATCTGTAAAGTCTGCAGGGATCGATATCAGGAAATGATGTAAAATAGATGCAGGATGAGACAGGAACAGTAAAAGAAAGGAAAGACAGAGCAATGAATATTATAGAAGGCGGCGTCACCGCGGCGCAGGGCTTTGAAGCGGCGGGCATTGAGGCGGCGATCAAATATCAGAACAGAAAGGATATGGCGATGGTATACAGCCGGACACCCTGCAGGGCGGCAGGGGTTTTTACCAGCAATGTGGTGAAGGCAGCACCGGTGCTGTGGGATAAGGAGATTGTGGAAAACTCTCTGGCTGTGCAGGCCGTGATCGTGAATTCCGGTATCGCCAATGCCTGTACCGGTAAGCCAGGATATGACTGTTGCAGACAGACCGCTGAGAAGACGGCGCAGCTTCTGGGGATATCCCCGGATGCGGTGCTGGTGGCGTCAACAGGCGTGATCGGTAATCAGATTCCGGTGGATAAGCTTTTAGCCGGTGTGGATAAGCTGGCGGCAGCCAGGGCAGCTACGCAGGAGGCGGGGACGCTGGCCGCGGAAGCCATTATGACTACGGATACAGTGTCCAAGCAGGCGGCGGTGCAGATTGAGTTGGGCGGCAGGATCGTGACGGTGGGCGGCATGTGCAAAGGTTCCGGTATGATCCATCCGAACATGTGCACCATGCTGGCCTTTGTGACCACGGATGCGGCTATCTCGAGGGAACTTTTGCAGGAGGCGCTGCGGGAGGATGTGGTGGATACTTTCAATATGATCTCCGTAGACGGGGATACCTCCACCAATGATACGCTGGTGGTGCTGGCCAACGGTCTGGCAGGCAATCCGGAGATCACCTGTAAGAATGAAGATTACGATAAGTTCCGGGAGGCGCTTAACTATATCAATACCACACTGGCGAAGAAAATGGCCGGAGACGGGGAGGGCGCGACGGCGCTTTTTGAGACCAGGGTGATCCATGCGGATACTAAGGAGAATGCACGGATCTTGAGCAAGTCGGTGATCGGCTCCAGCCTGTGTAAGGCGGCAATCTTCGGCCATGATGCCAACTTCGGCCGATTCTTGTGTGCACTGGGTTATTCCGGGGTAGCGTTTGATCCGGAGAAGATCGAGCTGTATTTCCAGAATGCGGAAAAGAGTATCCTGATCTACAAGGACGGGACTGCTGTGGAGTACAGCGAGGAGGAGGCTGCGCAGGTGCTGGCGTCCCCGGAGGTTACGGTGCTAGTGGATATGCATATGGGAGATGCCGAGGCGACGGCCTGGGGATGTGACCTGAGCTATGAGTATGTGAAGATCAATGCGGATTACAGGAGCTGATGTGAGCTGTAAAGTTCGTGAAAATGAAATAATATAAAAGGACAGTAAAAACATGGAACAAAAAGAAATGGATAAGATACTGGGGAAAGCAGAGGTTCTGATCGAAGCGCTTCCTTATATTCAGAAGTTTAACCGCAAGATCATTGTGGTGAAGTATGGCGGCAGCGCCATGAGTGACGAGGAACTGCAGCGCAACGTTATTAAGGACGTTACGCTGCTAAAGCTGGTAGGGTTTAAACCGATCATCGTGCACGGCGGCGGCAAGGAGATCAGCCGCTGGGTGGGCAAGGTCGGCAAGGAAGCGCGGTTCGTGAACGGGCTGCGGGTGACTGACGAGGAGACCATGGAGATTGCGGAGATGGTCCTGAATAAGGTCAACAAGAATCTGGTGCGGATGGTGGAGGAGCTGGGCGTCAGGGCCGTAGGGATCAGCGGCAAGGACGCAGGGCTTTTGCAGTGTACGAAGAAGTGTCCGGACGGGGAGGACATCGGGTATGTGGGAGAGATCTGCGGTGTGGATCCGAAAGTGCTCTACGACTTGCTGGAGAAGGATTTTCTGCCTATTGTGGCGCCCATTGGACTGGACATGGAGTTTATGACTTACAATATCAATGCGGATGATGCGGCCTGTGCCATCGCCAAGGCGGTGGGGGCGGACAAGCTGGTCTTCCTGACAGATATAGAAGGGCTTTACCGGGATATCAACGATAAGAGCAGCTTCATATCCAGGCTGACGGCATCGCAGGCGGACGAGCTGATCGGCAGCGGCTGTATCGGCGGCGGTATGCTGCCGAAGCTGAGTAACTGCACGGATGCCATCAAGGAGGGGGTTAACAGAGTCCACATTCTGGACGGACGCATTGCCCACTGTCTGCTGCTGGAGATCTTTACCAACCAGGGGATCGGGACAGCCATCATCTCAGATGAGGATGCGGTATAGCCGGCTGCAGGCAGAAGGAACAGTAGGACAGAAAGGCCCGGTATCCGACCTGGCAGAGAAAGATACCGGAGCAGCAGGTAAGGCAAAGAGAGCGGCAAAGATGCGGAAAAGACAAGCGCATAGAGCGTAGAAGAGGAAGAAGCGAATGAGTACAACAATGCAGCAGTATATTGACGAGGCGGAGAAAGCCCTTTTACATACGTATAACCGTTATCAGGTAGTATTTGACAAGGGGGACGGTGTGTATCTGTATGACATGGACGGCAGGCGGTATCTGGATTTCGTGTCCGGTATCGCGGTGTTCGCTTTGGGGTATCATAATGAAGAGTATAATGATGCTTTAAAGGCGCAGATCGATAAGATCATTCATACTTCAAATTATTACTATAATCTGCCGGCCATCGAGGCAGCCACAAAACTGAAGGAAGTTTCCGGCATGGACCGGGTATTTTTCACCAACAGCGGTGCGGAGGCTGTGGAGGGTGCGGTGAAGACAGCCAGGAAATATGCCTTCTTGAAAGATGGCAGGACGGATCATGAGATCATCGCCATGCATCATTCTTTTCATGGCAGGACCATGGGGGCGTTGTCGGTGACGGGGAATCCGCACTACAGGGAGGCCTTCGAACCGATGATCGGGAATATCCGTTTTGCCGATCTGAATGATTTCGACAGCGTGCTGGAGCAGGTGACGGACAGAACCTGTGCGATCCTTTTTGAGACGGTACAGGGAGAGGGCGGTATCTACCCGGCTACGGAAGACTTTATGCGCAGAGTGCGGAAGCTGTGCGATGAGCGGGATATCCTGCTGATGTTAGACGAGATCCAGTGCGGCATGGGCCGGACTGGCGCCATGTTTGCATGGCAGCGTTACGGCATCAGACCGGACGTGATGACGGTGGCCAAGGCGCTTGGATGCGGTGTGCCGGTAGGCGCTTTTCTGATGACGGAAAAGGTGGGTGCACATTCTCTCGTGGCGGGTGACCATGGCAGCACTTATGGCGGTAATCCGTTAGCCTGTGCGGCAGTGAGTAAGGTGATCGACCTTTTTGAGAAGCAGAATATACTTGCGAACGTGCAGGAAGTGGGCGTTTATCTGGAGACATGCCTTGACAGACTGGTGGAAGAGTTCGATTGTGTGAAGACGCGCCGGGGCGTAGGACTGCTGCAGGGTCTTGTCTTTGACAGGCCTGTGGGAGAGATCATTAAGAAGGCCATGGACAAGGGGCTGGTGCTGATCAATGCCGGATCGGATATCATCAGGTTTATACCGCCGCTGGTGATCACCAGGGAACATGTGGATGATATGGTACAGATTCTACGGGAAAGTATACAGGATGATCTGCAGATAAAGACGATACGGTAGCGCACAGCAGGAAGATAGTATAATTAAGGAGATAGAAGTGATTTTGAGAAAAAGATTGACCACGATTCTGATCATTGCACTCTGTGCCGGCGGAGTATATGCGACAGGGCATTTTGGGCTGTCGATCCGGCAGAATGAGGAAGTGGAGGTTGAGGATGATTCTCTGTTTGGACATCGGGAGACGCTCTATCTGTGGTATACGGATGAGGCGTTGACCGATTACCTAAACAGTGTGGCGGTGGCATACAGCGAATATCAGGATGAAGTGCGAGTGATGCCGGTCTATACATCGGGGCGGGAATATCTGGAAACCGTTAACCAGGCGTCTCTGCATACAGAGGAAGTACCGGATCTGTATATTGTCAGCAATGATTCTCTGGAGAAGGCGTATCTGGCGGGGCTTGCGTCGGAGGTCAGACTGCCAAAGGGCGCGCTTCCCATGGAGCAGTGGTTCCCGGAGACGGCTGTTCATGCGGTGACCTACGGTGACAAGCAGATTGCCTATCCGTTCTATTTTGAGACCAGCTGCTTTTTGTATAACCGGACTTATCTGGAGGATTGGGCCAGAGGGCAGCTGGAAGCGGAGCAGGATGCGACAGCGGCCGAGGAAGCACAGCAGCAGGTCGATGAAGGACAGGAGCCGGAAGAAGAAACAGAGCAGGCCGATGACGGTGCGGAAAGTGGTGAGAACGTATCCGGGATTTCAGAACAGGCAGTCGCTGACAGAGTGGAGCAGGCGCTGCCTGATACCATAGACGATATTCTTACCTTCGCGTATGTGTATGACGCGCCGGAGCAGGTGGAAGCCGTCTTTAAATGGGATGTGTCCGATATCTTCTACAATTATTTCTTCGTGGGCGATGCCATCGATGTGGGCGGCGTCAACGGTGACCGGGCGGACTCGATCCATATTTATAATGAAGATGCCATCAAGTGTATGCGGGTTTACCAGGATCTGAATCAATTCTTCTCGATCGACACGAAGGAGATCAGCTATGACGGTGTGCTGCAGGATTTCATGGATGGCAAGATCGTGTATACTGTGGCCACATCCGACGCACTGACCAAGATCGAAGAGGCAAAGGCGAACGGGGAATTTGCATATGAGTATGGAGTCTCCATACTGCCGAATGTGAGTGAGGATCTGCAGTCGGCGTCTTTATCCGTAACGCAGTGTGTTGTAGTCAACGGCTATTCCGTCAAGAAAGAGATGGCCAACGATTTTGCGGTGTATTTGACGCAGTATGCCTCCGAGATGCTTTGTGCAAGGACAGGTAAGCTGCCGGCCAGTGATGCGGGAGATACCTATGAGGATGCGGACAGAGAAGCTTTCTGGCAGGAGTACAAGTATTCCATACCGATGCCTAAGATGGTGGAAACAAGTAATTTCTGGGTAGAACTGGAAATTGCCTTTGCCAGGATCTGGGGCGGGGAGGATGCCAACAATGCCCTGAAGACGCTGTCAGAAAAGATCATGGCGCAAGTGACCGGAGGAGAGTACAGTGAACAGTATATCGATGTCCCGGAAGAGCTGCCCGAGGAATATATAGACGAGGAAGAGCCCGGGGATGGGGAAACGTCAGAGGAAGAGGAGACGTCGGACAGTGATTGATGATACAGGTCATGATGGATAGAAGCTGACAGGTATATTCAGACAGGAAATGGAAACAATAAGACAAGGCATGTAGAATGCCTTGTCTTATTGTTATAATGAAAAAGCAGGAATTCGGAATGGAGGGAAATATGTTTGGTTTTCTGATCGCGTTATTGTCAGGTGCCCTTATGAGTGTGCAGGGGGTTTTTAATACACAGGTAACGAAGACTTCCGGTATCTGGGTCGCCAATGCTTTCGTACAGTTTACGGCTTTGTTGGTCTGTCTGGCGGCGTGGCTTGTCACGGACAGGTCGTCTTTTGCCGCTTTATGGAAGGTGGAACCGAAGTATATGCTTCTCGGGGGTACGATCGGCGCTGTCATTACCTATACGGTGATCAAGGGAATGGAGTTGCTAGGGCCTGCAAGATCCGTTATGATCATTGTGATATCACAGTTGATCGTCGCCTATCTGATCGAGATGTTTGGCTTGTTTGGTGTAGAAAAGCAGCCCCTCGAGGTGCGTAAGCTGATCGGAATGGGAGTAGCCATCGCCGGAATTGTGATTTTTAAGTGGACATAAACAATAAATTACTTTACAATGAAAATACAGTGCATAGCGGGAACTTCTTTGCGGGTTTACAGAGTCCGGAAAGGAAACTATGTGTGAAGAAAGTAAGAGAGTCATATTTGGGGTATTTTTTTCTTGTGTTCTTTCGGCAGGCGTGCTGTGTGGCTGCACCCGCAGGGAGCAGATAATCTTGGATGCAGGAAATGCGGACAGAGATGTCAGGGAGGCCGATACGGCTGAAGCGGCCGGCAGGCTGACAGAGGATACAGTTGATATGCCGGGCGGGACAGAGACAGGAAGGGGCGTTTCGGACTCTGAGAGCAAGAGCGGTCCGGAGACAGAAGAATCGTCGGCATACGGGCAGACAGACCGAGAACGAACGACAGCCGGAGAGATTGGTATGACAGAACCGGAGGAAGCTCTGTCAATCTGTGTGCATGTCTGTGGTGCCGTGCGAAATGCCGGTGTCTATGAGATGCCGTCGGGCAGCAGGGTATTTGAGGCAGTGGAGCTGGCCGGCGGATTTACAGAGGAAGCTGACGAAGGTTATGTTAACCAGGCACAGCCGCTTTCAGACGGCGCCAAGCTGGTCATTCCCACGAAGGAACAGGTAGAGAGCCTCAGAGAAGGCGTTGCAGGCGGCGGGGAGCAGATCGGGATTGCTGGACAGACTGAAGTAAGCAGTATGGCCGGTTACGGCGTAGCCGGCGGGGAGAACAAAGGCACGGATGCTGAAGTGTCTTCTATGGACGGGAAGATCAATATCAATACGGCTTCGGAAGAACAGTTATGTGAGATTCCGGGAATAGGTGCGACGAGAGCCGCTGCGATCGTTGCTTACAGGCAGCAGGCCGGTGGTTTTTCGACTATAGAAGATATCATGAAGGTGAGCGGGATCAAGGAAGGGACCTACACAAGAATAAAAGACAATATCAAAGTAGAGTAAAGGCGTGGAAAGAAATGGGACAGAAGGTTTTAGTGGTTGATGATGAGAAATTGATCGTGAAAGGAATCCGTTTCAGTCTGGAACAGGACGGTATGGAAGTGGATTGTGCTTATGACGGTGAGGAAGCGCTGGAACTGGCACGGAACAATACATATGATATGGTGTTGCTTGACGTGATGCTGCCGAAGATGACAGGGTTTGAAGTCTGTCAGCAGATTCGTGAGTTTTCCAATGTTCCTATAGTTATGTTAACTGCTAAGGGCGAAGATATGGATAAGATCCTCGGTCTCGATTACGGCGCCGACGATTATATCACCAAACCATTTAATATTCTGGAGGTTAAGGCCAGGATCAAAGCGATCATGCGCAGGACAGCCCGTGGCAATGAAGCGAAGGATACGGCGAAGGTCGTGGAGAAGGGCGGCATGCGTCTCGTCTGTGACAGCAGAAGAGTTTATATTGACGGTAAGGAGATCAATCTGACAGCCAAAGAGTTTGAGGTACTTGAACTGCTGATGAAAAACCAGGGTAAGGTATACAGCAGGGAGAACCTGTTGAAACTCGTGTGGGGGAATGACTATCCGGGGGATGTCAGGACTGTAGATGTACATATCAGAAGACTGCGGGAGAAGATCGAGAATGTCCCCGGAGATCCGGTTTATGTGCGTACTAAATGGGGTGTAGGATACTATTTTGCTTAAGGATAAACTGCGTAATATTAAAATTCTAAGAAGTCTGAAATCAAGAATCTTTCTGATCCTGCTTATCGTAGGGCTGTTACCCTGTATCAGTATGCGGTATGCGATCTTGCAGAATTATGAGCAGCGTGCCGTCAATGTGAAAATATCTGATATTTCCACGCAGCTTCGGATTCTGGCCAATCACCTGATAACGTATCATTATCTGCAGGACACTTCTTCCGAGGTGATCAATGCAGAATTGGACCAGCTGTCCGGACTCTATGACGGGCGCGTGCTTGTGATCAACAATGACCTGCGGGTGGTCAAGGACACCTATGGCATAAGCGAGAATAAGACGATCATTTCGGAGGAAGTGGTGCGCTGCATCAAGGGAGAGAACACCAGCCGGTATGATAAGAACAACGGTTATGTGGAGATGACGATACCGATCACGGAGACGGTCACTTCGGAGGACGGCAAGGCGGATACTGAGGCTAAGAAAGAGATCGTAAGGGGTGTGATGCTGGTGAGCGCTTCCACGGACACGATCGGAGCAACCCTGGAGATACTCAGTCGTAAAGCGTTGCTCGTAGAAGTTATTGTCATCCTGGTCATTATCATGATATCGATCCTGGCGGCCAAGGGGTTGTTTAAGCCTTTTGAGAAGATCACAGAGGCGCTTAACCAGGTACAGGAAGGTTACACGGATGATCCAATCTCCGTAACAGACTGTCTGGAGACTGAACACATAGGAGAAGCCTTTAATCAGGTGCTCGGAAGGATGAAGATGCTGGACACCTCCAGACAGGAGTTTGTATCAAATGTATCGCATGAGCTGAGGACGCCGATCACCTCCATGAAGGTGTTGGCAGACTCACTGATCAGTCAGAAGGATGCGCCGATAGAACTTTATCAGGAGTTTATGACGGATATCGCGGCGGAGATCGACCGCGAGGATAAGATCATTACAGATCTTCTTTCCCTCGTGAAAATGGATCGGACAGCGGCGGATCTGAATATTTCAGAGGTAGATATTGATGCGCTTGTGGAATTGATAATGCGCAGGCTGCGGCCGATCGCACAGAAACGGGATGTGGAAGTGGTGTATGAGAGTGTTCGTCCCGTTACGGCAGCTGTGGACGAGGTGAAGTTAACATTGGTAATCTCTAATCTTGTGGAAAATGCGGTCAAGTACAACAAAGAGCATGGCTGGGTAAGAGTGAGACTGGATGCAGATCATCAGTATTTTACGGTGGAGGTGGCAGATTCGGGTGTAGGTATCCCCAGAGACAGTCTGGAACATATCTACGAACGTTTTTACCGTGTTGATAAATCGCGTTCCAGAGAGATCGGTGGTACAGGACTTGGCCTTGCGATCACTCGCAGCGCGATCCTGATGCACAGGGGAACCATCAAGGCGGAGAGTATTGAAGGCGAGGGGACTACCTTTACGATAAGGATTCCGTTGAAATATATTCCTGTATGACGGTGGAGTGTGCAGCAGGCAGAGTATGAGAAGAAAAGGGTTATAGATGAATCTGAATAGGAAAAAGGCAGTAGCAGCCGCTATCTGCGTGATCATGCTGCTATGTGCGGCTTGCGGACAGGAAGTGCAGCAGGATGGCGGACAAATATATAAAATATATTATGTGAATAATGATGAGACGAACACTCTTACCAAGGAGTATGACAGCATGACGACCGATACGGAGAAGCTGCTTCAGGAAATGTTAAAGCAGCTTGGGCAGATTCCGGATAAACTGGAGTATGAGGCTCCACTTGCCAATGACTTTAATCTGCTGGGGTATACGTTGGATAACGGACAGCTTATATTGGATTTTGACGAGCAGTACAAGGCGATGGACAAGATGAAAGAAATATTGACCAGAGCAGCTATTGTCAGGACGGTGACGCAGATTCCGGAGATCAGCTATGTTTCGTTTACGGTACAGGGGGAGATGCTGTCGGACAGCAGCGGCATGGCGATCGGAACGATGTCTGCGGACACGTTTATCGAGAATACAGGCGATGAGATCAATGCTTATGAGAAAGTAAACCTCAGGTTGTACTATGCAAACGAGGACGGAACAGGTCTGGTGGAGGAGAACCGCAGGAATGTGGTGTATAACAGTAATATTTCTCTGGAGAAGCTGGTCGTGGAGCAGCTTGTAAAAGGACCGATGGCACAGGGCGCATATCCTACAGTCAATTCTTCTACAAAGGTTGTCAGCGTATCGGTTAAGGATGGGATATGTTATGTTAACTTTGGGAGCGATTTTTTGAGCCAGCCTTACACTGTGAGTGCGGAGGTGACGATATACTCCATCACCAATTCCCTGGTGGAGCTGTCAAATATCAATAAAGTACAGATATCCGTCGACGGAGAGACAAACATTACCTTTCGCGAGAAATTTAATCTGAGCGATCTGTTTGAACGGAATCTGGATCTGCTGGTAACGCCGGACAGCGGGCAGACCTCGTCATAAAGACAGATGCAGATTCGAGATCTACATTGCCCGATGTCTGGCGTTCTATAAGTGAGTATGAAAGGAGCAGGCGCGAAGAGACTTTCGGCGCTAATTAAATAAGGAGGAATCGTATTGAGAAGACCACTATGTCTGTTTGGGCTGGCGTATGCGGCAGCAGTCTGGATCGTGATCTTCTGCAGGCCGGACAAGACGACAGTCTATGACTATATGGACAGGGAGCAGATTGTCTCCGCCGGCTATGTGGAATGGAAGGAATACCGATCGTCCCGGGATACGGAGACGCCGGTCATACATTTATCTGATGCAGTGATTCTGAAACAAAGTCAAATTGCAAATCTGGAGCGATTCTTATCAGACTCTGAGAAAATTTCAAAAAAAGATTTACATAGGTTTTGGAAAGAGAATAAGGACAATTTAAGAAAAGAAAATACAGAAAGGATAGAAGGAATCTTATGCTATATGGCAGAGGGCGTATTGCCTGAGACCGGTAGTCTGGTCATGGTGCGGGGAAGCTTTCGCGCTTTTGCGCATGCCACGAATCCGGGGGAATTTGATGCGGCAGACTACTACCAGATCCTTGGACAGCAAGGTAGGATCTTGGATGGCAGTCTTTTGAATAAAAGCAGTGTCCATGATGCTTTTCGGGAGAAGCTGTACCAAGTCAGGGAATATCTTTCTTTGTTACTGGATGCATGTTATGAGGCAGAAGACGCTTCGGTGATGAAAGCCATGCTTCTGGGAGAAAAGGGGATGCTGGATGCGAAGATCAAGAAGCTGTACCAGGCCAATGGGATCATTCACATACTGACAGTCAGCGGCCTGCATCTGTCGGTGATCGGTATGGGCTGTCACCGGCTTTTGTGCCGTATCAGATTGCCCTATATAGTTAACATAATACTTTGCAGTGGATTGATGTACTGCTATGGAACGATGACCGGGATGGGAATCTCCATGTTGCGGGCTTATGTGATGTTTGCCATGCGTCTGGCGGCAGGAGTGCTTGGCAGGACTTATGACCTGCTGACTGCGGTGACTGTCTCGGCATTGATCATCCTGCTGCAGTGGCCGCTGTATCTGAAGCACAGCGGATTCCTGTTCTCGTTCGGAGCCGTCTGCGGCATCGGCCTGCTGCTTCCGGCAGTGCAGCAGAATCTGTTTGGACAGAGCGGGGCCGAGAAAGCACTGCTGTCGGGGGCCGCCATATCGTTATCTACGCTGCCGGTATACTTATGCTACTATTATGAGTTTCCACCCTATTCAGTGCTCTTAAACCTGGTGGTGATCCCCTGTATGACGCTGGTACTGCTGTGCGGTCTGATGAGTCTGGGACTGGCGGCCTGTTTCTTGCCACTGGGAGCGGCTGCGGCATATCCGGCGCATCTTTTTCTGGAGTTTTATGAAAAGTGCTGTCTGCTGTGTCAGCGTCTGCCGGGCCATAGTTGGGTCACGGGGCATCCTGCACTATGGCAGGTCTTGCTTTTCTTCGGGATCTTGCTGCTCATAGCGATCGGTAACGATCGGCTGCCCAAATTACTTTTCTGGCAGGGGATCTTGTGTGCGATGTTTGTGTTCCGAGTCAGTCTGCCCCAGGGACTGCAGATCACAATGGTGGATGTAGGACAGGGTGACTGTATCTATCTGTCTGAAAACGATGTTTTCCATATGTTGATCGATGGCGGCAGCTCGGATAAAAATGATGTGGCGGAATACCAGATGATCCCCTTTCTGAAATATAGAGGTGTGTCGTGTCTGGACGCCGTTGTGATCACGCATCCGGATAGTGATCACATAAACGGTATCAGTGCTATGATGGAAGAAGCGTCACAGGGCAGCGGTATAATGATCAGAATGCTGTATCTGCCGGATGTGGGGGAGACAGGGCGCAATGAAGGATACCGGGAACTGGAAAGCAAGGCGGCTAAAGCCGGGACACAGATACGGTATATCGGATATGGCGATCGTCTGCAATGCGGAAATGTTATGTTAACCTGCCTGCATCCTGAAAAAGGATGGGAGATGAGCGAGGCCAATGCCTATTCCACGGTTCTACATCTGGCTTATGGCAGTTTCACGGCACTTTTCACAGGCGATCTGGAAGGCACGGGAGAGAGGCGGGTGGAGGAGTTGATCAAACGGATAAATGCTCCGGTGCAGGGTATTTGCCTATCTGACAAAGAGCTGAGGAATCTGCAGCTTAAGGATATCACGCTGCTCAAAGCAGCCCATCACGGATCCAGATATTCTACAGGCGAGAACTTCTTGCGGGAGCTGGCGCCGAGGATCGTCTTCCTCTCCTGCGGCAGAAACAACAGATACGGGCATCCTCATGAAGAATTGCTCAACAGGCTGAAAGAGCAGGGATGCACCATCTATCAGACAAGGGAGAGCGGTGCCGTGACGCTGCATGTGAAAGGAAAGAAGGCGTGGATAGATACCTTTTTAAAATAGGCATAATGTTATGTGATTTAGTAACAGTTCAGCCATGAAATAATCTGCGGACTGTGTGTGGGTGCTTGCACACAAAACACTGGCAGCAGATTATTTTATGAGCGGAGCGCCCTCAGATGAAATAAAAGTTGAGCCGCAAAGCGGCGTCGGCTGCGCAGCAGACGCTTTTATGAATGAGGAGGGCTGAACTGTTACGTGATTTATGGAAAAATCAGGAATAAGAATTGACGAAACTGTAGATGCTGTATATAATATCCTGAGTTTGACACTAAAAACAATAAAAAAGTCTCAGAGGCCTTGATTTTACT
>ERZ779637.655-NODE-655-length-20361-cov-6.454102_pt1 | contig 20361 bp, 14 predicted proteins | sample MGYA00514196_ERZ779637 | MGnify/ENA primary metagenome ERZ779637 (study PRJEB29562, sample SAMEA4376700) | mouse gut metagenome | isolation source: Cecum | study: EMG produced TPA metagenomics assembly of the A DSS colitis mouse model was used to assess the...
GACAGAAAAAATAGAAAAAACAAATGAAATTATTTTAAAGGCAGAATATGAAACGCAGCAGCAATCGATTCGTTATATAGTAGAGGATATTGCAGATGCCGATTCTCTTTTTGTTTTGGTGATATGGTTTTTTTCTTTCATAGGTATTATCAGGATTTTATTAACCTATAATGATTATAATCTTATGTATATGTTAATGTATATTCCGTTAGGATGGATGTTATTTATAATGCTGACCGAAATGCAGCCGAGATATCGGTATCAAGGGATGACCGTTATAATTTTACTTGCAGGGTTTGGTGCGGAGACTTTTTTAAGAATTATAACACGAATGTATAGGAAAGTAACGGGAAGCTTCATGAAACTTATGTAAAATTGGATAAGACAGATTTATGAAGCCGTCGTATCAAAGAGTAAACGAATCTTTGGTATGGTGGCTTTTTATTATAAGCATAGCTACCCTCTCTTGACATCTTTTACGCTTGTATGGCAGCAGATATAAATAAGTGTGTTTAGAAAACGGATTCCCAATTGTCTGATCGGGGAGGACTTAAACCATTCAGTCATCAAAAAGCGTGATCCAATTACAAAATCAGCCTCACCTTGTGTGATTGGCTGAAGAAGCGCCTGGATATAGGAAGGATCATGCCGACTGAACGGCTATATCGTACCCGTTTTCCATGGCATATAAATAACCTGTCTGGACGCCGCCGCCTATGCCAAGGTTGACGGTCAGCTTCCTCATTAAAAACAGGAATTATAACCAGTACTTTCATGTATATACTCTCTTTGTGACAGATTTGTTGTATCTCCTTACGCAGCGATATCGCGAAGAATGATACATTTTAAGTAATAATGTTATTTAAGTATACTTATTTTCACACATTCTGAATTATTTGTCTATACCTTTTTATAACTCTATACTAAGATAGACACTGTCACGTTCGTCCTGATCAATGGAAAGATAACGCTTTGTGATTTCAATTGATGAATGATTAAATAAATCCATAATCAGCGCCGGCGGTATGCCTTGCTTCCATGCATGATAACCGAAAGTTTTACGAAGTGAATGACAGCTGATATTTCCTTCTATCCCCAACATATCGGAAGCTCGTTTAATTACGGTATACGCTCGGTTGCGTCCAATAGGACAATTATTGCCTTTCCGGCTTTTTAAAATATATTCTTCCGGCTGTATTGGCTGTACTTGTCCAAGTTTTTCACGAAGAAGGTTCAGACATGCTATGGTATTGTTATTTAGAGCCGGTGCAGCCATCTTTTTTGTTTTCTGTTCAACAATATAAATATGTTTTTTATATTTATTTTCCTTAAAATCATAAACATCTTTCCATTTTAATGAAATAATATCTCCAATTCTCAACGCCGTATTAATGCCCAATACAAACAATGTATAATCTCTCCATTCATGTCGGTTAATAAAATACTCTTTTAACCGTTGTATGTCGGATGTGTTTCTGATAGGCTGTGTTTTCATAATTAGTCTCCTTTTTCGCTGCCAGTTTTATAAAACATTATTACTTAAAATGTATCATTTGCATGCAGGCTTTTGCAAAATAAAAATAAAAGGCAGAAAAGAGGATAATAGGATGATTACCCCTGACACTTTTGTTCATAAGGCATATCGGCGTTTGTCAAAAAAGGATATTGTGACTTTAGTTGGTTTGGTTATTATATGCCTGTTTACTCATTACTATATGTTTACACAACGTATTATTAATGAAGATATGTTGGGATATACGGCATATTACATCCGCCATATTCCTTTGGGCAGATGGAGTGAAGTCATAATTAATTTTATGAGTCCAAGCGTAAGGTTTCTCATTGTATGCATTTTACTACCGGTTACCGCTTTTATGGCTGTAAAACTCATGAACTTTTCTTCGTCGGCGCTGGCTTTTTTCGCGGCAGCAATATGTGTTGTATTTCCTTCCCTGTCTTATATGTTTGGATATATGTTTTTGGTTCAGGTCTATTGTTTTACATTGTTTGAAGCTGTATTAGCTGTTTATCTCACTTCAAAATATAAATATGGATTCCTTCCGGGTGCAGTATTTCTGGGAATTTGTGGAGGCGGATATCAGTCAGGTATCGCAGTCAGTGTCAGTCTGTGCTTTTGTATGTTATTTATGATTGTTATTTCAGGCAAGCCGTTAAAAAAATGTTTTTTATATGCGCTGCGCTTTTTGATAATGGGAGTATTAGGAGTAATAGTCTATTTTGCAGGAATGAAAATATCCTTGTATGTTACCCGGCAGGAGTTGTCTGCATATAAAGGAATGAGTGAAATAGGAAAAATTCCCATCAGTTCTATTCCGGCTCTCTTAAAGAGGACATACGCACATTTTTTCGATTTTTTTAAAGGCGAGGCATTTTTTTATGCTTCCGGTGCGGCAAAGCTAAGCTACCTGGCGTTTGCAATCTTAGGAGTATTATGTCTGACTTATATATTGGTGCAATTTTATAAAAAAAAAGAATATGTACGCATATTTATTATATTAATGCTTATAGCTGCCGCACCCATAGCTTTTAATTTATTTGATTTTGTCGTCCCCCAGGCCAATGCCAGCGCTATGAATATATACCAGTTTGCTTTCGTGTTTTTGTGGTTACTCCGGTGGTTTGAGGATTATGTCAGCAGGGCGGCAATTGTCCAATGGGGTGTAAGTATTGCGTGTATTTTAATAATTGCTAATTTTTACTATATTGACAATGTTTACTATTTAAAGGCGGAAGTAATTACTGAAAGAAGCGCTTATTTATGGAATCGTATTTTGTCCAGAGTCGAAGAGACAGAGGGTTACCGAAGCGATATGCCTTTTATAATTGCTTCATCAGATTCCTTTGCTGAAGACAAGAGAAAAAATAACGATGAATTTTCCCCTGTAATCTTGCCGGGGTATGACCAGGGATTTGCCGGATATATTGGTCTTGGTTCTTGGAGCAATAGCAATTTTAAGCCGGTTGCAATATCAAAAAATTTATTTGGATTTGAATTTTCAGTAGTCGATTCAGCCACAAGGTCAAATATACTGCATTCTTCCGACTACTTAGAGATGAATATTTATCCCGAAGATGGTTCGATCAAGATTATAGACGGCGTAATGGTAGTTAATTTTGATGCGCCAATAGCAGCCGAAATAACTTTTTCGCCGGAAAATAAACATTTAACATTACAATGTGTTACGGGAAAGCGATTAGCCGACGAAGAGTTTTCATATGTATGGTATATTTATCATGACGGCTTAAAAATTGACACTGTTTATACGGCGGATAAGGTTTCTTACTATGACATTGATGCTCCTGGAGAATACAACGCTTTGTTGTTTACAAAAGATCCCCAGGACCAATATTCTGTTCAGCGAAAAAGCGATTTGGTTACCGTTGAATAAAAATACTATGTTCATACTATAAAACACAAATAAAATGGGCGACAGCAATATTTCCGGATGCTGCCGCCCTAAATCCTTTTGCACGTTAGCCAAGTTACCAATTGCAAAACCCACTGATTTATAGTATTGTATAAATAGTTTGATAAAAACAGGATGGAGAGGACTTCTGTGTCAATGAAAAAATATATATTAAAAAAAATCGGTACAGCCTTCCTGGTCAGTTTCCTATTTACTTTTATGCTGCTGATTTTCGGCCCGGCCGAGATCTTTTTCGCGAACGTAACGGAATTTGAATTTGTATACGGAGAATTTGCCGGTTATATGGCGGCGTTTGCCGTAATCGGTGCGGTTATTCTTACCGTTTTAATTTCCTTTTTGCCGGACATGCTTTACAGAATCTTAGCGTCCCTCATATTTGGAATTTCCGTGGCCGGATACCTGCAGGTAATGTTCCTGAATAAAAACCTGGATCTGCTGGGAGTGAATCCGGAAGGCTATAAGACAGGCTTTGCGCAATCGGCCGTTAACCTGATAATCTGGCTGATCGTAATTACCTGCGTCCTGGCTGCGGCTTTTTGGAAAAAAGATCTGTGGAAAAAAGCCGTTGCCGCGTTATCCGCATTTTTGCTTTGCATCCAGGCGACGGCGCTGGTTTCCCTGATCGTAACTGCGAAAGAAGACGCGTATCAATACCCGGAAGGCGGATACCATCTTTCCGGAGAGGATCAGTTTACCGTATCGGCGGATCAGAATGTGATTGTACTGATTCTTGATTATTTCAGCAACCAGTACCTTGAGCCTCTGGAATCGGCCTATCCGGGAGCGACGGATTTTTTACATGACTTTACTTATTACAGCAATATGGACTGTACCTATTTCGGAACCTTTCCCTCCCTGCCCCATATGCTGACCGGCAATGAGGTGGATATGTCCTGTACGATTAACGAATGGTGCCAGCAGATCTGGAACAGCCGGAAGACAGAAAGCTTTTACAACATGCTTCGTGACAGGAATTATAAGGCGAATGTGTACACGCCGGATGCCAATATTCTGTGCGGTCTGAACGATCCGGAGCTGTTAAGCGGCCGTTTATCCAATGTGGTGAATTCTGCCCAGGATATAGATATTTTTTATAAACTTCTTTTCAAAACGCTTACCAAAATGTCCGGTTACCGTATGTTTCCGGATTTGATAAAGCCGTATTTTTATGCTAACATAGATGAGTACGCCGATATCGTATCAGTAAAGGAAAACAAGATCCACCATAATAACCATGAGTTTTATGAGACGCTTCTGGAAAAGGGCCTGACTGCGGACAAGTCTTCCAATTACTATATAGTACAGCATCTGATGGGCCCGCATCTTTATACGACGGATGAGGCAGGGCATTATAAGGAGGATTCCACACTGGAAGAGACGGCCAAAGGATGCATGGTGATTGTGGAAGAATATCTGAATCAGCTGAAAGCTCTGGGCGTTTATGAGGATGCAACGATTATTATCACGGCCGACCACGGCGGCCCCTATGATTCCCAGGTCATTTTCTATATGAAAGAGCCGGGCGAAACCCATGAAGTTTCACCGGTAACCGATGCGCCTGTGTCCTTTTTGGAATTTCTGCCTACCATTGCGGAAGCGGCAGGCGGCGATCAGTCGGAATTCGGACAGTCCGTGCATGATTTTGCGGCGGGAGAACAGCGGGAGAGAACCGTCTGGCTGCGGATGTACGATGGGGCTTATCCTACGGTGCCCTGTTACACCGGTGATAAGAACGGTGAATCCAACGTATACTACGGATATTCCTATACGGGCGGTATCGAAGCTCTGTTAAAACAGACCGAAACCGGCCCTGCAAAGGTAGTGCCTGTTGTGGATTCTTATTTTTAAATGAAACGAAACAGAAAGATGGGTATAAGGTTGAAAGAAAAACGCTTTCAACCTGACGTATTTAGGCCTTTCCCACATGGGAAGGGCTCATGTGGGAAAGGCATGGGTATAAATATGAAAAAAATTTTTGGAAAAACAATCGCATTTCTTTACTTTTTTAACTGCTTTTTCGCATTGTTTACGCTGCCGGTTCACGCCTACATCGATCCTTCGGCCGTCACCTACATTATTCAGGGCGTGGCGGGAGTTCTGATTGCATTAGGCGCCGCTTTCACCATTTTCCGGCACAAAATTTTTGCGTTATTTAAAGGAAAGAAAAAGGAAGAAGAAAAAGAAGATAAAATTGAATTAAAAGACGTGGAGAAATAACAGTATGAGCGTTATTATAAACGGAATTGTAGACGGCTTAGTCTGGCTGATTAACGCCTGCTATGCCGTCTGCCATAATTACTGGACTGCCATATTCATTTTCACCTTTTTATCCAAGGCGCTTTTGCTGCCTTTGTCAGTCTGGGTACAGAAAAACTCCATTAAAACCGTGCGTATGCAGCCTGAAATGAACCACATCAAGGCTTCTTACATGGGGAATCCCGAAATGATTTCAGAAGAACAGTACAAACTTTTCAAAAGGGAAAAGTACAGCCCCTTTGCGGATTTAATTCCGCTGTTTGTGCAGCTGGCCCTGCTGATGGGCGTTGTGGAAGCGGTAAAACGCGGAACCGATTTGACGATGGTGCCCATACAGACGCTTGGCATTTCCCTGCTGGTTCCTGTGTTTGCGGCGCTGTCGGCTTTTTTTATGTGCTTTGTGCAGAATAAAATCAATGTTCTGCAGTCGGAACAGGGAGCGCTGAACCAGTACGGCACCATGATCTTTTCCGTAGCACTTTCCCTCTATCTTGGCTTTTTTGTTTCGGTGGGAGTGGGCGTATACTGGATTTACAGCAATCTGCTGTCCGTATTACAGCTTGTTCTTTTAAATATCTGGATTAATCCGAAACATTACATTGATTATGAGGCGCTGGAAAAAAGCAAAGAAGAATTAAGACAGGCAAAGCAGTTTATGGCGCCTAAAAAGAAGCAGGACCGGAACAATCCGTTCCGTAAAAAAGAAAAAGCGGATTACAAAAAGTTTTTTTCCGCCGGACGGAAAAAAATCGTATTTTATTCTGAGAAAAACGGATTTTATAAATATTATAAAAATATTATTGAGGAAATTATACGCAGAACCAACATCGTAATCCACTATATTACAAGCGATCCAAAAGACGAGGTTTTCGCCTTGGAAGGAGAACAGTTTAAGCCTTATTATATAGGGGAAAACAGACTGATTGTGTTAATGATGAAGCTGGAGACGAATCTGTGTATTATGACTACGCCGGATCTCGAGAACTTTCAGCTTAAACGTTCCTATGTAAAAAAGGACATCGAATATATTTATGTGCCCCATGATGTAAACAGCTCCAATCTCACGTTTCATAAGAATGCGCTGGATCATTTTGACACGATATTTGCATCAGGAATCCGTAATAAAGAAGAAATTAAAGAGAGAGAAGAAAAGTTTTCCCTGCCTGCGAAACGAATTGTAGAATGGGGCTCCGGCGTGATCGACAATATGGCGGAGGCCTATGAACGAATGGAGAAGGCAGCAGGGCAGAAAAAGACGATACTGATCGCGCCTTCCTGGCAGAAAGAAAATATTCTGGATTCCTGCATTGAATTATTGCTGGACGGCTTAAAAGATTTGGAATACCAGGTGATTGTCCGCCCCCATCCTCAATATGTGAGACATTTTGAAGCAAAAATTGACGCCCTGGCGGAAAAATATAAATCATGGGGCATCTCTTTTCAGAAAGATTTCTCTTCCAACAAAACGGTTTATATGGCGGATCTTCTGGTAACGGACTGGTCCAGTATTGCCTTTGAGTATGCTTTTTCCACCTTAAAGCCGGTGCTTTTTATCAACACTCCCATGAAAGTAATAAATCCTGATTACAGGGAGCTTTCCACCCTGCCTGTGGATTTGGAGCTTCGTGACAAGGTGGGAATATCCGTCGAAACAAAAGAGCTTAAAATACAGGATAAACTAAAGGAAACGGTGGAAAAACTGTTAACCGGGCAGGAATTTACGAAAGAAGCCATGAAAAAATTACGGGAATTTTATATTTATAACGTAGGAACCAGCGGAAAAGCAGGCGCGGAGTATATAATCCGCCAGCTTCTTGACAGAGAAAAATAACGCCGTATATACCTGAATGGGAGGAAATGACCATGGTAAAAAGAAATGTTTTATTGAATCCGGGACCGGCAACCACGACCGATACCGTTAAAATGGCCCAGGTTGTGCCGGATATCTGTCCCAGAGAAAAAGAATTTGTTAAAATAATGCGGGAACTGGAAGCAGGACTGTTAAATATCGTACATGCCGATCCGGCTGTCTATGCAGCCGTGCTTTTTTGCGGGTCCGGTACCATTAACATGGATATCTGCCTGAATTCCCTGCTGCCGGAAAATAAAAAGATACTGATAATCAATAACGGCGCTTACAGCAGCCGTGCGGCAGAAATCTGCGAATTTTATCATTTGGATCACATAAACCTGAAACTGCCCCTGGACAGGCAGCCCGATTTACAAGCAATAGAAGAAGTACTGCAAAAGGAACCGGAGATTGCGCTTGTCTATACAACCCATCATGAAACGGGAACGGGGCTTCTCAACCCCATCCGTGAGATCGGGGATTTGGCGCACCGGTATCACGCCTTATTTGCGGTGGACACCACTTCCACTTATGCAATGCGCCCCATCGATATGCAAAAAGATCAGATTGATTTCTGTATGGCGTCGGCCCAGAAGGGGATTATGGCGATGACAGGCCTGTCCTTCATTATCGGAAGAAAAGATGCAATTGAAGCGTCCGCCGCATATCCCACGCGTTCCTATTACTGCAATTTGTATTTACAGTACGACTATTTTCAAAAGCATGGGGAAATGCATTTTACCCCTCCTGTCCAGGTGATTTACGCCGCGAGACAGGCGTTAAAGGAATATTTTGACGAGGGAGAGGAGGCCAAGTGGGCAAGACACAGCGAGGTATTTCAAACTATATACAACGGACTGGCCCGTCTTGGATTTCAGATTTATATTCCGCAGGAAATATCAGCAGGGCTTGTGGCGGCGGCGCTGTATCCCGACGATCCAAACTGGGATTTTGAAAAGATTCACGATTACTGCTATGAGAGGGGATTTACCATTTATCCGGGAAAAGTGGATAACATGGGGATGTTCCGGCTGTGTGCCCTGGGCGCTATTGAAAAGAAAGATATAGATGCTTTTTTCGAGGTGTTTGAGGAAGCGCTTGGAACCTTTGACATACGGATTCCGGTAAGACAGGAGGGTTAGAATGAAAAAAGTATATACCTGTTTTTGTACGGATATGATTCATGAAGGGCATCTGAATATTCTGAAGGAAGCAAGGAAACAGGGTCAGGTTATTGTCGGCGTGCTGGCGGATGAGGCTATGGTGCGGTATAACCGTTTTCCTACAATTCCCTTGGAAGAACGTCTGGAAATGGTAAGACAGACCGGTCTGGCCGATCAGGTGCTGGTGCAGGAAGATATTATGTATGATTCGGTAGTGGAGAAACTGCAGCCGGACTATATCATTCACGGGGACAACTGGCGCAACGGCCCGGAAAACGCCATCCGTAAAAATGTTTTAAAAAACCTGGAGCGTTTTGGGGGAGAGCTTTTGGAAGTGCCCTACACCTACAACCGGGAAGTAAAGAAAATCGACGACCGGATGAAGGAAAAGCTGGCAATGCCTGAATTCCGCAGAAAACGCTTACGCCAGCTTCTTGGAATGCGTCCTCTTGTTAAAGCACTTGAGGTACATTCGGGGCTGACGGGATTAATTGCCGAAAAAACCGTTGTGGAAACCGGAGGAGAACTGGACCAGTTCGACGCCATGTGGATTTCCAGTCTGTGCGATTCCACGGCAAAGGGAAAACCGGACATTGAACTTGTGGATATGTCTTCCAGAATCCGAACCATTGATGATGTCATGGATGTAACGACCAAACCGATTATTCTGGACGGCGATACCGGCGGATTGATCGAACATTTTGTATACAATGTACGGACGCTGGAACGTATGGGTGTATCCGCCGTAATTATAGAAGATAAAACCGGACTTAAAAAGAATTCGCTGTTCGGAACGGAAGTGGAACAGACCCAGGACAGTATAGAGGGATTTACGGAGAAAATCCGAGCGGGCAAAGAGGCTTTACGCACGGAAGAATTTATGATTATAGCAAGGATCGAAAGCCTGATTCTGGAAAGAGGTATGGAAGACGCCCTGACAAGGGCCTTCGCTTATGTGGAAGCAGGGGCGGACGGAATTATGATTCATTCCAGAAAAAAAGACCCGGGTGAAATTCTGGAATTTTGCCGTCTGTTCCGGGAAGAGAATACGCATACGCCGATTGTGGTGGTTCCCACTTCTTTTAACAGTATCACCGAGGAGGAACTGGCGCGGGCGGGAGTAAATCTGGTCATTTACGCCAATCAGTTAACGCGCAGCGCGTTTCCGGCCATGCAGGAGACCGCTACCCAGATTTTAAAAAACCACCGGGCGCTGGAAGCGGATGCCAGACTGATGCCGTTTAAAGATATTATCCGTTTGATTGATGAATTATAAAGAATGTTTCGAGGTTAACAGAATGAAAGAATTGGCAATCTTAATGGCGGCAGGCATGGGTACGAGAATGAAACCGCTGACCGATACCATACCCAAACCGCTGGTTCCGGTAATGGGGCGTCCCATGATCGAAACGATTATTGAAGGACTGCTGCAAAGGCCCGTGCAGGAAATTTATGTGGTAACGGGCTATCTGGGAGAGCGTTTTGCGTATCTGACCGAAAAATATCCGCAGGTGCGGCTGTTGTCTAATCCGGATTATGCCGTAAAAAATAATCTTTCCTCTTTATGTGCGGCTGCGGAGGTTCTCGATAAAGGGAACTGTTTTATCTGCGAGTCGGATTTGTATGTAGCGGATACCTCGATTTTTTTCGATGACATCCCTTGTTCCTGTTATTACGGCCGGATGCAGGCCGGTTATTCGCAGGACTGGGTATTTGACATGAAAGACGGCCGGATTGTGCGGGTCGGAAAAGGCGGATATGACACCTATAACATGGTGGGGATATCCTATTTTCGTCAAAAAGAGGCAAAGCTGTTAAAACAATTTATAGAAGAAGCCTGTCTGTGTGAAGAAAACAATCAGCTTTTCTGGGACGATATTGTGAACCGCAATCTGGACAGGCTGAAGCTTACAATCAAACCGGTAAAGGCAGGACAACTGGTTGAGATCGATACCTTGGAGGAGTTGAAACAAATTAATGAAAGCGCAGGAATTGTTGGAAAAAATTAAGAATTTGGGAATTGAAGTGATAGCGGGCGTACCGGATTCTACCTTAAAGCAGTTTTGCGACGGACTGCAGCTGCATCCCGAATATTTCAGGCATTACGTCACGGCAAACGAGGGCGCTGCGACAGGACTTGCCGTCGGAGCATATCTGGCTTCCGGAAAACCGGCCTGCGTTTATATGCAGAATTCCGGCATCGGCAATATGGTCAATCCCTTTGCTTCTTTGGCGCATGAGGATGTATACCGGATTCCCATGCTGTTTCTGGTGGGATGGAGAGGAGAGCCCGGCGTGAAAGACGAACCGCAGCATGTTTTTCAGGGGAAAATTACCTGCGCGTTATTTGATACTTTATCCATACCTTATGAAGTTACCGGGAAAGACACTGCGGAGGAAGAATGGAATGTTATTCTGCAAAAGGCTGTGGCAGCGTTAAAGAAAAACAGTCCCTTTGCCATCATCATAAAAAAGGGCGCCTTTGAACCGGACCGGAAGTTTACATGGGAAAACGGAAACGGACTGGTTCGTGAAGAAGCGCTGTGCAGTATTTTGAAGCAGCTTCCAAAAGACGCCTGTATTGTGTCAACTACGGGAAAAATATCCAGAGAACTGTACGAACAGAGCAACCGGTTGTACGGGAATCACGATCGGTTGTTTATGACAGTCGGGGGCATGGGCCATGCTTCCATGATTGCATTCGGGATCGCGCAGGAAAAAAGGGAGAAAAAAGTGGTCTGTATCGACGGGGACGGAGCCGTTTTAATGCATATGGGCGCGCTTCCGTTTCTGGCGTTGAACGCTCCGGAGAATTTTATTCATATTGTGATCAATAACCAGGCCCATGAATCCGTAGGGGCTATGCCCACCGGATGCCGGGATGCGGAGTTTGCCCGGATTGCACAGGCCGCCGGTTATGTGCATGCGCAAAGAATTACGGACTTGGAGGGACTTGCGGACTTGGAGCGGGAATTCTGTCACAGAAAAGGGCCGGCTTTTTATGAAATTATGGTGGGACTTAAGTCCCGCGCCGATCTTGGGCGTCCGGCGGAAACGGCCGCGGACAACCGGGGCGCTTTTATGAGGTATCTGGGGAGAGGGAAAGAAGGGAACTCATGAGAAGTATGGTAAAAAAGTATGGCAGGATCGAATACTTGTATATTCTGCTGCTGTTCTTTGTATGTATTCCTCTGTTTGCAGGTTTTCTGGACGGAAACGATACGCGGTTTCATCTGATGCGTATCGAGGGCATTACGGAAGGACTGCGCATGGGACAGTTTCCGGTGAAAATCCAGCCGGCCTGGTATGAGGGCTATGGTTATGGATGCTCGGTTTTTTACGGAGACATATTCCTGTATATACCGGCGCTGCTGCATTTGGCGGGCGTATCCCTGCAGGGCTCCTATCAGTTCTATGTTCTGCTTGTACAGGCGGCGACGATTGCCGTGTGTGCCTATTCATTTCTGAGAATTTTTGACAACCGTTTTATTGCGTTTTTCGGAACGGTTCTCTATACCTTATCTGTCTATCGGCTTATGAATATGTTTGTGCGCGGCGCTGTGGGCGAATATACCGCCATGATTTTTCTGCCCCTGCTTGCTTACGCGTTGACACTTTTGTTAAAAAAGGAGCATGAAAAACAAGAGATTTCTAAAGGTTCGCTTCTTTTGGCGCTGGGGATGACGGGGATTTTACAGAGTCATATTTTAACGGCGGAAATTGTATGCATTATGCTTGCGTTCCTTTGCGCCGTCTATATCAGGAGGGTTTTCCGGAAAGAAGTATTTTGGGCTTTTGTAAAAGCCGTTTGTCTGACTGTTTTATTGAATCTGGGATTTCTGGTGCCCTTTGCGGACTATATGACGACGGGTAAATTTAATGTGAACGCCATTAACGGGGGCTGGCGTGTGGAGCAGAATATACAGAAATGCGGAGCTTCTTTTGGGCAGCTTGCCAAAATGTTTTACGCCGCTGACAGCAAAGTCTCACCCCAGGAGATGGGGGGCATAGGCGTAAATCTGCTCCTTTCAGCCGTCGTGTTTCTGGTTTTTTGGCTTCTCTTTAAAAGGGAGGAGAAGCGGGGATATATCTGGCGGCTGGCTGTGGTTTCCTGGACGGTGGCAGTTATGTCTGTATTTATGTCAACCAGTTATTTCCCATGGGAAGCATTACGGAAAAGTAATGTATTAATTCGGTATCTGGTAATCAATTTACAGTTCCCCTGGCGTTTTTGCACGGTTGCATCCGTGGCGCTGAGTATTTTGTGGTGCTGCCTGCTGCGTTTGGTAATAGATAAATGGAAGATCCGCGCAGGTGTTCTGACTGCGGGAGCGGTGACGGCAGTCGGCCTGATAACGGCAGGTTACTTTGCAGCGGATACCCTGCGGATGGGACAGTCTTTTCAGGCCGTGTTTGCGCAGGGAATCGATACAATGGTAGAGTCCGGGGAAGAATATCTGCCGGTAAATACGGTTTCGGCGGATTTTTCCGAAGATAATCTTTATGTGGGCGAGGGAATTACGGTTACAGCGCGCCGGCGGTCCGGAATCCGCCTGAATATTGATTGTGTAAATCAAAGCGCGCAGGATCAGGCGATGGAAGTTCCCCTGCTATATTATAAGGGATATAGGGCGTCAGGCAGGACTTCGGACGGGGAAGAGATAAAGCTGGACGTAGACTGCGGGAATAATCAGGTGGTGCGGATTTATGTACCGGCGGAATTTGACGGCCAAATTACCGTGGATTTCAAGGAACCCTTTTATTGGCGCATAGCAGAGGCGGTTTCTTTGTTTGCGGCGGCAGGAACTTTGTTTTTGCTGTATGTTAAAATATGGAATTGTAATAAAATGTATGATATACTCAAACAATAAAAGAAAACGGAGGCACATTCATATGAGAATCACAGTGGCGGGAACAGGATATGTCGGTCTGGTAGCGGGAGTATGCTTTGCGGAAGCAGGACATAATGTTATCTGCGTGGATGTAGATGAGGCAAAGGTGAAATTGATGGAAAGCGGCGTTTCCCCCATTTATGAGGAAGGACTGCAGGAATTGATGCAGAAAAACAATGCCGCAGGAAGACTTCATTATACTACGGATTACCGGTCTGCCTATAAGGATGCGGACGCTATTTTTATCGGTGTGGGAACGCCGGAACTGCCGGACGGAAGCGCCAATCTGGATTATATTGCAATCGTATCGCGTCAGATTGCGGAATCGGTGGAAAAAGACTGCCTGGTAGTGGTGAAATCCACCGTTCCTGTGGGAACCAATGACAAAGTGGAGCAGTTTATCCATGATTTTTTAAAGAAGGACGTTAAAATTGAAGTGGCTTCCAATCCCGAATTTCTGGCCCAGGGTTCCGCTGTGCACGATACTATGCATGCGGCGCGTATTATTATCGGAACGGAAAGCGAACATGCGGAGAAAGTGCTGAAGGAAATTTATGAACCTTTCGGCCTGCCGATTGTTTCCGTTAACCGCCGTTCCGCCGAAATGATTAAGTATGCCTGCAATGATTTCCTTGCGTTAAAGATATCTTACATGAATGATATTGCTAATTTGTGCGAGCTGGTGGGAGCCGATATTCAGGACGTGGCTAAAGGGATGAGCTATGATACGCGGATTGGAGCCAATTTTCTCAATGCGGGAATCGGATACGGAGGAAGCTGTTTTCCAAAGGATACAAAAGCGCTGAAGTTTCTTGCGAAGCAGTATGGATATCAGTTAAGAACTGTCGAGGCCGCCGTGGAGGTCAATGAATCTCAGAAAACCAGGCTGTTTAAAAAGGCAAGTGAACGTATGATAACGTTCAGAGGGCTGAAAATTGCCGTTCTGGGTCTTGCTTTTAAGCCGAAAACCGACGACCTTCGGGAAGCGCCGTCTCTGGATAACATAGAACTCCTGTTAGAGCAGGGGGCCGATCTTGTCGCGTATGATCCGGTTGCGGCAGACAATTTTAAAAGAAGATTTACGGAAGGAGCCTGTAAAAACGGTTCCATAACTTATGTGAAGGAACCGAAGAAGGCGCTTAAGGAAGCCGACTTGTGCTTTATTTTTACGGAATGGAACGAGATTCGGGAGATTTCACCCCGGGAGTACAAAGAACATATGCGTATTCCGCTTGTTTATGATGGCCGGAATATTTACGACGTGCGTGAAATGAAAGATGCAGGTGTGGAATATTACAGTATTGGAAGGTAAAGGCATGAAATGAATAAAATATTAATTACCGGTGGAGCCGGATTTATAGGTTTTCATCTGTCAAAAAAAATATTGGAAAAGGGCGGAGCAGTAATTGGAATCGATAATCTGAACGATTATTATGACGTTTCCTTAAAAGAAGCCCGGCTGACAGTTTTAAAAAAATTTGATAATTATGAGTTTCAAAAACTGGATCTTGCCGATAAGGCGGGCGTTGATGCGCTGTTTGAAAAGGAGGAGCCTGAAATTGTCGTGAATCTGGCGGCCCAGGCGGGTGTGCGCTATTCCATTGAGAATCCGCAGGCCTATGTTGACAGTAATCTGGTGGGATTTTTTAATATTCTGGAGGCCTGCCGTCATAATCCTGTGAAACACCTGCTGTATGCGTCCTCCAGTTCCGTATATGGTAACCAGCAGAAAACGCCTTTTTCTGTGGAGGACTCTGTCGATCATCCCATCAGTCTTTATGCCGCTACTAAAAAAAGCAACGAACTGATGGCTCATGCTTATTGCCATTTATATGGGATCCCCTGTACCGGGCTGCGTTTCTTTACGGTATACGGACCTTTCGGAAGACCGGATATGGCTTATTTTTCTTTCACAAAAAAGATTTTGTCAGGACAGCCGATTCAGGTTTTTAATCATGGAGATTTATATCGTGATTTCACGTATATCGACGATATTGTCCGAGGTGTGGAGGATATGCTGGAAAGGCCTCCCATTCCCAATGAAGCGGGGGACGCTTATAAAATTTATAACATAGGGAATAATCAGCCGGTCAAACTGATGGACTTTATTGAAGCTCTGGAGGATGCGCTGGGAAAGAAGGCAGAGAAAGAGTTCCTTCCCATGCAGCCCGGGGATGTCTATCAGACTTATGCGGACGTTTCGGATTTGATGCAGGATTTTGATTTTAAACCTTCTACCACCATTCGGGAAGGACTTCTTTCCTTTGCAAAATGGTACAAAGAATACTACCGGTTATGAGAATAAGAAATATGATAAAAAAAATATGTTATTGCAGAAAAGTACAGAGAATCGCGGCGGTTGTTTTAATCATATGCTCGATTCTCGTCCTTTTTGCCGCCAATCATTATATGCCCTTTAAAATGGACGATGAATGGTATGCCACAAATCTGGTTACCGGATTGCCGGTCAGCAGTTTTTCTGATATCTGGGAAAGTCAGGTGTGGCATTTTTTCCATTGGGGCGGCAGGAGTATTGCTCACGGACTTTTGCAGGCAACGCTTTGGGCGGGGCAGGGGGCGGCCGACTGGATCAACGTTGGGGCGGCCGTATTGCTGGTTTGTCTGATTTGCGTACTGGCGGATACAAAGGACTGGTATCACAAGCTCCTGGCTTTTGGCTTCTTAATCGTTTTAAATATAAATTGGTCGCAGACACTGCTCTGGCAGTCCGGAGCAGCCAATTATCTGTATATGACAGTCTGGATTCTGCTGTTCCTTTTCTGTTACTTCAGGACTTTGGAGTGGCCGGATAAAAAGAAACTTCCCGGTATTGCCATATGGATCGCTCCGCTCGGTCTTTTTGCGGGCTGGTCTAACGAAAATATGGGCCCGGCAGTTTTGATCGGAACAAGCCTTATTATGCTGTTTGTATGGAAGAGAGAACGGCGTTTTCCTTTGTGGATGGCAGTCGGCAACCTGTTTTGCCTTGCAGGCTGTGCGTTTTTAATATTGGCGCCCGGCAATTTTGTACGTAATACGGAAGCCGTTACGCAGACGGAAGGAATGGGAATTCTCTGGAGAGCGTTCTTGCGCGGATTCAGCGTCGCAAACGGATTGTTTTATTATTTGCTGTACCCAATGCTTTTGGTGGTTTTTTTAATATTTATATATTGTGTTGTTCTTGGAAAAAAGCTCCGAAGGACGGACTGGCTGTGTTTGATGATGGCTGTTTTATCCTGGGGGGCTATGGCGCTTTCGCCGCATTACCCGGACAGGGCGGCGTTTGGAACGATGGTGTTATGCGTGATTCCTGCCGTGCATATGTTTGCGCGGATACAGGCGGAGAGAGAGGCGTTTTGCCTGCCTGCGTATGGCGTTGTATTTATGGTCTGGCTGGGCGGTATGTTCCCTTTATGCACATATATTTGTCAGATGATTGGATGGATTAGATAAAAAAGTTTTCGGTCTTGACCGTATGGAGTTTGTTACGATTGGCGGTCTGACTAAGGGGATTACATTGGATGACATCCGGCTTGGCGGTTCCCAGGGAACAAAGGTATGAAGCGGTTATCGCCTTATGCCGTAAACAGGGTTTTATTGTCCGTAAAGACGTGCGGCCAGGAACCTGTGCTATTATCTGAAGTGATAAGGATATTACATATGAAACATAAAATGAGTCAATATCGGAATATCCTGCTGTATGCAGCGGGACTCCTGATCGTTTGCCTGTCGCTGATTCCTTATTTTGTTTTGGGAGAGGATGTATGGGTGTTTTTCCACGATCAGCTGGACGGAGAAGTCTTAAATTATATTTATCAGGCCAAATATTTGTTTCAAAGTTCGCATATTCCGGAACTGATGAACGGAATTCCGGGAACGGGAATGTTGCCGCCGGCTCCCTTCGGAGTGTTCTTTTATGCAGTCTGTTCTCCCTTTGCGGCCTATGTGTGGATGCAGACATTGGTGACATTTACCGCTTATACAGGTATGTTTCTGCTTCTTTGCAGGATTACGAAGGATGGAAGAATTGCATTTTTATGTGGCTGTCTTTTTGCATACCTGCCCTTTATGCCGGTGTATGGACTCAGTATTGTGGGATTACCGTTGCTTATATATGCATTTTGGAATCTTTACAGGAATCAAAAACGGATTTTATCCGTGGCGCTTATTATCTTCTATGCGGGATTCTCCTCTTTTGCCCTGATTGGCTACGGGGTCTGCGCCATAGCGGCTGTTGCGGTGATTTTCCTTTTTATTTCCGCGGCGGGGAACGGAAAGAAACCGGCGGAAAAAGGCTCTGTGCTGTCAGGCATGGCAGCGTTATATGGAACCTATTTGTGCTGCAACGCTTCTTTATTTGGGGAAATATTACTGTCCGGCACAAAAGGAGGAGAAGTTTTCCGGTCTCATCGTGAGGAAATCGTGCAGACGGCCGTAACGGATTACGGGAACGAATTGCACCGGCTTTTGTTCGGGGATGCCGTTTACGCACCGGCTTTTGCGGAGTGGATTCTTGCACTGACTGTTTTACTGGCTGTTTTGTGCCTGGCTTCTAAAAAGAAAGAACTGCTGCGGATTCCCTTATTGCTTCTGGGAGGAATGTTTGGAGTTGCATTTCTGGCGCTTTTCTGGAAAAGTCCGTTATGCATGGCATCTATCCGGCAGTTCGGGCCTCTTCGGTATTTTCAGGCGGACAGAATTTCCTGGATGCTGCCGCCGGCCTGGTATGTGCTTTTGGGAATGGATTTCAGAATTATCTGCAGTCTGAAAAACGGCTTCGGTGAAAAGAAAGAGAGGCGTAAGAGAATTGCGGCGGCCGTTGCCGCCTATGGAAGTATTTTATTATTCTGCGGTTTTTGTACGGGAATTATCTACAAAAACAGCTTCTTTTACCATCAAATCCGTCAAATGGTTTTCCCGGATACTTATAAGATTATGACCTGGAATCAATTTTATGCCGGGGACATTATGGAACAGATCGAAGCGTACATAAAGGATAAAACAGGAAATGAAAAGGCGGAATACCGGGTGGCCAGTCTGGGAATGAGCCCGGCGCCGGCGCTGTATCACGGTTTTTATTGTCTGGATGGCTATTCCAATAATTATTCTCTGAGTTACAAGCATGCATTCCGCAGAATTATAGCGAAGGAGCTTGCCGGAGACGAAGGGATACGCCGTTATTTTGATGAATGGGGGAACCGGTGTTATATTATGAGCGCGGAAAGCGGCACAGCTCCCATGATCAGCAAATACCAGGCGTCCGTTTACGAAGATTTGCAGTTGGATACACAGGCATTTTCGGAACTTGGCGGTAAATATCTTTTTTCCGCCATGGAAATCAAAAATTGTAAGGATATGGGCTTTGTCCTGGAAGATGTGTTTGAAACGCCTTCCAGTTATTATAAGGTGTATCTGTACCGTTTGGAGAAAGAAGCGCCTTAAGCTAGGGGCGCTTCGGACGGTGATTTTATTTCAGGCATCAGAATCATACCGGTCATAACGGGCGCTGAGAGAATGAACGGATAGGCATATCGTACAAGCGCCACGGGACCCAGTAACAGGGTCAGGAGATAAAAGAGCGGCAATGCGGCAAGCAGCACTTTTTTTCGTTCTTTCCGGTACAGAAAAACAAGCAGGCCAAACACAGGCAGCAGACAGTAAACGGACGGTTTAAATAACTGTGACAAAACCGGCCAGTGAAAAAAAGAATTCGCACTGACGATTTTTTCCATCTGCCGTTCCAGCCAGGGGAACAGAGAGTGTGTTTCAACGCCTTCAAAGGCGGAAGAGGCGGAGCCGTTAAAGGTGTATAAAATACCCATACGCCCCTCAAGATCGGCGCCCAGCACTTCGGCGTAAGAGACATCGTCCAAAAACCAGTAACCGGAAGTCAGATACAGGAAAGCGTCAAGGTATTCATTGGGATAGTGAAGGCCTGTGATAAGCCAGTCCCGGACGGTAACCGCAAGGTTTTCTTCCCAGTTAGCAATTCCGTCGGCAGCCACCGTGATTTTGACCGTATCCGCTATGGGCGGATTATACCGCTGCCAGTATTCATCATATACATACCGGTCGATTCTTGCATAATCTTTATCGTTTAATTCATTTCCATGCAAAAATCCCACACGGGCAAATTGCTGCATGGGAACGCTGCACATCTCGGAAATGCTTCCGGTTCCGGCGTGAAGGCCGTATTGAAGCGTCAAACCGATTCCCTTTCCAAGAAGCAGGGTCAAAAGACAGATCACGCCGGTGCGAAGCCGACGCGTCCGGTCGGCAGCTATGTAAAATACGGCAAATGGAATAAAGGCATAAACGGCGTTATTGCGGAACAGAATCATCAGCGCTCCGGCAAGAATCATACCGGCTTCCGGACCTGCATTGTTTTTTCCGCCCATATATTCCCGCTCGCAAAACAAAAGTAAAAATAAAAGAAAAAATGCACTGAACAGAACATCCTTGGTTATACTGACAGATAACACGGAATGAACAGGAAGTATTCCATAAAAAAGTACGGTAAGGACCACCGGCAGCTTTTTTTTAAAAATTCTCCATATAAAAGTGCAGGAATATCCCGTCACACAGGATAAAATGAGCATTTGAAACAGGGCAAAGAAGGCCATGCCCGCCTGATAAGAACCCATGCACTCTCCCAAACGGAAAAAAATCCATAGAAGGCCGGTGTGGATCAGCGGATGATGCGTATGATAAAGGCCCGTGAAAATCTGAACCGACTGCATATTAAAATCATA
>ERZ779637.656-NODE-656-length-20345-cov-7.886003_pt1 | contig 20345 bp, 16 predicted proteins | sample MGYA00514196_ERZ779637 | MGnify/ENA primary metagenome ERZ779637 (study PRJEB29562, sample SAMEA4376700) | mouse gut metagenome | isolation source: Cecum | study: EMG produced TPA metagenomics assembly of the A DSS colitis mouse model was used to assess the...
CTCAACCTTCTTTCTTGGAATTCCCTATACTTGAATTATACAGGAAGCTCCATTTATCTGCTGATGAAATATTTAATCTACTGTTTGAATATAACAGAGTAATAAATGATAGTCTACCATACCAAAAGCAACATTCGAAGGGATAATGTCAACTGACGGTTTACATCATCATCTCTCCCTTGCAGGAATATTCATGTCTAGTGGGGATTTCCACCCACCGGCTCTGCCCCCACCAGTCTAATTCATTAAGAACAATATTTGACAGCAGCGGAGATAAAATTCCTCCCTGCAGCGTTCCCTTTGTGGGATATACAATTTCTCCATCTGGCATTTTAATTGATGCTTTCAGCATTTCCTTTATGATTGGAATCAGCTTTTTATCCCTTATTCCCAATGCCCATATCTGTTTTATCAGCTTGCCGTGGTCTACGTTGTTCTGCGATTTCAGCCCCTATTCCAGCAGCCGGAACGGTACCTCCGCCCCTTCGTGGTAAACAAGGGAAACTTCATATTCCCCGCCGGTTTCCATGCCGATTCCCAATCCTGACAAAAAGCGGATTTCCTCTCCTTCCGCCAGCCATCCGCTGCCATCCCGCTCCACCTTGACGAGGTAAACCGCATGATACTGCATTTCGGTTATTTCCAATACCTTTACCTTTACCAGCGGAAGGATCGTCCCGTCCGGTATGGAGCCGGCGATTGGCGTTTCGCTTTCCGCTTTTTCCTCAGCCGTCATTTCCGATGCACTTTCCATGGGCGCCATGTCCGCGGTCACGCTTTCCCCTCCGGCCATGCCGGTTCCCATCTCCGTACTTTCTCCTGCCGTACTTTCCGATGCCGTCATATCCGCTGACCGGGGAGCTGTCGAATACGCATTTCCGTAACCGCTGCCCGAAAATCCCGCACGGAACAGGAACAGCGCCGCAGGAACCAAAATCACGCCGCCCATACATGCCGCCGCCACGCCCATATAACGCCATGCTTTTTTCTGCCGGATGTGTTTCCCGCCTGCCGCATTTTCAAGTCCTGTCCTCTGCGCCGAAACCATCCTGTTCCACCGCCCGTTTTCCTTCCGCCAGTTCTTATCTTCTATCCTATCTCCTACCCTGTCCCCTATCTTTTCCTCTATCCTTTCCCAAAGGTCCGGCATTTCTTCCTGAATCATTTGTCTGTATTCTTTTTCAAATTTCTCCATATCCGCACCTCCTTAATTTCTTCACCGCATTCTGATACCTCCATGTGACCGTTCCCATGGGAAGGGACAAAAGATGCGCAATTTCCTTAAACGTCAGCCCTCCGAGCACTTTCATGTCCACAACCTGTCTTTCCTGCGGTTTCAGGCTCCCAAGGGCTTCCTGCAACGCCATGTTCCCGATGACTTCTTCCTCCACGTTTGCGGATTTGTCCGCCGTCCTATTCCGCTGCCGGTACGGCGCCGCTTCCCCGTCCTCCCCTTCCCCGTCCGCTTCCATACCGTGTACCGCCGCAGTCAGTTCTTCCCGTCTGTATTTCCTTATATAATCCACCGCCATATTCCTTGCGATGGATGCCAGGTATCCCTTATGCCCGTTTCCACCCTTATACTGCCCTGCTTTCTCCCAAAGCCGGATAAAAAATTCGCTGGTCACATCCTCCGCATTTTCCCTGCTGCCCAGGATACCGTAAACAATCGTATAAATATATCGGGCATACGCTTCATATACCTGCCGGAGCCCCTGTTTATCCCCCCGCACCATGGCGCCGATACATTCCTCAAACTGTTCCTCTCCCACGTTCTTCCGCCTCCCTCCCCGGCGCCGGATACGGCGCCAAAGCATGTGCCGGTACCCGTTTCTTCCGCTCCCCTCATCCTGCCCGGTCCCGACGGATTATCAAACGGTTAAAACAGATACGTTTTATCCCTTTCCCATTTATGGTGCCCGTGTGCAAAAAAACCCCCGCCGTCCTGTCACGCGGCGGGGGAAACCCCATTTTCCAAAACTATAATGCCTTAATCCGCTCCACGGCCTCCACCGTATTCTCATAACTTCCGAATGCCGTCAGCCTGAAATATGTCTCCCCGCTGGGACCGAAACCGGAACCGGGCGTACCCACCACGTTGGCATGTTCCAGCAGATAATCAAAAAATTCCCAGCTCGTCATGCCGTCCGGCGCTTTCAGCCAGATATACGGCGCATTAACCCCGCCGGACACCGTGTAGCCCGCATCCTTTAATCCGTTTAAGATATATTTCGCATTGTTCATGTAATAAGCCACCTGCTGCTTCAACTGCGTCCTGCCGGCCTCGGAATACACCGCTTCCCCTGCACGCTGCACGATATAAGGCGCACCGTTGTATTTCGTGCCGTGCCTCCTTGCCCATAAGGAATGGAGCGCCACGTCGCCGCACTTCAAATCCTTCGGAATCACGGTATAACCCAAACGCACCCCGGTAAATCCCGCATTTTTGGAAAAGGAATGCAGCTCAATCGCACAGGTCCTTGCACCCGCACACTCATAGATGCTGTGGGGAACGTCTTCCTCCGAAATATACGCTTCGTATGCCGCATCGTAAATGATTACCGCCCCTGCTTTATTGGCATAATCCACCCATTCCTGCAGCTGCGCCTTCGTAATGGTGGAACCCGTAGGATTGTTGGGGAAACACAGGTAAATTAAATCCGGTGTCTCCTTTGGCAGCTCCGGCGCAAAACCATTCTCCGCAAGGCACGGCATGTAAATCACATCGCTCCAGACTTCCGCCTTTGCATCATAAGTTCCCGTCCGCCCCGCCATGACATTGGTATCCACGTAAACCGGGTAAACCGGATCACACACGGCTATCCGGTTATCCACACTGAAAATCTCCTGAATATTCCCCGAATCGCACTTTGCCCCGTCGGAAACGAAAATCTCATCTGCCGCGATATCGCATCCCCGCGCCTTATAATCGTTTTCCGCTATGGCATTACGCAGGAATTCGTAACCCAAATCCGGCGCATAGCCGCGGAATGTCTCCGCTTTCCCCATCTCGTCCACCGCCCCGTGCAGCGCTTCGATAATAGCGGGAGCCAACGGCTGGGTCACGTCACCGATGCCAAGACGGATGATTTTTTTGTCGGGGTGTGCCTGCGCATAAGCATTCACCTTTTTCCCAATGGTGGAAAAAAGGTAGCTCCCCGGTAATTTCAGGTAATTGTCATTCACTTTAAACATATGTTTTTCCTCCTGCTTTCTTTCCCTTCCGCTTTCCATGCAGCGTTCCATTCCCAATCCGGTTATTTGCCCGTGTCTGTCACGCCTTCAAAAACGGTTTCCGCCGGTCCCGTCATGAAAACCACGTTTTTCTCCCGGTCCCAGGCAATGTTCAATTCGCCCCCCAATAGTTTAACAGTAACTTCCTCTTCCGTCAAACCATTTAGGATACATGCCACCGCCGTGGCACATGCCCCCGTACCGCAGGCAAACGTCTCCCCCGTGCCGCGCTCCCACACGCGCATCTGCACCGTTTTACGGTCCAGCACATTCACAAATTCCACGTTCGTCTTCTTCGGAAAACGGGGATGCTTCTCAATCAGAGAGCCTATGCCTTCCACCATATCTTTGCCAAACGCATCCCCCGCTTCATTGTCCGGTTCGGTCAATATGTGTCCGTCCTCCACAAAAATGACCGCATGGGGATTACCCATCGACACGCATGTCATTTTGAAGGTTTTCCCGTCCACTTCCAATTCCCCGCCGATTACTTCCTCCCGGTCTGAGATGACAGGGATATCAGCCGCCTTTAAGACCGGTTCTCCCATGTTTACCTTCACACTGGCAACTTTTCCGTTTTCCACGTACAGCTCCAGGTATTTGATTTTCCCGCAACTGACGACACTGATGTTACGTTTGTCTGTCCATCCCTTGTCATACACATACTTTGCCACGCATCGGATGCCGTTTCCGCACATCTCCGCCCTGGAACCGTCCGCATTGTACATCTCCATTTCAAAATCCACGGGTTCCCCAAGCTCCCCCGCCATGGATTCCGGTACCGGATGGATGAATATCACCCCATCCCCCCCGACTCCGAAATGCCGGTCACTCAGCCGCCGCACCAATTCCGCCTTTTTTTTCCCTTTATCCGCATTATTTTGCAGGATTTCCGTCATTTTCCTCCCGTCCACATAAATGTAATCGTTCCCGCACCCATGCATCTTCGTAAATTCCAGCTCCATCACCACGTCTCCCTTCCTGCAGCATTTCCGCCATATTCCATGATTCTCTATAAGTATACCACATTTTTCCCATAACCACGTGATATTTTACCGGTATCATTTACTTGGTTAAACGCTGCGGCAGTTACTGTTCCCGCCCGTACCGCGCCTTCTCATACCTCCCATGCATCTCCGCGCCTTCCGCCGTCTGCGCCACTCCCGCATTCCCCTCGATTTCAGCCGGCGACTCATACATGGCAGGGCGGTCCTTCCGGTGTTTACGGATGAACCGCCGGTACCGTCTCCTTACCTGCTCCCGCTCCGTCAGCCTGCGGCTCCCCGCCGGCTCCGGCACGCGCTCCATGCCTTCCTCCTCCACGTCCTCCAGCCGTTCCACAACATCGCCGTTCTCATCCACCGCCACGCGGAAATCACGGAACATGTCAAACATCCATTTCCCGAACGCCGCCGCCAAAGCCAGGAAGATTCCCGCCCCCGCAGCGTAAAACAAAAACGTTACCCATACCGGCGCCGGTTTCGGTTCCCCGAATTGACCGACCCAATCCGGCAGTACATCTCCGCCGCCCATAGTATCCATGCCTATGCCAAACTCCACATAATCTACCTGCCAATTCTTAAACCCGTTCCGGAAATCATGGTATGCCCGTCCCCCGGCGGAGAAAAAGGCAGGCAGGGCAGCCGCTGCAAGCAGCAGCAGGAAACACGCCAGCATCCCGTTCCCGATTCCGTAAATCCGTTTGGAAGGAAGGTTACAGGTTCTTTTATTTAATGAAAGATAGTTCTCCGTTTCCTCCACATGACGGTACAGAAGCGCCGCCACCCCATATACGGCAACACTCGCCAAAGCCTGGTTGCACACTTCGGGACTGTATGTATTCAGCCCAAGGAAATACACGGCAAAAAAATACAGAAACATCATAAACGAAGGGGTTTTCAGCACATCCACATAGGGCTTCCAGTTCGGGTCCCTTTCTTCCGCCCTATCCTGTTCCTTTTTCTGGTTCACCCTGCCGGCGAAACGCAGAAGAATCACGAGCACGGTTTCCCCCAGCAGCACCGGAACGTATAAAAACGCTTCTTCCCCATGCTCCAGCGTCCCTGCCGCCCAGCGCCCAAGCAGCCATGTGACGGCAAAAACCGCCGCTGATGCTGCGGCATAGGAAAACACACCCCTGCATTTTTCCACGGCAATCCACGTCGCCGCAACAGGAAACGCAATAAGCAGACAGCGGATATAGAACAACCGTTCCGCCATTTCCCCCGGATTCCTGCCAAGCGCACACATAAGCGGCAAAAGCAATGCCAAAACGAGCGTGGCATGTACCCATCCCGCCGCTATTTTCACCTTCTTCCTCAACTTCTTTCCACCTCCCGCCGGAGCGTGCGGATGTTATCCGGCGCCCTTACCGCACCTTCTTCCCCACGCGGAACGGGAATGATCCATATCCCCTGCCGTTCCTGTCCCAAAAATATTTCTATGGCATCCCGGTTCTCCGCCACGTTTTTCGATATGATTATGTTTACCGCATCCTCCTCCGGTGCGGTAAGTATGGAGGAAAACGCCACCGTCTTTTCCTCCGTTCCGCGCTTTGCAAGCATCCGCTCGATGTCTGATGCCTGCTTTCTGCCCCCCGCCGGTTCCAAATACACGGTTTCCGGCGCTGCGGCAAAAGCGGTATCCGCGGCGCCTCGTTTCTCCTGCATTCGGCTACACTTTGTCCGTCCCGGTTCCGTGGCTTCCACATTGACACGGATACCCACTTCCATCCCCCGCACAATCAATTGGCTGGCAAGGGTTGCCGCCACGGAAATGGATTCCTCCGTCAGATATCCGTATTTTAATATCCCCCTGTCTTCCATGTCCACGTAAATCATCACTTTTTCCATTAACGTTGATTCAAAGGTATTGACCATCAACTCCCCCGTTTTGGCGCTCGCCTTCCAGTTAATCGCCTTCATGGGATCGGTAATGGTATACTCCCGGATGGAAGCATAGGCAAAGGGATCTTCACTGAGCCGCTTGGCACACTGGACATTCCCCATCAGGCGTTCACAGACAACCAGAATATCCGAAACATCCACCCTTTTGGCATAAACATACAGTTCCGCATCCACCGGCCATTCCCTGGAAAACCGCTTTCGGAACAGCATGGAATAAGTGGTCAAATCCGCCTTTTCCAACCGGTAGTATCCCCTTTTGGTACAGTCCACCGTCAGCGTCCGCGTGATACGCTGGTTTCCGAGCAGGGCGAAAATATCCCTTTTATATGTATAATCGCTCACATTGGTATTCTCGTAATCGTTAAACACCAGCTCCCGGCGTATATGAAAAGCCACCTCCAGTACCGGCAGCAGCAGCCTCTTACGATTCCCAATCCTTTCTTCAAGCTGTGCCTGCCCGCCCGCATACACGTAATCCTGCACAAAATGAAGGCGGACTTCCATGTTCCGGTGCCAATGCCGCCCGAAATACACATTCCATGCCAGGCAGACCAAAAATATCCCTGCAAAAAATAAACTGATCATGGTTTCGTCCAATCCTCCGTGGGCAGCGCCACACTGTTTAACAGTCCGCGGATTGCCGCTGTTTTTTCCTCCGCAAAACCGGAATCCAGCGCCATCCGGTGGGCAAGCACCGGTACCGCCACCGTCTTAATGTCCTCCGGCGCCACAAAGTCCCTTCCTTCCACCATGGCATAGCCCTGGGAAGCGCGCAGCAGCGCCAGCGTTCCCCTTGGGCTGACACCTTCGGTTATCCCACGGTCTTCCCCCAAACCTTCGCCGTATTTCCGCGTCCCCTGCACCAGCTTCACGATATAACCCCGCAAGTCCGCATGTACGTAAATTTCCCGGCATTCTTCCTGCAGCTTCGCCATCTCCTCCTGCGTGCAGACCGGGGTTATCGTTTCCAACGGTCTTCCGGTAATATATCGGTCAATCATTTCCCGCTCCTGGACGGCGCTTAAACTCCCCATGCTTATCTTCATGAGAAACCTGTCCATCTGCGCCTCCGGCAGCGGATAACAGCCAAGTGTCTCCACCGGGTTCTGCGTGGCAATGACAAAAAACGGCACGCCCAGCTTCCTCGTCACACCGTCCACCGTCACCTGCCCTTCCCCCATGCATTCCAACAGGCTCGATTGTGTCCTGGGTGTCGCACGGTTAATCTCGTCGGCAAGCAGAAGGTTGGTAAACACGGGCCCCTCCTTAAACACAAACGTCCCCTTCTCCTGATGGTAATAAGAAAGCCCCGTTACGTCGCTGGGAAGCAGGTCCGGCGTAAACTGTATCCTGTGAAACGAAAAATCCATGGATTTCGCCAGCGCTTTCGCCAGCACCGTTTTCCCCGTCCCCGGCATGTCCTCCAGCAGCACATGCCCTCCTGCCGCCAAAGCGGCAAGAAGCAGACCCGTCACATCTTCTTTCCCGACGATTACTTTCGATACATTTTCCCGGATTTTCCGCAGAAGTTCGCTCATTTTACCTTTCCATCCTTTTCTTTCATTATAATGCACTGTTCCTAAACCTTATGCCAGACAGATACCCCGGCTTTCATCTCTTATGAAACCAAAACACATCAATACGACCCAATCAGACATTCCTTCCCTTTAAAAGCAAACCCGTACTTTCTGATTTTCTCCGGTTCTACCCCATTCGCAACAAGCTGTGTCTCATAACGTTTTTCCCCAATCTGGTTCAGGGCATTGGAAACAGATTCCGCAAGATCCTTTTCTTTCAAAGGCTTATGAACCTTAAACTCTATAATATATGCGCAGTCCCTTTCCTTATCCCTTGGAATAAGCATAATGTCATACCGCCCAAATCCGCTCTCCCTGTTAGACGTAATCCGGAATCTTCCGTCAAGCTCCACCATCAGTCCCAATACAAAACCATGGTAAAACCGCTCAGGTGCATCATCATCCGCCGTGCTCTTTGCAATATCAAAACAGGAAAAACTATGCAGTGCAATCTTATTCATAAATTCATTCATTGCTTCCACATCATTGATAAGAAGCGCCTTTATAAAGTTATTATAGGCAGTCTCTGTACTTCCGCCAAACCAGCTCTTAACCATGTCCTCAAACATACTTGCCACTTCCAAATTCGTGAGCCCCAGTGTATACACTCTCTTTTTACGCTCCCCAATACGTTCGAGCTTTTCGACCTTTAAGTATCCCGTTGCAAGTAACAGGCTCCAAACAGCACTTGCACTACCGTTTAACCGGTTCCATACAATCTGCTCATTTAACTCCGTAATCAGCGGTCTGCCCGCAAGCAAATCCTCCATCGTGCTTTTCACTATGACATTTCCCTGCCGTATCAGGGAATTTACAAGCCCGTTTCCACTCGTATCTGCCCAGTAGGTTTCGTATTCACCTCCATTATCAATGAAGGATGCAATCGACCAAGGATTGTAAATGCCGGAATGTCTGCCAAAGGTAAATCCGTCATACCATGCCTTTACATCCTGTTTTTCCCTGCCAAGTCCCGCATCGTCAAGTGCCCTGAATACTTCTTCTTCCGTAAAACCAAATGCCGTAGCATACTGATTTGAAGTCGTTGTTACCACCTTAAGATTATTCAGGTCTGAAAAAATACTCTCCTTGGATATTCTCGCAATGCCTGTAATCAGACCTCTCTCAAGATATGGATTTGTCTTAAATGTACTGTTAAAAAAATCCCTGAAAAAAGAGGCTGCCTTGTCCCAATACCCGGAAAGCCATGCCTCCTGCATCGGTGTATCATATTCGTCAAGAATAATAATGACGTCTTTGCCATAATAGCGCTGCATGAAATTCGCCATGGAATGAATTGCACTTGCTGCTACCTCATCACCAATTCCAGTCCGAATGCTTTTATAGTATTCCTTCTCATTTTCACTCAACAAACCGCTGTCAATCAGATAACGGTTCTGCTCATACAGGTCGGCAACTATCTTCGTTATTTTATACGCCATATCTTCATATTTTGCCGCCTTAACATTTGCAAAGCTGAGAAAGATCACAGGATAGATTCCCTGCAACTGTCTGTATTTGTAAGACCCGTCAGGGGATTTTTCCTCCCAAATGGAAAGCCCTTCAAATAAATCATCCCTGCCGGCATACTGACAGGAAAAAAAACATTCGAGCATACTCATATTCAGCGTTTTGCCAAATCTGCGCGGACGTGTAATCAATGTAACCGTTGTGCCTGATTCCCACCATTCCCTGATAAAATCCGTCTTGTCAACATAAAAAGCATTTTGTTCCCTTATTCTTTCAAACCGTTGTTCACCAATGTTTACCCAAACATAGCGATTCATAATGACACCTCCGATGAAACAGAGTTAACCTACTAACAGTATACACAACATACCCTTTTTCCACAATAGAAAAATGCGCACACGCCCCCTCAGCCCCGCAGATTCCTCCGGTATTGTCCCGGCGTACAGCCCACGCACTTCTTAAACTGCCGGTTGAAATTAGATAAATTCTGGAAGCCGCACGCAAAAGCGACCTCCACGGATGTCCTGCCGGAATTGCGCAGCATCTCGCAGGCGTTCTTAATCCGGAGCTGGATGGTATATTCCACGGCGCTGACGCCCGTCGCCTGCTTAAAACAATGCATGAAATAGCTCCTGCTCAAATGCACCATGTCCGCCAACTGCTCCACGCAGATATCCTCCTTAAAATTCCGGTTAATAAATACAAGGGCATCGCGGATATGTTCCATGGACCGGTCTTCCTGTTCCTTCACAACCCGGATGCCGCCGCTTTCTTCCAAAAGGCAGATTAGCCGCAGCAGGCCGCTTTTCATGGAAAGATCCGCAACGGGGGTATTCTTTTTCCGGCAGGCAAAGATTCCCTCCACACACTCCCTGATTTCCCCATAGAGCCCATGTCCTTTTGTTATGGGTACCGTCACTTCGCGGGTCCCGTTAATTAACGGCTCGATACAGGAAACCCATCCCCGCTCCTCTTTCCCCGCCCCAAGCATTTCCCCCCTGAACACCAACGTATCGTATACCTGGCGGGAATCCCCATGGGGATATATGGCATGGAGGCGGTTCGGCGTAATCAGCACAATATCCCCCGCATCCGTCACCATCCTGTCTTTTCCGTACACCAATTCGCTTTTTCCGCTGAATATGCAGTTTAATTCAAATTCATTGTGCCAGTGCAGCGGCACCAGCGGAAAATAATCCGGTATCCTGCATTCGTAATAAGCGTAAGGCACGCTTACCGAACCATGCTGCCTTTTTTCCCTGGATGATATATTCCCCATATCCCTTCCTCCATACCGGGCAGGAAAAGTATCTATCCTGCCCGCCGCACGACCCGTGCGCCGCTTCCGCAAAATATTTTTATGCAAATCTGTGTGTAAAATACTATAATACCATTTTTCAGCACTATTATGGTTGTTTCCGTCATTTTTAAGGATTATGATACCATTATAACAGACGCTATCAATGAATGCGACCATAAAAACATAAAATAAGAAAGGAGTGTCCACCTATGGCACAATGGCTAGACAACGCAGTTTTTTATGAAATTTATCCCCAGTCCTTTATGGACAGCAACAGCGACGGTATCGGGGACTTTAACGGGATTACCGGGAAACTGGATTATATCCAGGAACTCGGATGCAATTCCATATGGATGAATCCCTGCTTTGCATCCCCCTTCGGCGATGCCGGATATGATGTGGCGGACTATTACAGGACGGCGCCCCGTTACGGCACCAACGATGATTTGAAGCGCCTTTTTGATGAAGTACATAAACGCGGGATGCACATTCTGTTAGATCTTGTTCCCGGTCACACTTCCGTGGAGCATCCGTGGTTTTTGGAATCCATGAAAGCGGAAACCAACGCATATACCGACCGCTATGTATGGACGGACCATGTATGGGAATCCCCGGAAGGAATGGGATTCCTGCGCGGTATTTCCGGGCGTAACGGCTCCTGCGCCGTTAATTTCTATTCCTGCCAGCCCGCGTTGAATTACGGGTATTACAAACCGGAGCGCCCCTGGCAGCAGCCCATGGATGCCCCCGGTCCGAAAGCAACCGTCGAGGCATTAAAAGACATCATGCGCTTTTGGCTTGGTCTCGGCTGTGACGGTTTCCGCGTGGACATGGCAGGCTCCCTGGTCAAACAGGACGAGGACGGTAAGGGAACCATCCGTCTTTGGCAGGGCATCCGCGCCTTTTTGGACGAAGAATTCCCGGATGCCGCCATGGTATCCGAATGGGGCGAACCGGACAAATCGCTGCAGGGCGGTTTCCATATGGATTTCCTGCTGCATTTCGGTCCCTCCCATTACAACGACCTGTTCCGGTGCGGGGAACCTTATTTCTCCAAACGGGGAAAAGGCGACATTTCGGAATTTGTGGAAACCTATAAGGAAAATTACGGGAAAAGCGCCGGAAAAGGGCTAATCTGCATCCCCTCCGGCAACCATGACATGGAACGGCTGGCAAAATACCTTCAGGGGGACGAATTGAAAATCGCCTTTGCCTTCCTGCTTTCCATGCCCGGCGCGCCGTTTATTTACTATGGGGATGAAATCGGAATGCGCTATGTGGAGAACCTGCCCTCCGTGGAAGGCGGCTACGAGCGCACCGGCTCCCGCTCCCCCATGCAGTGGGACAATACCCCCAATGCCGGATTCAGCCGCGCCGATGCCGGCCGCCTTTATATTCCGTTGGATGAAAAACCGGACCGTCCTACGGTGCAGGCACAGATGGCGGACCCGGACTCACTGTACCATGAGGTGAAGAAACTGATTGCCCTGCGGCAGTCCCATCCCGCGCTGCAAAGCAAAGGCAGGATTGACTTCCTACATGCCGAAAGCCGCTCCTACCCTTTCGCCTACCTGCGCAGTGCCGGGGAAGAAACAATCCTCGTCCTCTTAAACCCTTCCGGCGCGCCGGCCTCCTTTGAATCCGGCCTTCCCCTATCGGGGAAACTGTATTCCTTCGGCGGGGACATTACGGCGCAGGACGGCAGGATTACGGTTCCCGCCGCTTCCTTCGGTTTTTACAAAGTCTGAAAACGGACAGGGAACGTTTTCACTATCCGCCGCGCGCCCCATACGCCGCTTTAGCGGCACACTTCTTCTGCATGGGGCTGTGCATAAAAAGCGGGAAGGCACATCACAACGGTATGCCTTCCCGCTTTTTTTGGCTTCTAAAACCATAACGTCACTTTAAATAAATCGCCGTCCACCGTCACTTCCATCCTTCCCCCCTGAATCTGCACGAAACTCTTGGCAATCGCCAGTCCAAGCCCGCTGCCTTCCGTATTCCTGGAACTGTCTCCCCTGACAAAACGCTCCGTCAGTTCATCCGCCTGTACATGCAGCTCCGTTGCCGACATGTTTTTCAGTTCAATGCGTACCGCATTCTCCTCCCGTTCCACATCCACATACACCCGCGTTCCCGTCATGGCATATTTTATGATATTACTGTACAGGTTTTCAAAAATCCGGTAGGTTTTCTGACTGTCCAGCTTCCATACCACTTTTTCCTGCGGCATACGGAACCGGAATACCAGGTTGGCTTCTTCCACGTTTTCCTCATACTCCAAATACACCTGACGCATTAAATTGCAGATATCCACATCTACCAGGTTCACCGTCACATTACGGCTGTCCGCTTTGCTCACCTCAAACAAATCCTCAATTAAGGTCTTTAGGCGCAGCGACTTTTTCTCCAGCACCGCAAGGTACTCCTTCCTCTGTCCCACGGAAATATTTTCATCCTTTAACAGGTCGATATATGTGGTGATGGCAGTCAGCGGCGTCTTTAAGTCATGGGACACATTCGCAATCAGTTCCGTCTTCATCCGCTGGCTTTTCACTTCCTCGTCCACCGCTTTGCGGAATCCTTCCTGTATCCGGTACAGTTCCGCCTTGTAAGATTCAAAAACCCCCAAATCCTCGTCGAACACCGTATGCAGGTTGCCCTCCGCTATGGAATTGGCAGCTTCCAGCATCTTGGCATACTGCATTTGGATCCGGTGCACATACTTTTTCAGGATAAAGTATAGCGCCGCCGAATAGCATACCAAAGCCGTCCACCCGAATAACCACATACTGCACATAACGCCCATCAGCAGGAAATTGATGATAACTACTTTCCGCACCGTTTTTATGGCATTCTCCCCCAAATCCACATGCAGCATTTCCCGCTTAAACCGTCCGTAATACCTCTCCAGTTTTTCCCATATCCACATTCCCAGCTTTACGGTCAGACTCCTTTGCGCCAAAAATCCTTTCACGCCCAGCACGAATACGCCGCCGAAGGAATTTACCACGTAGAACCAGCCGGCAAACAGCACAAACACGAAACAGGCATTCAGCAAAAGCGTTACCGTACCGTAATACTGCGCAGGCAGATAAGCCATACTTTCCGCATATAATTCTTGGATATCCCCCGTACAGGATACCATCACCAGTTCCAGCACCCACCACGAAAAAGCCGCAAGCCAAACCGGCACCGCCAAAACAGAAATTTCCAGCGGAATCCCCACCGCACGGAGCCTGTGGAGCCCGTACCAGCGGCACCTCATCAGGATTAGCCCTGCCGCTGCCAGTAAAAGCAGCGTCCCCAAATAGACTTCCTGTACCCCGCTTTGGTAAAAATTGTACCAAACGGAATACTCTTCCCCCATATTTCCGGTGTTTTGCATGATTTCCCGCTGCTGCTGCGTCATAGCGTAAATAAATGTCACGTCATGCGGCGCACCCAGCCGGTAGCGGATGGTTTGAAGACGCATATCCCCTTCCCGGAAGCCGTACAGCAGCCCTTCTTCCCCATCCTGCCCGGTGATGTTCCCTACCCATTTCTCCAGAAACTTACCGCCCATGACATTCTGCACCCGTTTTAACAGCTCATCCGGATTCTCATCCTTTACTGCCACACGGTCCAGATTGCCCACATGGTCATAACTTACCATAATGTAATACACGTATTCCTGTTGTATTCCTTCTTTTCCGCTGCCATCCCCCAAAGTATCCGCAGAGAGGGCTTCCATTCCGCCGCCATCCCTGTCCTGCACTCCGGCAAGGGCTTCTATCTTCCTTCCGGTATTTTTGATAAACGCACCCGTTTCATGGTCCACGACACAGTAATCCATGACCTGCCGCACCTCGGATGCCGCCGAGTCCCAGTCGTTCCCTATTTTCCGGGAAAATTCCCCGCTTAGCCATGCCGCATAGGAATCCGCATCCATATCCGTATAAGAATCACTGTCCGGCACACCCACCGGCACCGCTTCATCCGTCACTTCCATATCAAAATACAGGTCGAAATAACTGCGCTTTTCCTGTTCCACCTTTTCCACTATGTCCTTGTAAAAGATATAATTGCTCACACCCAGTCTTGTCAGGAAATTGGTGTCCCCCACACTGTTTTGCCCGTACATCTGCGCATTCTTTTTAAACTGCGGATACTGTGCAAGAAAAACGGCGCTGCAAAGACCAACCAACAGTACTGCCGCAAACAGTCCGTACTTCATGCCCGGTTTTCCGTTTCCACCCTTTTCCGTTCCGTTCCCAAAGGATTCTTCCCCTTGTTCCATGTTACTGTTTTTCCATTTTATATCCAACGCCCCACACCACCTTTAAGTATTTCGGTTCCTTCGGATTGATTTCTATTTTCTCCCTGATTTTGCGGATATGCACCATGATGGTATCCGTGTTGACCGCCTGCTCGTTCCAGACCCGCTCGTAAATCTCGTCGGCGCTGAACACCCTGCCCGGATTTTTCATGAGGAGAAGCAGGATTTTAAACTCCAGCGGCGTCATTTTCACCGGCTTGCCGTCCACCGTTACTTCCACGGTTTCCTCGTTCAGCTCCAGCCCGCCGATGACATGCACTTTGTCGTTTTTCTGCGCTCCCCCTACCGCCTGCAGGTATTTCCCGTACCTGCGCAGGTGGGAATTTATCCTTGCCAACAGCTCCATCGTGGTAAAGGGTTTGGTTACGTAATCGTCCGCCCCCATGTTTAATCCCATGATTTTATCCACTTCCTCGGACTTCGCCGACAGCATAATAACCGGAAAATCATACCCCTTTTCACGCACTTTCATCATCATTGTAATGCCGTCCATGCGCGGCATCATAATATCCACGATGGCAAGGTGGATTTCTTCCTCCTCTATCCGTCGCAGCCCTTCCACGCCGTCCGCCGCCTGGGAAACCGCATAACCCTGGTTTCTTAAATAAATCTCGATACCGTCCCTGATGTCCTTATCATCCTCAACAATTAAAATATGGTATGCTTCCATCCGAAACTCCTCCTGTTTCTCCCGTCCGGCTTATTTCCGCGGGATTATTGACTTGTGCTGCCGTTCCTTTACGGATACAAGTATACCACACTTCCAGAAAGTAAAATATCCATTCTTATACCACAGCTCCGGTCTGCGGCACCGGCATCCTCCGGTTCCGGCGTCCCGCCTTCCTTTACGCAGACCGGAATGCCGTTTCTTCCGATAGCTATATCCTATTTGGAAAAACTAAACAGAGAACGCTGTCAATTCCAAAAAATTTCTTAAGAAAGGGCGGTTTATTTCTTAACGTGGAGTAAATCTTATCCGTTCCCTGAAAAACATGTCCGACAAAAGAACGCAAGGATTGTCGGGACAAAAGCAAGGATTCGGGTTATACTTTAATTACAGCAGGAGGTTGGTCATGATGGAATGGGCAGATGCAATAAGTGAAGCGGTCAAATACATGGAGAGCCATATCACAGAAAATATTACCATGTATGAAGTGGCAGACCATGTAAATATTTCGCCATTTTATTTTCACAAAGGTTTCCGTATATTATGCGGATATTCCATAGCGGAATATATGAGAAACCGCAGAATGGCACTTGCAGGGGAAGAACTGATTACCAGCGGCATTACGGTAACAGAGCTTGCCATGAAATACGGTTATGATTCTCCCGACAGTTTTACCAAGGCTTTTACCCGTTTTCACGGACACACGCCTCTGACAGTGCGCAGGGATAAAACAATGATTAAAACTTTCGCACCGTTAAAACTGACAATATCATTGAAAGGTGGTTACATTATGGATTACAGAATTGTCCGAAAAGAATCCTTTGCCGTTTTGGGCGCATCAAAGGAGTTTGGCTATGAAAATGCAAAACAGGAGATACCATTGTTTTGGCAGGAACACTATTCTTCGGGAAAGGGTGAATATGTCTGCGGAATGTTCGGCATTAACGTGGATCCGCAGATGGGGAACGAGAAGTTTGAATATCTGATTGCGGATATTTATAATCCGTCCATGGACATTCCGGACGGGTTTACCGTAAAAACAATCCCTGCTTTTACATGGGCAGTTTTTCCATGCAAAGGCGCACTTCCATCTGCGCTGCAGGATGTAAATACAAAAATATTCTCTGAATGGCTTCCGGCATTGCAGGACTATGAATTCGCAGCAGGATATTGCGTAGAGATGTATGATGCACCAAACAAATACCCGAATGGGACAAATGACGAGAATTATTATACGGAAATATGGATTCCCGTCAGGAAAAAATAAGTCTGGGTATTTTCCGTGCTTCCCCTGCCGGGGAAGCATGGAACAACAGACAGGGAGCGGTCAGAAAGCTATTTTCAAACACGTCCTAATCCGCAATCATCACATCCAGCATCCGCATCATTTTCCGATGCTCCTTCTTTTTGCGTTTTTCGTCTTGCGTTTCCCGTTTCTTTGGTTCTTCCTTTTTTCCTCCCGTCATTCCGCCAGTTTGCGCATCCGTTTTCCCTCTGCTTTTGCCTCCTAAAAATCCGGTTCCGAAATCCCGCAGATAACCGGGACGTACCGGAAGCCGCCGTTCCATCCGGTCCAGCCATTCATCCGTCATCCATTCCCCGCTTCCCACCGCCGACGCCAAAATAAGCAGAAAACAGTTTCTTTGCAGAAATGCCTGAAACGCGGGCTTGCCCGTATCGCAGAATGCAAACAGTTTTTCTGTAAAATGCAGCAGTTTATTCACTTTTCCCACGGCTTCCTCTTTGCTGCGGCACAGGGAAAACACCGTAGGGTTTCCTTCTTCCTTATCCTGCGCAATATCCTGCAGGTCGTCGCAAAGCTGGAGCAGGAACCCGAATCCGTAATAAAAATACAAATCACGCTCCGTCCATGGCAAATCCACAAAATAACGGTCCATCATGACGGACACGCCGCCCTTATAAACGGACACTCCAAGGATTTCTTCTTCCTGCCCCGTCCCTTCTTCCCGTTTCCACTCCTGCTCCTGGCGCAGGCTGTTTTCCTGCGCTTCCAACATGAGCAGCAGCCCTTTATATACCTCATGGGGTCTGCCGTAATCCGTTTCCACCTGCCATAAAAGTTCTACCGTTTTTCTTTCATGACCGGATAAAGGTTTCACCGCTTTTCCTTTTAGCCAATCTGCAATCAGGCGGTTATAATGTTCTTTTTCCTGCCGTGTCCTTTCCTGGCTGTCAATATAGTTGTCCGTGTAAGGATAAAGCATACTGTAACCGAATGCCGCCGGACGGCACTGCGGTTTCCTGCCGTTTAGTACCCGGAAAACGGCATACACCACATAGTTGCGCAGCGCCTGCCCCATATCCTCCAGGGCTAGTTTTCGGTCAAACTTCCTTACTTCCCTTAAAAATTCCTTTATGCCGTCCCGGAACTCCCCCAGTTCCTCCCCGTCCATCGCATCTTTGGTATTAAGAAGCGCATCTTCCCGCAAAAACTGCCCCAAAAGCTGTTCCATCCGCTTCTTCCATTCTTTCCTTTTCCGCACGGCAAAAAGGGATTGGGGATACTCTCCCAATCCGCCTTTTCCTTTTTCAACGGCACGGCTTATTTCTTTTTCTTTCTCCTCCTGAGCGGCGGCGGAATATACTTCCAAAAAATCCGGCTCCGTGTCCGGCGCCTGCCGCCATGCGTCTTTTAACAGCCCCGAAAGCCGCATCAGGTTCCCTTTATCAAAAATATCCTGTTTCCGTTCCTGTTCCATCACACTTAACCTTTCATCATGGACAATACCATCTGTGCGGTTTCCACCATGTTCGTGCAACTGTCCATGCTGCATTTTTGTATGTACCTGTGGGCTTCTTCCTCCGTCATGTTGTTCCGCTCCATCAGTACGCCTTTCGCTTCCATGATAATGGCTGCCTCTTTCCCGCTCCTTATTTTGGGCTGCTCCTTCCGGCATCTTTTTTGCCCCTGTGATGCACGCACCATCATGTCCACGGTATTTACCATATCGTAAACCTTTAACGGCATGGCAAGGCATACGATATCATTGTCCCTGCATCCGTCGAGTATATGCCGGGAAGCTATCAGAAGCATCTCATAACCTGCCGGAAGGCATTCGTGCAGTTGGGAATAAATCATGTCCGGCAGCCGGTAGCCGCAGACCACGATGCCGCTGCCGCCCAAACCGTCCGCCTGGCTGATTGCCTGCGCTCCCGTCGTACAGACCGCCGCCACCGGAAAACCGTTCCGCACCAGCAGGTTTTTCATGCCCTTCGCATCCTCCGCTTTGGCAAATGCCACGATAATGCCCGTCATATACCCACCTCCCTGCGCTTCCGCACTACGGAAAAAATCATGTCAGAATTTATTCAGGTATGCCTGGATTTCCCAATCCGTAACCTGCGAACGATATGCTTCCCATTCCTTTTTCTTGGCCTCCACATACTTGGCGCTGATATGTTCCCCAAGGACGGAACGGATGAATGCATCCTTTTCCAGCTCTCCCACGGCTTCTATCAGTGTTCCCGGAATTTCCTCAATATGCAGAGACTTGCGTTCTTCCTCCGTCATGGAGAAAATGTTACGGTCCACGCTTGCCGGCGGCATAATCCGGTCGCGGATGCCGTCCAGTCCCGCCTGCAAGCAGACGGCAAGGGCGAGGTAAGGGTTCGCCGAAGGGTCCGGGCAGCGCAGTTCCACACGGGTGCCTTCTCCCCCCGCCGCCGGAATACGGATTAACGGGCTACGGTTCGTGGCGCTCCAGGCGATATATACCGGGGCTTCATAACCCGGCACCAGCCGCTTATAAGAATTGACCAGGGGATTGGTAATGGCGGTCATGCCTTTCATGTGTTTCATGATACCGCCGATAAACCAGTAGGCTTCCCGGCTAAGCCCCTGTCGGTCCGAAGGGTCCGCAAAGATATTTTTCCCGTCTTTTGACAGGGACATATTGATATGCATACCGGAACCGTTGACGCCGTATTTCGGTTTCGGCATAAACGTCGCATGGAGCCCGTGGCGTTTGGCAATGGTCTTTACCGCCAGCTTAAACGTCATGATATTATCCGCCGTCACCAAAGCCTCATCATACCGGAAATCGATTTCATGCTGCGCAGGCGCCACCTCGTGATGGGACGCCTCAATCACAAATCCCATATCCTCCAGGGTCAGCACCATATCCCTTCTCGCATTTTCCCCGAAATCTACCGGTCCTAAATCAAAATATCCTGCCTGCTCATGGGTAATGGTAGTGGGAAGCGCGTTTTCATCCGTATGAAACAGGAAAAATTCGCATTCCGGTCCCACTTCAAACAGGTATCCCATCTTCTCCGCTTCCTTAATCGCCCGTTTCAGGATATACCTTGGATCGCCTTCAAACGGTTCCCCGCCCGGACGGTACACGTCGCAGATCAGTCTTGCCACTTTGCCCTGCTGCGGTCTCCATGGAAATATCTGCATCGTATCAAAATCCGGGTACAGGTACATATCCGATTCTTCGATGCGCACGAATCCTTCAATGGAGGAACCGTCAAACATGCATTTATTCTCCAGCGCTTTTTCCAACTGGCTCGCCGTAATTGCCACGTTTTTCAGGTTTCCAAACATATCGGTGAACTGGAGACGGATAAATTCCACGTCTTCCTCCTCCACCAGCCTTATAATATCGTCCTTCGTGTAACTCTTTTTCATTTCCACCAGTCTCCTTTTTATCATCCCTGTTCCAATACCATATCATACGTCCATGAAACGGAACAAGGGCATTCTTCCTCTGTAAGAACGCCCTTGTTCCGTATTATCATAGCAATGGTTTCATGGATTTGTCAATACCTGTATGTAAAATGTTATGTTGGTGGGTGGGGGCGCGGACGCACGGGCGGGATTTTTTTACGGGGCGGCGGCAGCGGGATTGCC
>ERZ779637.659-NODE-659-length-20309-cov-14.555248_pt1 | contig 20309 bp, 21 predicted proteins | sample MGYA00514196_ERZ779637 | MGnify/ENA primary metagenome ERZ779637 (study PRJEB29562, sample SAMEA4376700) | mouse gut metagenome | isolation source: Cecum | study: EMG produced TPA metagenomics assembly of the A DSS colitis mouse model was used to assess the...
CCGCCGCCACAACCGCAGCCGTCGCCGTTACCTCCACAGCAGGATAACAGGATCAGAATCCAGATCCAGGAACCGCAGCCGTTATTGGCGGTAGCGGGGGTGCTGCATCCGCAGTGTGTTGCTGTAAGATCACTCATTTTAGTGCCCTCCAAATGTTAGTTATGGTTTATCTTATGTGGAGGGAGTGAATTTGTGCCTGCGGGAAACAATTTCATTTGTCGTTTCTTTTTAACGTGATAACTGCATGGCATGTCAAACCAAACACAAGAGAAAAACAGCCGCCGCCGAACAGGAATGCGCCCCACCCGGCCCCCGACATTGACATAAAACCGCCGACAAAGAAAATACCAATGCCAAGAAATATACCGACACCGTAGAAAAGTCCAATCGCCATATCATACTTATTCAATTGTTGTTTCTCTTTTTTTTCATGGGTTTCCATTTTCGTAATTACCTCCGTTGCAAAATCGTCCATGTGGACTCCGAAAAGAAAGCAAATTTTTTTCAGCATATGTAAATCGGGTTCATTGACATCTCTCTCCCAATTCGATAATGCCTGCCGGGTAACATTCAATTTCCCGGCTAATTCTTCCTGTGTCATTCCCGATTGTGTTCGCAGATGACGTATTTGCTTTCCGGTTGTAATATCCGTCTGTTTCTGTTCCTGATTCAAAATAGTGCCTCCTCTCTGGTACGATTCTAGCAATGATATTTCGCAATAGCAAGCAAGGAACGCTTGCATTGCGGTTTTATTTTAAGAAATAGGAGGGCTTGAAACGTATGTTCGGTTGTGGTAAGATATCAATATGTCTGAAAACATAAGGGAAAAGAACAGAAGAGAGGGTGGACGGATTCGCAGGGCGGATATATGTCTCGTGGCATGTTTCCTGCTTTTGGCGGTGGGAAGCTTTGCATGGTCCGCCGTGAGCCGGAAGGACGGGCAGACTTTGCGGATATCCGGCGACGGGGAGAGCATTGAGGAAGTGTCTCTGGCAGAGATAAGAGGGCATGACCCGGCGGGGGCAGGGCGTGGGAGCGCATCGGAAACAGCCCGCTATTGTCTGATTCTCTATGAGAACGGGCGCGCTTCCGGCGAGTGGTATGAGGAAAGCCCTGATTTGTCTGCCGTTGTTTCGGAGGGAAGCAGCTACAATCTTTTGGCGGTAGACGGAGAACAGATCCGGATGCAGGCTGCCGACTGTCCCGATCAGATCTGCGTGCACCATATACCCATCAAGGGCGGCGGGGAGAGCATTATCTGTCTGCCTCATAAGCTGGTGGTGGAAATTGTGGGCGGGACGGATGCGGAAACGCCGGATGCGACAGCAAGGGCATGTCAGGCAGGAAAAATGGCATGGAATGAGGGGAGGCGCAGCTATGAGACGGACGGCTGAACTTGGACTGATGCTTGCGATTGCGCTGATTTTGTCCTATGTGGAATCCCTGATTCCCTTTTCCTTCGGCATACCGGGGATTAAGCTGGGGCTGCCCAACCTGATCGTGCTGCTTCTGTTATATGAGAAGCCCAAAACGGGCGGGAAGCGGGAGGCGCTTTTAGTGAACAGTCTGCGCATTGTCCTGTCCGGTTTTCTGTTCAGCAATCTCTATGCCATCTTGTATGCCCTTGCAGGAGCAGCGTTCAGTTTTGCAGCGATGGTTCTCGGCAGGCGGACGAGGCGGTTTTCCATGGTTGGGGTGAGTGTGCTCGGCGGCGTGTTCCACAATGTGGGGCAGCTTTTGGTGGCGATGGCGGTGGTGGAGACCTTTGCCGTTTCCTATTACGCGCCCTTTCTGCTTGTGGCTGGCACGGTGACGGGGGCGGTTCTCGGGATTGTGGGCATAACGCTTCTGCCTTATCTGCGACGGACTTAAAGTAAGGCGCGGGGATATGAGGCAGAACTGCGAGAGCGGGAGGCGCTGTTAAAGGCATTATCCGCATAGATTTTAGCAAAATAAGGAAAGGAACGGGAATCATGTATGCATACATAAGGGGAACTCTTGCGGAGATTGCGGAGGACGCGGTCGTTGTGGAGGCGGGAGGAATTGGCTATAACATCAAGGTTTCCACCGCTACGGCGGCGCTTCTGCCCGGCGTTGGAAATGAAGTGAAGATATATACATATACGCTTGTGAGGGAAGACGCGTTTTCGCTTTTCGGTTTCCTGACAAGGGATGATCTGGAAATTTTTAAAAAGCTGATTGCGGTAAACGGGATCGGACCGAAGGGCGGGCTTGCGATTCTCTCGGTGATGGGCGCGGATGATCTGCGGTTCGCCGTTATGGCGGGGGACGCGAAGGCGATCGCCAAAGCGCCGGGGATCGGCGCGAAGACGGCGGAGCGGGTGATTCTGGAACTGCGGGATAAGATTTCCCTTGAAGATACCCTGAGGGGGCTTGGCGAGCCGGTGAGCGCTGCGGGAGCCGCCGCGGCAGGAGCACAGGGCGGTGACAATCTGATGAAGCGGGAGGCGATAGAGGCGCTTGTGGCGCTCGGCTATTCCGCCTCCGACGCCACCGCTGCGGTGAAGAAGGTGGAGACCACGGAGGATGCTAACTCGGAGACGATTTTAAAACTTGCGCTGAAACATATATTTTAACAGCTCAGCCAGAAGCGCGGTTTTGCGAATGGCGCGGCTGAGCGTTACACGGAGGAATACACATTGATTTTCGGAAAACACATCAACCGATATTATTTCAAGCACGCACCGCTTTTGCTTGTGGGCATTGCGGCACTTGTTTTTGTGGATTATTTTCAATTGATTTTGCCGGAACTTTACCGTATCGTGGTAAACGGCATGAACGGCAGTCTTGTGGAAGTGGGCGGGGAGCTTGTGCCCTTTACCATGGATGTGCTGTTAGGTGAAGTGTGCCGGCGCGCCATTGTAGTCATTCTGGTTATGGTGGTTGGGCGTTTTCTCTGGCGCGTCAGTTTTTACGGGGCGGCGATCAAGGTGGAAACCGATCTGCGAAACCATATGTTTGATCACTGCAAGAATCTCTCGCAGGAATATTTTCAGGTGAACAAGGTCGGCAATCTGATGAGTCTGTTTACGAACGATCTGGACACCATACAGGAGTGCTTCGGAGACGGTATTCTTATGTTTGCCGACGCCCTGTTTCTGGGGCTGCTCGCCTTCTTTAAAATGTGGAACATGGACAGGCGGCTGACGGGGCTTTCCATGATTCCGATGATACTGTTGTTTCTGATTGGCACGGTTTTGTTCAAGGCGATGAAGGCGAAGTGGGAGGTCAGGCAGGAGGCGTTTTCCAGACTGTCCGATTTTTCACAGGAAAACTTTTCGGGTATCGCGGTGATCAAAGCTTTTGTGAAAGAATATCTGGAACTGAAAGAGTTTGAGAAACTGAACCGGGAAAACGAGGATATCAACGTGGCTTACACCCGGATTTCCATGCTGCTTGATTGTTTGACGTTTCTGCTTGTGGAGTCGGTGATCTGCGTGATCCTCGGTTACGGCGGCTATCTGGTTTACTGCGGCAGGTTTGACGCTGGGCAGCTTGTGGAATATATTGTTTATTTTGATTCCATCATCTGGCCGGTCATGGCGGTATCCATGCTGATTGAGAAGACGTCCAGGGGAAAGGCGTCCTTAAACCGAATCAGCGAGCTTTTGGATGCCGAGATCACGGTGAAAGACAGGGAGGATGTGACACAGTTGCGCGATATGAAGGGGGAGATCGAGTTCAGGCACCTTACGTTCCGCTATCCCGACGGGGAGACGGACGCGCTAAAGGACGTCTCCTTTACCATTCACGCGGGAGAGAGCGTGGGCGTGGTGGGCAGGACCGGCTCCGGGAAGACGATTCTCGTGGATCTGATCCTGCGCGCCTACAATGTGCCTGACGGTACGCTCTTTATCGACGGGCACGACGTGAACACGGTTTCCATCCGCTCTGTTCGGGAGGGGTGTTCCTATGTGCCGCAGGATAATTTTCTCTTTTCCGATACCATTGAAAACAATATTTCCTTCGCGGTGGATGAAGTGGACGATGCGCTGGTGGAGCGGGCGGCGAAGCTGTCTGACGTGCATGACGACATCGTGGATTTTACAGCCGGGTACCGGACGGTGTTGGGCGAGCGGGGCGTGACGGTCTCCGGCGGGCAGAAACAGCGGATTTCCATTGCTCGTGCGCTCATAAAGGAGTCGGCGGTATTGATTTTGGACGATTCTGTTTCGGCGGTGGATATGAAAACCGAAAAAATCATTCTGAGAAACCTTCTGGAGAGCAGAAGGGGCAGAACAACGATATTGATTGCCCACAGAATCTCCACAGTGGAGCATATGGATAAAATTATCTTTATAGATGAGGGGTGTGTCCGCGCGGTGGGCAGCCATGAAAATCTCTATGAGAGTTGTGCGGATTATCGGCGTATGGTCGATCTGCAGCGCATGGAGGAGGAAGAAGGGGGTGAGGCAGATGTATGAGTATTATCCGCTGATCGTAGTGGGTGCGATAGTCGGGCTGTTCTCTCTTGTCCTTATGATCGCTTACCTGACGGTAAAAGATAAAAAGCAGACGATGGGTTTTGAGAGGCAGATCGGCGACAGAGAGATTATGAGGCGGCTTCTGCATTACGCAAGACCGTATCTGCCGCGGTTTCTTCTGGTGGGCGTCGTCATGCTGCTTACCATCGCCTACGATGTGGTTTCCCCCTTTATCATCGGACGGATTGAGGAGATCGTCGCGGGAGATTTTGAGATGCCGCAGATTTACCGGGCGATGGCGGTCTATGTGAGCATTCTGATCGTCTCTATGGTATGTGCGTACATACAGGCGGTGGTGCTGCAAAAGACGGGACAACGGATTATTTCCTTCATGAGGGAAGACCTGTTTGTGAAGATAGAAAGCCTTTCCCACGAGCAGTTAAACGAGATACCCGTCGGCAAGCTTGTGACACGTGTGACCAACGACACCAACGCGATCTCCATGATGTTTACGAACCTGCTTGTCAATTTTGTAAAAAATATATTCGTGATCGTAGGTGTTTTCGCGGCTATGCTTGTGTTAAGCTATGAGTTGACGCTGATGATCCTCTGCTTTGTTCCTTTTATCGTGCTGTTTACGGTGATTTTCCGCAAGTTTTCGAGACGCGCCTACCGGAAGGTGAAGGACTGCACCACGGATATCAACACCTATCTGTCCGAGAACCTTTCGGGTATCAAGATCACGCAGATCTTTAACCGGGAGGACGCAAAGATGCAGGATTTCCGGGAAAAGAGCAATGCGCTGGGGCGGGCAAAGCAGGAGCAGATACTGGTGTTCGGTATTTTCCGCCCGCTTGTGTATATGCTCTACGTCAGTTCCATTCTCTGTCTTTTGTATCTGGGCGGCAGAGGGTATCTGGAAAATCAGGTGTTTATGGGACAGGTGATCACGAGCGGCATGCTGGTGTCTTTCTACATGTATATTTCAAAGTTTTTTAACCCGATCCAGAATCTGGCGGAGCAGTTTAACTGGCTGCAGTCGGCGCTTGCCTCGGCGGAAAAGGTCTTTACGATCATGGATTTGGAGCCGCACATTCAGGATGCGCCGGACGCGGCGGATCTGGAGACGGTGAGGGGCGAGATCGAGTTTCGGGACGTGTGGTTTTCCTACGTGGAGGGGGAGTGGGTGTTAAAAGGTGTTTCCTTCCATGTGATGCCGAAGGAGACGGTTGCCTTCGTCGGTTCCACAGGCTCCGGCAAGACGACGATCCTGTCGCTCCTTTGCAGGAATTTTGAGTTTCAGAAAGGGGAAATCCTCATAGACGGGATCGACATACGAAAGATCAAAATTTCTTCCCTGCGCAGGCATTTCGGGCAGATGCTGCAGGATGTATTTCTGTTTTCGGGGACGATCCGAAGCAATATCGCGCTGCGGGCGGAACATATTTCCGACGAGGAGATCAGGGAGGCGTGCCGCTATGTGAACGCGGATCATTTTATTGACAAACTGGAAAAAGGGCTGGATGAGGAAGTGCGGGAGAGGGGAAACAATTTTTCGGCGGGACAGCGGCAGCTTTTGTCCTTTGCAAGGACCATTGTGCATAAACCGGCGGTGATGATTCTGGACGAGGCGACGGCGAATATTGATACCGAAACGGAGCTTCTGATCCAAAATTCACTGGAAAAGATGCAGAATATCGGAACGATGCTGATGGTGGCGCACAGGCTGTCCACGATTCAGAACGCGGACAACATTGTTGTGCTGTCCCACGGAAAAATCGTTGAGCAGGGAACCCATCAGGAACTTCTGGAGCTGCGCGGGAAATATTACCGGCTGTATCACTTGCAGTTCAGACGGGAGGAGATGGCGCGCGAGAGTGGGAACGTTTAGTTTTGGGTGGGAGCTGCCGTTTCTTCCTCCTCGGCGTCCTCTGCCGCATACTGCTCCAACAGGCGCATGCCTGCGGTTTCGGTTACGGGCAGGGAGAAGACAACGGATTTTGCCTTGGTGGTGAGTCCCGCCTCATCCATGACGGCGCGCATGATGGCGTTTTTCTGTTCCTTTTTGACGACGATAAAAATGATTTCCTTCTCGGAGGCGAGGGTGACGCCGAGGAATTTGTCGGCACTCTCCATGCCGGTGCCTTTGGCGTGGATGACCGTGCCGCCGCCCGCCTGCATTTTTCTGGCGGCGTCCATGATCATTTCGGTGTAACCCTGATTGGCGATGATGACTAAAAGTTCGTATTTGGTGTCTTTCAAAACTGTTTCCTCCCCATTTTCAAAGGTTTCTTCCCCCGTCAGGAAACGGAGCTGACGAAAACCGCCGATGCTTGCAAGCGGGATGATGAATGCGACGCCCGTGCCGGGAATGTCGATGCGCATTTCCCGTTCCAGACCGCTTTTCAGTTTTTTCCATGTCTTTTTTGTGACGATGGAGAAAATAACAGCCTTTTCCGTGCCGTCCAGACCGAAATAGTCCATCAACTCGTTGGTGGCGGTTCCGCCTCCAAGCGTGATGAAGTTGACCGGTACGTTGTTTCTGTCGTAGAATGCCGCAAATTCCTTCGTGCGGTCTCTTGTGATGATGGCAGTCATCATATACAGTTCACTCATGGATATCCTCCGTTTTTATATGCGCAGACCTCGGCACGGCGGGCAAAGGGTTTCCTGCCCGCTCCATCAAAGTTCGATAATAACATCTTCCACCTCAGATGTAACCACAGGCACAAGTCCTGCAAGCTGTCCGGCGAGCCGGCGTTTCTTCCTGCCGGATGCTTTCTGCCGCTGGGACAGCAGTCCGAGAAGCTGGATGGTAATAAGCGGCGTCATTGCCACCATCGCTACAATGCCGAAGGCGTCCGTCACGATACTGCCGCCGACAGCGCCGCACGCACCCTGTGCGAGAGGGAGCAGAAACGCTGCGGTCATGGGACCGGAGGCAACGCCGCCGGAGTCAAAGGCAATGGCGGTATAGATTTTCGGCACGAAGAACGAGATGCCGAGGGCGAAGGCATATCCAGGAATCAGAAACCACATGACGGAGATGCCGGTCAGCACGCGAAGCATGGCAATCCCGAGGGATATGGCAACACCCACGGAGAGACAGGTTCCCATGGAGCCTGCGGAGATGGCGCCGTCCGTTATCTCCTCCACCTGTTTGTTCAGCACGTAGACGGCGGGCTCCGCCTTTACGATAAAGAAGCCCATAACCATCGCGATCGGGATCAAAAACCATGGGTTCGACGAGAACCCCAATATCTGCCCGAGATAGTTCCCGGCGGGCATAAAGCCTACGTTTACGCCTGTCATAAACAGGACCAGTCCGATGTATGTGTAGGCGAGACCGATCAGCATTTTGGAGAGGGTACGTTTGGAAAGCTTCAGTACCGCAATTTGGAACAGTCCGAAGAAAAGCACGATAGGAAAGAGGGAGACAGCGATCTCCGCTATGTAGGTGGGAAATCCCTGATGGAACAGTGACCACAGTTCCACGGAGGTTTCCACCGAGGGAATGACCGGCGGCACATAGCTGCTCTCGCCGGGATGATAGATCATGCCGAGGATCAGGACAGATACGATGGGACCGATGGAGCAGAGCGCCACAAGACCAAAGCTGTCGTCCGCGGCGTGGCGGTCGTTACGGATGGCTGCGACGCCCACGCCGAGAGCCATAATAAAGGGCACAGTCATGGGACCGGTAGTCACACCGCCGGAATCGAATGCAACGCTTAAAAAATCATCCGGCACAAAGAGAGCCAGCACGAAGACAAGGATATAGAACACAATAAGCAAAGGCGGCAGGGGGATGCGAAACAGCATACGAAGCAGGGCAATGACCAGAAAGAGAGCCACGCCGCCTGCCACCGCGCCGATCAGAATACCGTTTGGGATGGAGGGCACCTGTCCGGCAAGTACCTGCAGGTCAGGCTCCGATACGGTGATGATAAAGCCCAAAAGGAAAGAGAGTGAGACAATAACGCTCACCTTTTTGCTCCTAGTCATGCAGGTGCCGACCTTCTCGCCCATAGGGGACATGGCGAGCTCTGCGCCCAGCGTGAAAAACATCATGCCGAGGATCAGCAGAACCGCGCCGATCAGGAAGCATAGGAGGATGCTGGGGGAGATTGGAGCCACGGAAAAGCACAAAAAGAGCACGATGACAATGATCGGCAGCACAGCCACCAATGCCTCGCGCAGTTTCTCTATCAGTTTTCCACGTAAAATTGTTTTTGCCCGCAAGAAATCACCTCATGTTAAGAATATTTCGCATGGAATGACAGTTTTTTGTCAATAAGATTATCTATGTTATTATCTTATAATGAATCGGGAGACTTGGCAAGGGAAGAGTGAAAAATTGCGAAACCGGCGCACGGCTTGCGAAGCGGGTGCAGAAATGCTATGATTAGCGGGAAAAGGAGTCACAGCCGGGCTGTGACATGGAGGGAAAGATGTCTGGCAGAATGATTGAGACAAATCTCATAGAGGAAGATATCAAGATAGAGGGCTCGCTGCGCCCGCAGAGCCTTGTTGACTATATTGGTCAGGAAAAGGTGAAGGACAATCTCAAGATTTACATCGAGGCGGCGAAGCAGAGGGGGGATGCGCTGGACCACGTGCTGTTTTACGGTCCGCCCGGGCTTGGAAAGACGACCCTTGCGGGCATTATCGCGAACGAGATGGGCGTACATATGAAGGTCACGAGCGGTCCGGCGATCGAGAAACCGGGGGAGATGGCGGCGATTCTCAACAATTTGCAGGAGGGCGATCTGCTCTTTGTGGACGAGATTCATAGATTAAACCGGCAGGTGGAGGAAGTGTTGTATCCCGCTATGGAGGATTATGCCATTGATATTATGATTGGCAAGGGACCGACGGCGCGCTCTATCCGTCTGGATCTGCCCCATTTTACGCTGGTGGGGGCGACGACCCGGGCGGGTCTTCTGACCGCGCCGCTCAGAGATCGCTTCGGCATGATTCACAGGCTGGAGTTTTACACGGTGAAGGAGCTTACGGTCATCATCAGACAGTCGGCGAAAAAGCTCGGCGTGGAGATCGATGAGAAGGGAGCCGTGGAGCTGGCGAGAAGGAGCCGGGGGACGCCGCGCCTTGCAAACCGCATTCTGAAACGGGTGAGGGATTTCGCGCAGGTAAAGTATGACGGCGCGATCACGGAGGAAGTGGCGAAGGTGGCGCTCGACCTGATGGATGTGGACAAGATGGGGCTGGATCATGTGGACAGAAACATTCTCATGACCATGATGGAGAAGTTTAAGGGTGGTCCGGTGGGGCTTGACACGCTGGCGGCGGCGATCGGCGAGGACGCCGGGACGATAGAGGATGTGTACGAGCCTTATCTGATCCAGAACGGTTTCCTAAACCGCACGCCGCGGGGAAGGATGGTCACGGATCTGGCATATCGGCATTTCGGACTTGAAATTCCGTCCTAAGACAGCTATAATAGGAGTGATAGTATAGGTACAGTGTGACTATAGAGTCGGAGGCTGAATAGTTACGGTACAGCGATGGAGGGGCGCTCCTATGTCAACAAAAACAGATACAGAAGTAATTATCGCCGGCAAGGTTTTCACGCTGAGCGGTTATGAGAGTGAGGAGTACCTGCAGAGGGTTGCGTCCTACATAAACAATAAAATAGCCGAGTATAACAAGATTGACAGTTTCAGACGGCAGCCGATGGACACCCAGAACGTGCTGCTGCAGCTCAATATCGCGGATGATTATTTTAAGGCGAAAAAGCAGATCGGTATTCTGGAAGAGGATTTGAAGAGCAAGAACGACGAAGTGTATGCGCTGAAACATGATTTGATCGCGGCGCAGATGAAGCTGGAAAATACGGAGAAAAACGTGAAGAGCCTTCAGCGGGAGGCGACCGAAAATGCGAAGCAGATTGTGCGCATGGAGACGGAGCTAAAAGAGCGCAAAGGGAAACAATAGAGCGATAACATTATGGAGCAGACACAGAGTTCTGCTCCTTTTATGCGCAGACCCGCATTATGGATGTTTAGAAATCGGGGTAAGGGAATGGGAGAACGAGTGGAGCTGCTCGCTCCGGCAGGGAACTACGACGCCTTTCTGGGTGCGGTAAATGCCGGTGCGGATGCGGTATATCTGGGCGGACAGCAGTTTGGCGCCCGTGCTTTCGCGGATAATTTCACGCAAGAGGAGATTGTCCGTGCGCTTCGCGTCGCCCATTTTTACGGGAAAAAGGTTTACCTCACGGTAAACACGCTGTTGAAGGAGCGTGAGACGGCGTCCCTCGGGGCGTACCTGTCGCCCTTTTGCGAGGCAGGTTTAGACGGCGTGATTGTGCAGGATTTCGGAGTGCTTTGTTATATCAGGGATCACTTTCCGGGGCTGCCTTTGCATGTGAGCACCCAGATGACGGTGACGGGCGCGCGCGGGGCGGAGTATTTAAAGGAACAAGGGGCGGTTCGCATTGTGCCGGCAAGAGAGCTTTCGCTGGAGGAAGTGAAAAAAATCCGGGAGGAGGCTGGCGTGGAGGTGGAGTGCTTCATCCACGGCGCCATGTGTTACTGTTATTCGGGACAATGCCTGTTTAGCAGCATTTTGGGCAGCAGGAGCGGAAACCGGGGGCGATGCGCCCAGCCGTGCAGACTGCCTTATGAGATTTATGACGGGAAAAAGCGGTTTTCCGGGAGCAATTACCCTTTAAGCCTGAAGGATATGTGTACCATAGAGTATCTGCCTGCGCTTTTGGCGGCGGGAATCAACTCGTTTAAGATCGAGGGGCGGATGAAGCGTCCGGAGTACGCGGCGGGTGTAACGGCGGTGTACCGCAAATACATTGACCTCTATTACAGAGAAGGAGAAGATGGTTACCAGGTAGAGCCGGAGGACATGGACAGGCTTCGCAGGCTCTATATCCGCAGCGAGATCCAGACGGGCTACTACGAGCGTCACAACGGGCGGGAGATGATTACACTGGAAAAGCCCGGCTACGAGAGGTGTGATGAAACGCTGCTTGCCAAAATACGGGAGACGTATCTTAGGGAGCCGGAGAAAATGCCGGTGCAGATGCAGGCGGTCGTGAAGGCGGGGGAGCCTCTGCGCCTGCGGATTGGAGATATTGAGGTCACGGGAGACGAGGTTCAGACCGCGAAAAACGCGCCGCTGTCCGAGGAGGAGGTCAGAAAGCGGCTCTGCAAGACTGGGGACAGCCTTCTTATGGTGACAGACTGTGAGATTGATATGGAGGGGGCGTGCTTCATCCCTGTGCGGGCGTTGAACGAGCTGCGGCGGGAGGCTGTGGAGAAGTTTGAGGCGGCTGTGGCGGCAGACGCAGTGCCAGAAAAGTCTGCGATAAATAAGTGCGTTTTGGAACAGTCTGGCGGCGAAGAGCAGGTTATGGGAAAACCTGCTGTGGATGTGGCGGTCAGCACCCTCGAACAACTGCGCGCCGTTCTTGCATGGGGCGGCTGCAGGAGGATCTATATAGACAGCGACCTGTTTTCCAAGTCCTATGAGGAAATTATGGAGACAGCCGGTGCGGCGGCAGAAAAGACCACCGCCGGGGCGGAGCCGGTCTTTTATCTGGCGCTTCCCTATATTCTGCGGGAGCGGGACGAGGTTTACCTGCGGCGGCTGACGGAAAGACTGGAACAGACGGGGGCGTTTGTGCGGGGATTCCTTGTCCGCAGTCTGGAAGGGCTTGGCTGGGTGCTGGGAGTATGCCGGGGACAGGAGGAGTCCTTGAGGCAGAGCGGCGCGGCATATGAGATCGTGCCGGATGCAGGTTTTTACTGCTTTAATTCGGATGCCCTGCGTTTTTTTCGGGATTTTTCGAAGGAGATTACCCTTCCCTATGAATTAAATGCGGGGGAGGCGGCGCATCTTATACGGGCGGCGAGAGAGAGGGGCATGCGCGCCACGCTGCCTGTCTACAGCCGCATTCCCATGATGATTACGGCAAACTGTCTGAAAAAGACGGCGGGACAATGCAACGCGAAAGAGGGGGAAAAACGGCAGTTTGCACTGAAAGACCGTCTGGGGAACACATTTCCGGTGGAGATAAACTGCGATCACTGTTATAATATCATATATAACTGTGTTCCCTACTCCCTGCACAGCGCGAAAAAGGAGCGGGAGAGAATTGCGGCGGACGCGCTTCGCTATGATTTTACCACGGAGGACGGGGCGCAGTGCGCAAAGATTTTGGAGGGGGATTTTCCCTTCAAAGACTATACGACAGGACATTGTAAGAGAGGCATACAATAATTATGGAGCTGTATATCACAGAGCTTTCCAAATATTTTATCACGTTGTTTATCGCCTGTTATACGCTGGAATGCTTTCTGGTGTTTCGGTTTCAGGATGAGGAACGGCGAAAAGCCGGGTATTTCCGCCAGAACATTTGGATGTTTCTGGTGCATTTTTCGTGTTTTCTCGTGATCTGCTTTGAGACGGGGAAGATCGAGTACCTGCTCTTTTACGTGTTGCAGCAGATTTTGTTGTTCTCCACGGTCATGCTGTTCCGCATGATCTATCCGAAGGGGAATCTTCTGATTATCAACAATATGTGTATGCTCCTCAGCATCGGTTTTGTGATTCTCACAAGGCTGTCCTATGAGCGGGCGATCAAGCAGTTTTTTATCGTGACGGCGTCCATCATCATCGGTATGGCGGTTCCCTTCTTTATACGGAATCTGAAATTTCTAAAGAGCCTGACGTGGGTTTACGCGGGCGTGGGTATTGCGGCGCTTGGCGTCGTGCTGATTCTCGGCTCCGTCACCTACGGGTCGAAGATTTCCTACTCGGTGGGGGGTGTGACCTTCCAGCCCTCGGAGTTTGTGAAGATTGTCTTCGTCTTTTTCGTTGCAAGCGCTTTCAGTGAGACGTGGGATTTCCTGCGGGTGGCGGTGACGGCGGTGCTGGCGGGCGCCCACGTATTGATTTTGGTGGCGTCTAAAGACTTGGGGAGCGCGCTGATCTTCTTTGTTGTGTACGTATTTATGGTGTTTATCGCCACAGGCAGATGGATTTATCTGTTTCTGGGGGTGGCAGGCGGTGCGGGTGCGGCAGTTGTCGCCTTTCAGATGTTCACCCATGTGCAGGTGCGCGTACAGGCGTGGCAGGATCCGTTCAGCTGCATCGACGACGCGGGGTTCCAGATTACCCAGTCCCTGTTTGGCATCAGCAGCGGCGGGTGGTTCGGTCTGGGGCTTTTCCGGGGAAATCCCACGTCGATTCCGCTGGTGGAGGCGGACTTTGTCTTCTCTGCGGTGGCGGAGGAGCTGGGCATTCTCTTTTCCATGTGCCTGATACTGATCTGCATCAGCAGTTTTATCATGTGCATGAATATTGCCCTAAAGCTTCAGGACAGGTTTTACAGACTGATCGCCTTCGGGCTGGGCGTCACCTATATTTTTCAGGTGTTCCTGACCATTGGCGGGGGAACCAAGTTTATCCCCATGACGGGTGTGACGCTGCCCTTTATCAGTTACGGGGGCAGTTCGGTATTGACTACATTGGTCATGTTCTTTATTATAGAAGGGCTTTATATTATCAGACGGGACGAAGGAGACAGACGTGCCAAGAACAGAAAACGAAAGAACAGAAAGAAGAGAGAGCGAAGAGCGGGAGACGAACCGCAGGATCGGGAAGACGAGGAAGAAGCGTAACCGGCAGATTATGACGGTCACATGGTTCTTCGTGGGGCTGTTTTTCGTGATGATGGGCTATACGTGCCACTATGCGGTTACGCACAGGCAGATGCTGATGAACAACAGCTACAACACGAGACAGGAGATTCTGGTTGCACAGAACAGCCGGGGCACGATTTACGCGGCGGGCGGGCAGATTCTGGCGGAGACGGCGACGGATGCGGAGGGGGAGGAAGTCAGGGTATACCCTTACGCCAATATGTTTTCCCACGCGGTGGGCTATGCCTCCAACGGCAGGTATGGGATAGAGGCGCAGGCGAATTATTACCTGATCAACTCAAACACCAGACTTTCCGAGAAGGTGGCGAACGACGTGGCGGGGAAAAAGTATCCGGGAGACAATGTGATCACTACGCTGGACGTGGATTTACAGCAGATCGCCTATGATTCTCTCGGCATTTACAGCGGGGCTGTGATCGTGTCCGAGCCATCCACGGGGCGGATTCTCGCCATGGTGTCGAAGCCGGACTTTGATCCGAATGAGATCGACGCGATCTGGGACGGGCTGATCGCTGACAAGGAGAGCAGCGTCCTGTTAAACAGGGTGACGCAGGGGCTGTACCCGCCCGGCTCCACCTTTAAGATCGTGACGGCGCTGGAATATATCAGGGAGAATGTTGACTCGTATAGTCAGTTTGGATTCCAGTGCGGCGGCAGCTTCACCCACGGGGAGGAAAAAATTAACTGTTATCATGGCACGGTGCACGGGAGCGAAGATTTCTCCAAGGCTTTCGCGAAATCATGCAATTCCGCCTTTGCCAGTATCGGGCTATCCCTCGACAGGGAGAAATTCGGCGACACGCTGAATGACCTGTTGTTTAACAAGGAGCTGAAAGTGGATTTTGCCTATAACCAGAGCAAGCTTGTCATCGACGCGGACACAACCGACGCGGACGTGATGCAGGCGGCGATCGGGCAGGGCACCACGCAGATGACGCCTTTAGAGCTTAACATGATTACCTGCGCTATCGCTAACGGCGGCACGCTGATGAAGCCCTATCTTTTAGAGCGGGTGGAGACGAGTGAAAAGACGCTGGTAAAACAGTTTTCTCCGGACTCCTACAAACGGCTTATGAGCGAGGAGGAGGCGAAGATCATGACGGGGCTGATGGAGGAAGTGGTGAAGAGCGGCACGGGCACGAAGCTTTCCGGTCTCTCCTACACGGCGGCAGGAAAGACCGGGTCCGCGGAATACAATCAGGTTAAGACTGATTCCCACGCATGGTTTACGGGATTCGCTCCGGTGGAGGATCCGCAGGTGTGTGTGACGATCATCATAGAGGGGGCGGGCAGCGGCGGAGACTATGCCGTGCCCATCGCAAAGCGGATTCTGGACACCTGTTTTGAAGACTAAAAGATGGCAACGATAGACAGCTCCGGGTTGGAGGAGAGGTCGATTGTGCTGCCGTCCTCCCGCTTTAAGAGAGGTCTTGACAGATGGTTCTTGTTGATGATACTCGATACCCTCGCCTCCTCGTCGTTGCTTAGGCGCACCATAAAGCCGAGCTGGGTCGCCGCTATGTGGTAGAGAATGGGCTGCAGGATGGCTTTGTCGTATTTCTCATAGCCTTCTTTCTCAAAGTTCGCAATGACTTGGAACGGGTTGAGGGGCTGCCTGTAGGTGCGGGCGGAGGTCATCGCCTCATAGGCGTCTATGATGGCAATATACTTGGCAAAAATGTTGATCTTATCGCCCTTCAGCTTGGAGGGGTAGCCGGAGCCGTCGCAGCGCTCATGGTGCTGCAGCGTAGCTTTGATGATGGGATCACTGATTTCGGGCTGATCCTTTAACAGTTCAAAGCCGAGCATGGTGTGGGTTTTCAGTTTGGTGTATTCCAGATCGGTCAGTTTCTCGGATTTCCAGAGAAGATCCTGCGGAAGTTTTAATTTTCCGATATCGTAGAAGAAACCGCACTGGACAAGGAGCAGCATATCCTCCTGAGACAATTCCCACCAGGTGCCGAAAACGCCAGCGAGCAGGGCGGAATTGAGGCAGTGGGCGTGGGTCATGGTATCTTCCCGCGGCAGCATGTTGTACAGGAAGTCGAGAAGCGCTTCCCCGGTTTTTGCGCATGCCGTGATTTTCAGATAAATATCCTGAAGCTGGCTCGTGCTTTTCCAGACACCGCTCTCGACGAAGCGGTTCATCAGCTTGGAGTAGATCGGCATACAGTTGTTGTAAGTGAGTTGGAAAGTCTGAAATTCCCGGCTCAGACGCACTTTTTCAAAGTGAGTGGTGGCGAAGTCGATCTCCTCCTTGACGGGAACACAGATAATGGAGTGACGCTCCAGCTTTTTGATGACCTTTGCGTCCACGGTGGTGTCCCTCGGGACAACCAGTTCATTTTGATAGTTGTAGATATCCTCGCCGATAATCATGCCGTTTTCCAGCGCCATACGTGCTACATCTCTCATAAGAAACCTCCGTTTCTGCGGGGCGTGGCTGCACATAATAAGCGGGACGCGCCCCCATATGTAGTGGTAACATAATTTAGTTTTGATAATAATTTTCATATTTAGTATAAAACTTCTGTATGAGAAGTCAATCATTTCCTGCCGTATTTTGGGTAAAACGGTACAGATTGTACTAAAAACGGTATAGATTGCAAAGGACGGGTGAAAAACATGAGTATTTGCGATACTTGCAGCAATTATCAGTACGACGAGGACTACGAGTACTATGTGTGCATGATAGATCTGGACGAGGATGATATGAGCCAGTTTCTGCGCGGCGGCAGCTTTGAGTGCACCTTTTACCAGCGTGACGACGAGTACGCGGTGGTGAGAAAGCAGATGTAGGTATGCGGCAGAGAGGCTGAAAGCGGAACTGTTGCGCGGCGCGGGAAATTTTCCTGTCTTATTCAACGGAAGTGTGGTAAACTAGTTCCGATAGTACCGTGCAGCGGCAATGGCAGTGCACGGACGAACGATGAAAAAACGGCTGTATAAAGGAATCCACATGAAATTTTATAAAAACCTCTATATCGGGGATACTGTAAAAAAGCCTGAAAAGGCTATAAAGAAACTGAAACGCCACAAAATGCAGCCGTCGCTCTATGTGATCGCCTACGACGCGGAGACGGACCGTCTTGCGGTGTATCACAGCCTGATGCTTTCCCAGTGGTACTATAAGGAAAATCCGCCCGGGTGCATTGTCGGATTGGCAAACGGCAGGGAAGAAGCCTTTGACGTGATTGAACAGATCGCGCGGGAATCGTTTGCCGCGACGGGACAGGCGCAGCTTGTGACGTATCTTTCCGGGATGGACCCGGAGAATTTTCAAAGTTAGGTTCTGAAATCGGATACTTGGAGACGAAATGCTACATATACTGCTGTTAATTTTAAAGATTATAGGGATTGTGCTTCTATGCATACTCGGCGTGCTGCTCTTGTGCATCGCCTGCGCCCTCTTTGTGCCGGTCCGCTATCGGATCGAGGCGGTGAGGAAAGAGGGGGAGGGCGAGCCGCCCGTCGCTGTCACCGTGAAGGTTACCTGGCTTTTACATTTTGTGAACGTGCTGGTTCGCTTTGCGGGAGAGCTGTCCGTGCTGGTGCGCCTTACGGTGATTCCGGTTTTCCGGCTTCCAAAGAAGGGGAAACGCGGCAGGAAGGCGGAGGCGGACAAGGCGGAAAGCCGCAAAGGCAGGAAGAAGCGGGAGAAAGGAAAAGAGCCGGAGTCCCATGAAAAGGAGGCGGAGTCGCCGGACAGCGGACAGACAGGCGGTAGGAGCGGAACAGAGTCGTCTGCTGAAAGAGCGGACAGTGAAAATGTTACAAAAGTGTCCGAACAGGAATCTGCCGAAGGAAAGCGTGAAAACAGGGAAACGGCAGGAAATAGGTCAAATTACGAATATTTGGAGGCGCAGGAGGAAACGGATGCCTCCGGCGCGACGAATAAACGCGAAAATGAGAACGGGGAGACGGATGCAGCGTCCGAGGAAAAACCTGATAAAAAGCCCACATTATGGGAAAAGCTGCGCGCGATCCCGGAAATTCTCCGTAACATTTTTGTAAAAATTAAGAGTATCTTTGAAAATATACAGTACACAATCAAAAATATCTGTGATAAAATAAGGTCTGTATTGGATACTATAGAGTATTACAAGGGCGTGATAGAGGGAGAGCCGTTCAAGCGTTCCTTTGCCCTCTGTAAAGGGGAACTTCTGGCGATCTGTAAGCGGTTGAAGCCGGACAGATTCGAGGCGGCGCTTATTGTCGGCATGGACGACCCCGCAGCGACGGGCGAGATTCTTGCCGTCTGCGGCATGTTGTATCCGATTCTGGGTCCTAAGGTGAATGTAGTCGGGGAATTTGAGAGGAAACGTCTGGAAGGACGCGTGTTTATCAAGGGAAAACTGCGGTTTTTCACATTTGTCCGGGTAGCGGTGCGGATTTATTTTAATAAGGATATCAGAAAACTGTACGGTTTGTTGAAGAAGGAGGCAGTATAAATGGCTGAGAACAATTTTAGCGGCGTGATCGAGTCCTTGATGAAGGGTATGAATGCCGTGATCGGAACGAAAACGGTGGTGGGTGACGCCACACAGGTCGGAGATACCATCATTCTGCCTTTGGTGGATGTGAGTTTCGGTGTGGGCGCGGGTGCTGGCACTGGCACCGACGGTAAAAAGAGCAGCGGGGCCGGCGGCTTTTCGGCAAAGATGACGCCCAGCGCAGTGCTTGTGATTAAGAACGGTACCACCAAGCTTGTCAATATCAAGAATCAGGATACGGTCACCAAGGTGCTCGACATGATTCCCGATATCGTGGAGAAGTTTACGTCTCCCAAGGAGGAGATGCTCGCTGATGACGCGGCGGTTGACATTGCGTTTCCGGAGGAAAACAAATAGCACCGTTTCGGGGTGGCTGCATATAGTATCATAAGAGCATAAACGGGGAGCAGCCCATGAAAAAAATGATTGGATTTGTGGCGTTTTGTGTCGCGGCAGGTATGCTTATCATGCTTTTTCTGGTGAATCGTTTTCTTGGGCTTCTTTTAATTGTGCTGCTTTTGCTGATCGGGTACAGTTTTTTTTGCTGTTAAACAAAGAATATGAGGATCACGATGGAAAACATGGAAGAAATACTTTCGGAAGAGGGACTTACCGAGGACAATTTACAGGAATTGAAATCATGGCTTTTCAAGGAAAATATCAGACTGATGACTGCGACAGCTGAGCTTGACGAGCAGCGTGAGAAGTTCGAGCAGGAAAAAGAACAGTTTAAAGAGGAAATGAAGAATCTGAACAAGAAAATGTCCGCGGAGCAGAGCCGGATTCGTAAGGACAATCAGCTCGTGGACGAGCGCCTTGAGATCATCAAGGACGGCTTTCAGAAGCTGGATATGGACCGCAGGAGACTTGATAAGGAGTGGGCAAGACTCGCGGCGGAGAAGGAGTTTCTGGAGGAGCGCGGACTGTACGACACGTACTCTGAGACGAGCGTTTTTTTCCGCGGCGTGAAAAATCCGCTGACGCTTAAGAAACGGTATAAGGATCTGACGAAGATTTTCCACCCGGACAACCTCGCCGGGGACACGGAGATGGTTCAGAAAATCAACAGAGAGTATGAGAGGCTGAAGAGGGAATATGAGAAATGCAGGCAGGCGTAGGAAGAGCGCCTGCTTATTCATAAAGAAAGAGCCTGGACACCCCGGCTCTTTCTTAAAAAATCCTATGTTTTGCGAAAACAAAATTATGCGCGTTCCACAGCGCCGGATCTCAAACACCGTGTGCACACATGCAGACGCTTGCTTGCGCCATTCACCTTGCATTTCACGTTCTGAATGTTGGAATTCCAGATTCTGTTTGATCTTCTATGAGAATGGCTGACGTTGTTACCGAAGTGAGCGCCCTTACCACAAATATCACATTTAGCCATCTTCGCACCTCCTAACGAATTTAGAATTATTTTAATATAGTACCGAGGTCGCTAAGCGCGCCTCATAATCGAAATTATTCGATTTCCGCAACATTTGTATAATAGCAGAAAGTGGAAGAGAATGCAAGTATAATTTGCAGAATTTTTTTCAGTTTCTTTTTTTTGGATAACAGGTTATAATATAAATATCGCGGCGCGTGTTCGCGAATTTGGCAGCTTAAATTTAGATTAGACTAACTATTAAAAGTCAAGTCTAAAAGTGAAAAGTTTTGAATGGATTGCC
>ERZ779637.660-NODE-660-length-20305-cov-6.461383_pt1 | contig 20305 bp, 20 predicted proteins | sample MGYA00514196_ERZ779637 | MGnify/ENA primary metagenome ERZ779637 (study PRJEB29562, sample SAMEA4376700) | mouse gut metagenome | isolation source: Cecum | study: EMG produced TPA metagenomics assembly of the A DSS colitis mouse model was used to assess the...
CAGTATTGATTTTTCAAGGTTCAGCACACCAACTGGTGTGGGAAGTTTGAGTTATCCTATTATTATAATGAAACTTTTTTGATGGAATCTTCCGAACATATTCTTTTTTTACATAATACGCATTCTCCGCAAGTAAAATCATCGCCATATCTGACTTGGAATCCGTATAAAAATTATCAATTGTCTTTTCTCCGCATACTTCCCTGAACCGTACCGCCTTTTCCCGTCCATAACAATTTTCTCCCTGGATTTTCCCTGTCCCCATATCCATTTTCGTTCCAATGCATCGCTGACCGGATAATCCGTTTAAGAAAGACTGCACAAGCGGTTCCGGAGATGCCGTAATAATAAGGTCATCTACTTTCATTTGTCCGATATACCATCTTTTGATTTTTTTCCGGTTTTTCTTAACAAAACATTCTATTTGATAGACCGGATTGTCCAGTCTTTGCAGGAATGAGAAAAAAATTTCCTTACACTCCTTCTTTTCCATTTTACCGAAGCGGTAAGAAAGATATGCCTTGCACATGCGGGGAAGCAAACCTGCCAGCCGTGGATTTTTTCCCAATGCAAAAAGGAAAAAATCCACGGAACAGTCCCCGTCATAGATTGTCTTATCAAAATCATACACATTCATTTTCCTTCTCCTGAAATACCATCGTTTTCACCAGTCCGTAAGTAATTACGGTTTCCAAAAAGGTAAGTCCCAGGCGGCTGAAATACACGGACATTCCGGCCATGCTGACACAAAAATAGAACAGGCCGTTATCGGCAAGCAGGTTTCCTCCCCTTATCAGCAGAAAACGCATCAGTTCGTTTTTCCCCTTTCCTTGATATTGCATCTTCTTCCTAAATACAAATCTTGCACTTAAAAAAAAATTGAGAAGGACTGCCGCAACGTAAGAAAACACATTTGCCGCTATGTAATGCATTCCCGTTTTTTCCAATAATGCAAATAAAACCAGATTGACAATCGTACAAATTCCCCCTGCCAGACCATATTTCATCAGCTCTGCCAGTTTTTCCATCCATTCCGTTTTACTATTTTTCCGCATAAGTCACCAATTTAAAATCTTTTATGGAAAATCCTACCGTTTTTCCTTCCCATTCCGATAATTCTCCGTCATAATAAATATAAATTCTCATCTTTTCCCCTGCATCCAGCATCAGCATGTCCGTCACAAAATAATCGCCGACCGAACCGGCCGCCACATCCTGTCCGTTTACCACTAACCTGATACCGCCAAAGCTGTCAGCCATCTGCGCGGTTTGAAAGGCAGCCGAAAAACATTTTGTTTCATCCGAGAAATTATAAATCAGAATTGACGCTTCCCTGTCGCAGATATCATGCCATTCTGTTTCGTCCCGTATTTCCGGCAAATGAAAACCTGTATAGAAAGCTGCCTGCAGGCTGGTATTTTCCAATAAATAAAATCGCCCGTTTCCCCATAGAAACCGTTCATTTCTGCTGCTTTCATGTGTTCGGTAATCTCCTTCATACAATTGATACCTTCCGGAAGATTCTTCCGAATACGGAAAATAAGAGGTATAATTACTCAAAATCATGGCCGGAGAATCTTTCAGCGCATATACCATTCCGTGAATGGAAGCAGGTGTACCGCCCATACCAATCGCTTCCGTCGCCGGTACCAGTTTTGCGGCCTCCTCCAATTCCATAAGTGTGTGATCATAATAATAAAATTCCTTATCCAAAAGATTTTCCTTTATTTTATATATACCGCAAAAGAAAAGGAAAATTCCCAGCATTCCGTATATTGCCTGTACAATTCTTTTTTTCCGGAACCCTTTCACCGACTGGTATCCTGCATAAACGGTAAGTACAAGCAGAAGTGCCGTGCCTGACATCAGATGTTTGTATTCCCCGTAACTGTATTTTATGATTCGGAAATACAGTTCATAGAGCAGCCAAAAAGCCGCAAAAAGGACACAGCACCCTTTTCTTTCGTCCGGGACTTTCCAAAGATAATATACCCATAAAAACAGGATTCCCATTAACGCAAGAAGCAGGAAGATAAGATAAACTTCGTGTATTTTCCCTTCAAAGGAACTCAAGCGGCAGGCGCCGATAAGCTGTGCCGCGGCATCTGCCAAGGATATGGTTTCCCCATGGAAAGGATCGATATTTTCCATGCTTCCGCCTGCATTCATTAGAATAAACAGATTGATTTTAATTGCCCGGTAAGTGCCAGCCGGATTCAGTAAAATTGCAGCAACCCCTTCCAGCCACCCTTTTCTTAAAGCATCCTTTTTTCCCTTCCGGTATGCCAGGATGGCAATTCCCAAATAAAAAACAACCAGATAAGCACAAAATTCCGCATAAACGGTGATGATTCCCGATAAAACCAAAGCCGGCAGTCCGTGTCTGACCTTGCCGGTTTCCGTAAAAAAAGGAACCGTCAGTGCCGCAAACAGCAAAAGCAGGGATATTCCAAGCATTTGCGGAACATACTGGTAAATCAGTAATTCCTCCGCCCTGCCTGCAAGTGCAATAAGAATGACGGCAGCAGCCCTGATCTTCCACGGCACCTGATAGAGCACGCTGAACAGATAATATACATGAAACAGAGCCGTCATGCCGAATACCATTCCCATGCAGGAAAAAATCTCATGGGCCCTTAATCCAAAGAGACTCATCATAAGTGCACCATACCCGTCAAAACCGGTTCTGGTCCGGTTCAGCATATATTCCGCGCACCAATACAGCGGATGGGTCGAATCATATACTACTTCGGCAAGGGAAGGATGCTCTTTCAGCCATTCCATGGAAGCCAAATAATAAATAATGTCATTATTCCAAACCTGTATACTGACCAGTTCCGTTCGATTCAAAAAAGGCAGCATCCACACAAGCAAAATCAGTGCGGTTATTCCAAGAAAACGCCGCCCGCCAACAAATGCTTTAAAATAGCGGAAAACAGAGGCACGGTATCTCAACGCTCCCAAAAACAGAAAAACCAGATAGGGCCAGCACAGCCAGGATACCGGCATCCATAAATTCAATATCTGGACGGTATTCATAAGAAAGATCATTCCGATTGCCGGAATGATTAGAACTCCCTTCCGGTTCAGGAATTCTTCATTCACACGCATCATTTTACATACGATAATGCCTGTCAGCATCATAAGGAACACACAAAACCATACAAAAAAATAGTTTATCATCCTGCCACCTTCAAATCGAGTAGGGAAGGCATCTTCCCTACTCGCGCGCCGGGCACCCGCCGGCTTCGCCGGCATCTTCCTTGGGATGCCCGTGTGCATAAAAGCAGGGAACCCATGAGAATGCTCCCTGCCAACCTCTCAATTACATTCTTTCAAACTACGCCATACCGCTAATCTTTATAGCACAGCGCATATGCATAAAAATACTTTGTGCGGATCGTAATGGAGGAAGCATCCTTATCCTGATCCTTTAATACATAAGGCGTTCCGTTGCTTACGCATATCATTTCGAAACTGCGTCCTTCTTTCTGCAGGGACTTCGGCAGCTCCATGGTAATCTCCACTTCATGTTCCAGTTCATAAACAGGCTGATTCAGATTGCTTGTTCCCGGAAAAATGTTATAGGTTCTCGCTATGGAATAATCGCCCAGCACCGATTCAAAAACTTTTTGGCACAAAGGTCCCTGTACCGAATTTGCAGCTTTCACTCCGGTAGTCCCTGATGTTGATACTGCCAGTTTTTCCGTACCGACATAACTGTAATATCGTTTTTCTTCCGCGGTCTTCGGTACCCAGGTTTCAACCATGGGACTGCTCTCTACGTTTTCATTCGTCGTATAGGAAACACTTTCTCCTTCACCGCCGCTTTCTCCTGTGGAAATCTGTCCCGTCGTAATCTGTCCGGCCGTTACCGCTTCTTCATCGCCTCTTGCCTGGTTTGCGGATGTCTGCACCGATACGCTTTCTGCCAAAATACTTTCTTTGGCATTGACAATCCCTATGGAGACTGCCGCCAGTGCAGCCACGGACATAATACCGCCTGCCAGATAAACCTTCTTACTTCTTTTCACTTCTTTCAACTTCATGTTATCAAACCTTCCTTTTCCTCATTGCATTTATTTGAAATAGATATAATTGAGAGCTAAAACCCGTGTTTCCCATACAGGATTCCCATATCCATAACCGCATACACTCCTACCAAAATCTGAATGGGTTTATCCGCAAGTATGATATCGGTTGGGTCACCGTAAACATCTTTTTCCACCAGCATTTCGTATCGCATCACAATGGCCAGTACAAGGGGAACCGTCCAAATCATATAAGAAGCCAGGAAATTCCGGTCCGCCATACTGGAACTCCAAAGCGAATAAAACGTGATGGCAAGAACCATACTCATCTGCATGATTTTTTCAAGAAATGACGGACTGTAAAACTGCAGCACTTTTCGGGTTTCCCATCCGGGTTCGGCCATCCTTTCATTCTTACGCTTACCGGTTCCCATGTACAGCGAAATCATGAATACGGTCAGATACAGCCAGTTGGAAACCCATGTTCCGCACAAAGCGGCTCCATACAGAACACGGATGAGAAATCCCGAAGTTAAAATCATGATATCCAGAATCGGCACATTTTTCAGGCCGAAACTATATCCTGCATTCAGTATCAGATAAAGGAAAACAAAGGCATGCGCTTTCCCGAACCATTCCCCCTGCGTCAGGGAAAGCAGCAGATATCCGGCCGTCAGCATCATCCCCCCGGCCACGGCAGCCTGCTTAACGGAAATTGCACCCGATGCGAGCGGACGCCTGCTTTTTACCGGATGGCGCCTGTCCTTTTCCACATCCCTGATATCATTTAATATGTATACGGAAGAACAGAAACAACTAAATGCTGCAAAACCTGTCAGCAAACGGAAAAACGTTTCCTTCTCCAGTATCGTTCCGGCAAAAAAAGCCGCAAGGAAAATCAGCCCGTTTTTGATATATTGTTTCACTCTGATTAATTGTAAATACAATTGTATATTCCTTTTCCTATCCCCCTGATTCATTTCTTTTGTCCCATCTCATTCATAATCTGTTCGTAAACCGCGATACAATGTGCCGTCCCATAAAATTTCTGTATTTCTTCTTTTGATTTCACATACTTTTCTTTTTTTTGCATAATACCTCACGCAGTCCTTCCGCCAAAGATTCCGGATTGTTTCTTTTTACTACCACACCCATTCCTGTCTTTTCAACAATGGTTCTTACTCCATACAAATCCGTAGCGACTACCGGCGTTCCGCAATACATGGCTTCTACCTGAACCATTCCGAACGCTTCCAGCGAATTGATACTCGGCAGGACAAAAACATCCAACGAAGAATAAAATTCTTCCATTTCTTCCTCCCGCAGCTTTCCCGTGAAAACAACATTTTGCAGATGATGGTCTTCCACGTAACGCTTTAAGTCCGCATAAATACTTCCCCCTGCCACCCCTTTATAATCGCCGCCAATCTTCAGGATCAGAGGTTCCGCTTCCCTGCACAGAATTTCATAGGCTTTCAGCAATACATCAATTCCCTTTTCCTGTACCAGCCTTCCGCAGAAACCAATCACGGTTTTCCCTTTTTCATGAGTCACCTCTTTCCGGTTATAATCTTTAATCGGTGTCGCCGTTTCCGTAAATTTATCCTGATACCGGTATGCAACCCGTGAGTGACCCGCATAATCTTTAGTCTGTACGGCAATGCGGCAGCTTTTTTTTAAACAAATCCGATTGGAAAAATCCATACACTTTAAAATCAGCCGGTTAAAAGCACTATCCGGAAGATGAATGTCACAATGATAAGTAACCAGCAGTTTTCTTCTGTCGATACCCTTACTTATCATTCCCGATTCTATCATCGGAAGATGCATATTCACAATATCCGCATCTTTTGCCAGCCTGACGGCCTTTGGAATAAAAGCAGGACTTACCGTTCCTTTGCTGATTTTACACAAGACCGGAGTCCGCAATACCCTGACTCCGTTTATCCATTCTTCCTCTGCCAGCTTTGCATGATTGGACGTCAAAACGGTTACCGTATTTCCCTTCCGGACAAGCTCCTGTGCCAATACCCTTGCATATTCGGATACTCCGCTTACATACGGATAATAATAATTCAAGATTATCAGAATTCTTTTCATTTCATCCACCTGTTCCCCGCATTCCTGTTTTCGAATATAAACTTATCACAATTATTTCTAATAGTCAATAATTTTATTACTATTAGAAATAATTTGTAAATAAAAATACTGATATGATATATTCAAACCGGAAAAGGAAATGAAATTATGGATAATTGTTTCATAGATTTAAAAGAAATTGGCAATCGAATCAAAGAATTGCGCACTTCCCTAAATTACACACAGGAAAATTTCTCCGCACAGATACACATATCGACTTCCTATTTAGCCCTGCTTGAAACCGGAAAAAGGACTCCCAGTATTGACGTATTGGCACAAATATCCGGCACTTACCATATCAGCATCGATTATTTGCTTTTCGGTACGGAAGAAGCGCTTCAAACGAAAAATAACCGCCTGTTCCAATCGCTATGCTCCCAATATTCCGAACAGGAAATTGCCGCTTCGCTGTCTTTGGCAGAATTTTACTTAAAAAATCTCTCTTTTCCCACACACCAAAAATTATAGTCTTATTCTAAAAAATCGAGTAGGGGAAGGTTTTTCTCCCCTACTCGATTGCACCCGCCAGCTTTGCTGGCATCTTCCTTGGGGTGCCCGTGTGCATAAAAAAGCAGAGTTTGCTTTTCCACAAACCCTGCATTCTGCTGCAATTCCTATTTAATTCCCGTACTGCCAATTCCGCCCCTGTTTTCATTTTCCAGCGTTTCCACCTCATCAAACACCAGTTTCGGCTGGTTTTCCACAATGCGGAACTGGCAAATTCTGTCATTTACCTCAATATGAGTATCCCGCAAAGCATACGCAGGCATAAACCACTGGTCATTATCCCCGCAATAAGACGAATCAATCACTCCCTGATGATTCGTTTGGATAATCCCGAAATTTTTAAACGTACTGCTGCGCGGTACCACATGCGCCTCATACCCTTTCGGCAGTTCCATCGCCACCCCCAGCGGAATCAGTCTAAACTCCCCCTCTTTCATATTCACACTCTCCGCCGCCCGCAAATCGATCCAATCCGACTTCCCGTCAATATAATCCAGCTTCTCAATCTCATCCGTAAAATATTTTATTTTTATACGTTCCAATACCATTACCTTCCTTCCCGGGGGCAAAGCCAGGACAAAACCATGGAATATCCGGCTTTTGTCCTGTCCTACCTCTCCGCATAATCCCCGCAATGCAGCACCGGCACCCGGGAATCCTCTTTCTCCAAAGATGCCCGCACATCAATCACCCTTTGGTTACTGCTCCCCTTCCAAAGAAGTTTCGGATCTTTCCGCTCCGCCTGAAACTCCCCGTCCACCAGTACATCCACAAACTGCATCATGGAATCACGGTACAGATTTTCCCATACTTCCCCCGTATACAGCCAAATCGTTTTTTCCGGATATCTTTTCTTGATTTCTTCCATCAGCCTGCGCACATCCAAACGGTTCGCCGAATGCATCGGATCGCCGCCGGAAAAAGTAATACCTGATATATAAGGTTTCTCCAATTGTTCAAAAATTTCCCTTTTGGCAGCTTCATCAAAGAAAAGCCCGCCGTCGGGATCCCATGTAATCGGGTTATGGCATTCCTTGCAGCAATGGGAACACCCGGCAACCCATAAAACGACCCTCAGCCCGTCGCCGTTTAACATATCATCCTTCGTTATGTTGTGGTACCTCATTCTTACATGCTTTTCCTTTCCGCAATTTCTGCCATTTTCGCATCATTTAACCTTGTATCCCCATGGACGCGGGAGTAAGACAGATACCCGTTCATACGCTCGATTTTCGTCAGGTTCCGGCTGCCGCACTTCGGACAGACATCCATTTCAAGCTCCTGATGACCACAATCGTCACAGTAAGCCAAAGACAGATTGACCCCTTCATAGAAACCCATATCCATGGCACGGCGGATTAATGTCTTAATTGCTTCCAGATTATAATCGATGGGATATTTCACATACTGTATTTTACCGCCGTTGGCAAGCTCCCAAAAACGGTATTCCAAATCCTGCTTTTCGATAGGAGTAATATCCTCTGTCACATGACAATGAAAACTGTTGGACACATACTCCCTGTCGGAAACTCCCTCCACAATCCCGTATTTCGCACGGAACTGCTTCACCTGCAGACCGCACAGGTTTTCCGCGGGTGTTCCGTAAATAGCATAGAGATTGCCGTCCGCTTCCTTATATTCATTAATCTTCTGATTAATATGCTCTAAAACCTCAAGTGCAAACTGGCCGTCCTCCACCAAAGATTTCCCGTTATATAATTCCTGCAATTCGTTAAATGCAGTAATGCCGAAACTTGCCGTTGCCGACTTCAGAATCGGTTTAATCTTATCGCTTAGTTTCAGTTTTCCCCCTAAAAATCCCCCTTCACAATAAGCCAGCGGATTGGTGGAAGCACGCATTTCCCCCAAATAAGCATATGTGCGGATATGAAGCTGGCGGATTAAATTCAGATAATAATCCAGCACTTCATAAAAGTCCCTGCTCTCCTGTCTGGACTTTGCCAAAATCATGGGCAGATGCAAAGACACCGCGCCGATATTAAACCGCCCCACAAAAACAGGCACATCCGCGTCGTCCGCCGGGTGCATCCCGCCCCTCTCATACCAGGGGGAAAGAAACGCACGGCATCCCATAGGGGAAATTACTTTCCCGTAACGTTTATACATGCTGGCGATATATCCCTTTCCGGTCAGGCTCAGCCAATCAGGGTACATCGTTTTGGCGGAACATTTTACCCCGGCTTCAAACACATCTTCCAAAGGTTTCCCCTGCCCGTGCAGGTTCTCGTCATACAAAAACACAATTTTCGGGAACAGTACAGGCTTCCTGCACTCCTTTTTCCCCTGTCCCTTCCGTCTAACATTCAGCATACAAATCGTTGCCAGCTTCGCAAACCGCCCGGTTCCGATACCTGCCGTCACCGTAATAAAGGGATAATCCCCACGGCTGCTGGCTACCGTATTAAATTTATATTCCCAGCCCTGGAACCCCTGTTCAAATTCCCGCAGTACATCCGCATAAGATTCTTCTTCCGCCTTTTTTCCCTCAATTCCGAGCCTGTGATACTTTTCCAGGCTCCTTTGGTAAGTTTTTTCCGCATAAGGCTCCAAAATCTTGTCCACTTCCGGTACGGTAAAACCGCCGTACTGCTGGCTTGCCGCACTCAACACGATATCCCCGATCACGTCAAACGCCACGTCCAGCGTCTTCGGCTCGTTATACCAGATATTCCCCATTTCAAAACCGCCCGTCAGCACGTTCGCCACGTCAAACAGACAGCAGTTCATCGTATCCCGCCTTGCCGACATATCGTGGACATAAATATAACCGTCCCGGCACGCCTGTATTTCCTCCGTCGTCATGAAAAACTTTTGGTACAGTTCCTTGTTAAACTGGTTGAAAATCAGGCTCCTTTTCGTGGAAACCAGGGCGCTGTCCGTATTGGCGTTTTCCTTATCCCCCACATACATGATGGACTGGCTCTTTTTGTACACATCGTCCATCATCCGCACGAAATCCTGCTTATAATTACGGTAATCGCGGTAACTTTTTGCAACGATGGGTTTCACTTCCTCCAAAGCGCTTTCCACGATATTATGCATGATTGGAATGGGAATCTGTTCCTGCTCCAATTCCATGACTTTATCCACCACATACCGGCAGATATGCTGTTTCTCCTCCTCCGTAAACTTGGTCAATGCCCGGTATGCGCTCTTGCCCACCGCATCGATGACCTTCTGCACATTAAAGGATTCCAGGCTCCCGTCTTTTTTTATGACTTTGACATCCCGTTCCGGCTTAAATTCTTCCCCGTAGTTTACACTTTGTTCCGCCATAGCAGATTCCTTGCCCATGCACATGCCTCCTGTCAGCTTTTTTCTTAATCCGATTCCAACATTTCCACAATCCAATATCCGCATTCCCGTTTCCGCACCCGGAACTGTTCCTTACGTTAAAAACACGCATTACAGACGTTACAAACGCCCGGAATGCGCGTGCATACCCATTTAAACTATATATAGTAACGGTTATGCGTTTTCTTCCTATATTTTGTGGTTATCTACTAGTATATCCACCGGCGGCCGATATGTCAAGGCTGCGCGTAGAAAAAATACAATGCCGCATCATACCATCCCCGACCGCTCCACGGCCTCCACCGCTTCCCGGATTTTCTCCACCGGCATGGTAAGCGCAAACCGCACATGACCCTTCCCCAAAGACCCGAAACTGCTTCCCGGTGTGCAGAGTACGCCGGATTTCTCCATTAAATCCATGACAAACGCCACATCGTCATCCCCGTATTTTTCCGGGATAGCCCCCCAGGCGAACATGGTGCCTTCACTGTCCGGGATATCCCAGCCGATGGCGCGCAGTCCCCCGCAGAGCGCGTCCCTGCGCCTTTGGTATTCCGCGCACTGTGCCTTTACCATGTCGTCCGGTCCCGTAAGCGCCGCAATTGCCCCGTATTGTACGGGAAGGAATGTGCCGTAATCGATTTGGGAGCGCAGCTTTTTAAAATTCGCCACAATCTCCCTGTTTCCCACTAAAAATCCCATTCTTGCACCCGTATAGTTAAAGGATTTTGACAGGGAATAAAATTCCACGCATACGTCTTTCGCCCCCGCAACGGAAAGAATGGATATCCCCTCCCGCCCGTCGTAAATAATGTCCGAATACGCGTTGTCATGAACGATAATGATACCGTTTTCCTTCGCCCAGGGAACCAGTTTTTCGTAAAATTCCCTCGGCGCCGTTTTGCATACCGGATTTAACGGATAGGATACCACCATGAATTTCGCGGCTTTTCGGAGCTTTTCATCCATTCCGTCAAGGTCGGGCAGATACTTGTTTTCGGGACGCAGTTCATAGGTTGCCAGTTTCGCCCCTGCAAGGGAAGGACCGATGGAAAAAATCGGGTAGCCCGGATCCGGTACCAGCACCACATCCCCGTCATTGCAAAGGGGCAGCCCGATATGGGTGATCCCCTCCTGGGAACCGTATACCGACATGATTTCCTCTTTTTCCAGCTCCACACCGTATCTTTTGCGGAAACGTGTTATGACCGACTCGGTCAGTTCGGGAAGGTCTGCCAGTGCATACTTATAATTTTCCGGCTTTTTTGCCGCTTCCACAACCGCATCCATGATATGGGACGCCGGCGGAAAATCAGGCGTTCCCACCGAAAGGTTGTAAACCGTCCTGCCCTGCGCCTCCAGTTCCTTCTTTTTTTCATCCAATACCTGAAAAATTCCTTCCTCAAAATCCTTCATCCGGTCCGCAAATTGAATTTCCATCTTTTTCCTCCCTTTCACGGTCTTTTGGCCGTTCATGCTGTTTCTTCATTTCCTGTTATTTCCTATTTTCTATTTCATTTTCTATTTCATTGTTCTCGTAATTTTCCAAAATCTCCCTGAGATAATCGCGGTACTGTCCGGCCACGGCGGCGGGGGAAAGGATTTTCACGTCCGCGCCGAGCCCGGTAAGCCATCCGAAAAACGGGCGGCTTACCGCCACCGTGAACCTTGCGCGGAAGCGGGACTCCTCCGTTCCCTTTTCCGGTTCTGCCGTGCTTTGGCGGCGGTCGGTATTTTTTTCCATATGCTCCATATGCTCCATACGCTCCACACGCCGGATATCGGTTTCCCTGCCGAAACGGTCCAAAACGATTCCCACCATCCGCTCCGGTATCTCCAGCATGACCACTGCTTCCTCACCGCCGAACATACCGAAGGTTTTGTTGGTATATGCCCCGATGTCAAACTTAAGAAAGCAGTCGCCCCCTTCCCTTGCAGTCCCTTCCTCCAGTTGTACCCCTCCGATTTTATCCACGCGGTAATGTTTGATTTTATCCGCCGTACCGTCATAAGCCACCAAATAGTAATTCTCGTCCTTACAGGTCAGCGCCCACGGGCTTATCCGGGACTTTACACCGTCCTTACGGGGCCTTAATTCCTTTCCCGGCGTCCATTCCATGTACTGGAACCGGATTTGGCAGTTTTCCTGGATTGCCCGGTGTATCTTGTCCACCGTGTAATAAATGCTTTCATTCTCCGTCTTAATCCGCCCTGCCACGTAAACCTGCCGGTTAAGCTGTTTCGCCCCGTGTTTTCCCGCCAACTGCCCGATTTTGCGGATCAGTTCACGGGATTTCTTAAGCGTTAAAAAACGGGAGGACTGCACCGCATCCACCAACAGCTTTAATTCCGGCAGCTCGAACCTGCGCCCTGCCAAATAATAGCCGCCTCCCGTTCTCGCTTTTACGTAAACGATATCATATCCAAACCGCTCCAACTGCTCCATATCGCTGTAAATGGATTTCCGTTCCGCCGTTATGCCATAGGTTCCAAGTTCCCGGATGAGTTCCTGCGTGGATATACAATGGTCCTCATCGGTATTTTCTTCCAGGATACGCACGATATACAACAATTTCAATTTTTGGTTCGCCGATTTCGCCATCCGAATTCCCTCCCGCTCCTTCCGCCTTTTTTCCGCAGACAATGGACCGGGCGCCATGTTTCACCCTGCGTCCGGCTTTCCTCCCACCATCAAAAGGGTGTCCACATTCCATGAACACCCTGTCCCTTCTTGCCAACCACAGTTTTCCGTAATTATTGATTCACTTCAACGGTATCCGGCAGCACCGGTTTTCCCGTTCCGCCCGATTTCTTACTGTCCGAACTTTTGCACCATTTCGCACCGAGAATGCAGGCAACCACCACTAATGCCACAATCAATACGAATACCAGCAGATAAGATAAAAAGGAATTTAAGAACAAAACAATATTTGTCATGTCAATGACCCTCCGCTCTCCCATATTTTGACAGGAAACTCCTTCCCGACACTATATCTATCATACCACCCCGTCCACGGAATCGTCAAGTAGTCCGTCGCCATCCGCCGCACTTGTTGCCAAATAATCGCATCTTTCGTTCTGCGGATGTCCGTCATGCCCCTTTACCCATGTAAATACCACATGATGGGGTTCTTTGGCATGTAACAGCCGTTTCCATAAGTCAATGTTCTTCACGGGCTGGTTCCCGCTGGTCTTCCAGTTTTTTTTCAGCCATCCTTCCACCCAGTGTTTATTGAAGGCATCCGTTACATACTTGGAATCGGATATCACTTCTACTTCACAGGGTTTGGTCAGCGCCTCCAGCCCTACGATGACTGCCATCAGTTCCATCCGGTTATTCGTTGTTTTCTTATATCCTGCAGAATACTCCCTCTCATGCAGTGTCCCCTTCCCGTCCACATAATGCAGCACGGTCCCGTACCCTCCGGGACCGTCCGGATTCCCCCGTGCCGCGCCGTCCGTATAAATCGTCACTTTCATGTCAATCTTCCTTTCCCGTTTCCCCAGTTTCCCGTCCGCAAAAACTGTTCCGCCATCCGTTCCGCTTCCCGTATGATGCCTTCCTCGTATCCCATGACACCCAACAGTTTTATGGCGTTGCGCGTGGTCGCCCTGCCTTTTTTCAACCGGTAGTTAAAGACCACATCGTCCCCTTCCACTTCTTCCTCGAAATGGTAATTGGCATACCCGTCCTCCAAAAGATGGGTCAGCTCAATGTCATGGGTCGCCGCAAAGCAAAGCACGTTCCTGCCCGCAAGGCTCCTTAAAATCTGTGTGGAAGCGGCAATCCGTTCCACCGTGTTCGTTCCCCGCAATACTTCGTCCACAAAACATAACACGGGATTTCCGCTGTCCGCGGAATGAATCAGAATCCGTTTTAAGGACTTAATTTCCACGATATAATAGCTGTCCCCTCCCGCCAGGTCATCCCGCAGCGTCATGGAGGACATAATCCGGTAAATACCTGCCCGGTACCGGTCCGCCAAACAGGTGTGAATGGTCTGGGCAAGGATGGCATTCAGGGCGACCGTTTTTAAAAACGTGGATTTCCCGGAAGCGTTGGAGCCGGTCAGCAGGACGCCCTGCTTTGCCATGATACTGTTTTTCACCGGATTCCCAATCAGGGGATGGTAGCCGTCTTCCAACGTAAGCCCTTTTCCTTCCCCGAATTCGGGCAGGCACCATGTTTCCAGGGAAGCGCGGTAACAGCCGATGGCGATAACTGCTTCCATGTATCCGGTAAGGGTAATCATCCGGTCGATGGACGCACTGTTTTTCTTTACTTCCGCTAACATCCGGTTAAATTTAATCAAATCCAAATGGAACACCATGCGCATATAATCAAGCAGGATTTCCAACGGATTCCCGGACGCCCCCATACGGGCGGGCGACATCAGAATATAGGAACCCGACCGGAATTTCCCCATTTTTTTACAACATGCCCCAAGCTCCTCCAATTCCTGTCCGAAAGCCGCCGCAGGGAGCTTTTCCATCTCCCCCACGTTCTTTAACAGGCGCAGGATATAACCGAAGCTGGTAATATACGGGTCGATTTCGTTTTTTGTCTTAAAATAAGCGATGATATTATGGCTGATAGCGGCCACCAAGAGTATTACCCCTGCCTGGACGGAGCCAAACAGCATAAAAAGGAAGGAGACGGCAATCGCCAAATCCCCCAGGTAATGCTTCCCGCTGCTTCTTTCCCCCAGCCCTTCCAAATAATCCAGGTAATCATAAATGGAATACTTTCCGGTTTTTCCGATTTGGGCAAACAACGTTTGGTACTGTACCCTTTTTTCACTGTTTTGGGCAAAAAAACAGATTTGGCGTTCCAGCTTTTCCATACGGACCGTATCCTGTGCCGGCGTGCGCAGCAGATAATACAGGTATTCCTCGCCGGCGGCGGAATATGTGTGGTTCATCTGCTCAAATACCTGGTCCATACCTAAATCGTTCCAGGTAATATCGTCGATTTGGAATCCGTCCGCCTTGTGCGCCAGATAATAACGGGAAATCTTTTCCAATTCCTCCGGCTTGTATTCCTCCCGTTCCCGCAGCACCCCGTAATTCTCCCGCAGCCATTTGACAAAATTTGCCTGTTTCCTCCGTTCGTCATACAGCCCCTTTAACATAATTAATGCAATAATACCAAAAATAGTCAGTAACAGTACGATGTATTCCATGTCTTTCCCCGTTTCCGCAAAACGCTATACCGTAAACTTCTGTCCCGCTTCCCTGATGTCCGCAATCAGCCCCCCATATTTTGTTCCCATGGGAGTCTTTTTATACCGGTCTATGATGCCGTATTCCTCCCACATGTGCATGGGAAATACATGCGCCGCCTGTGCCTGCATAAGAAAATAATCCATTCCCCATCCATAAGCGCTTTCCAGTCTCGGATCCAAAGGTACGAAAGCGGCGTCAAAGAAAAGTCCCCGGATGGCATCCATTTCCTTTTTGTAATCCCGCTCCATGTTTTCGTTAAAGGGAGCAGGTTCCCCTTCCCAATGCCACCAGTTTAAATCCCCCGCATGGTAAAACAGACGCCCCTGCACCCGCACCACGAAAGCAACCCCGGCATCGGTGGAACGCAGGGTACGGACCGTGAGGTCTTCGCTAAATTCCAGCGTTTTATTTTTCCCGACATTCGTTATGCGGCTTTTTACCGAAGCCGGTACCCCGTTGCGCTCCAAATACTTTTCACTTAGCTTAATATCGCTGCCAAGGAAAAAGTGTACCTGCCCGTACCGCTCCGCCAGCCCGAAAATTTCCATGTTAAAATGATCCTTATGTTTGTGGGATACAAACACATAAACCGGTTTTTCCTTTTCCCAAACGGGAAGCGTCCCCCTGTAATAATCAAACAGCAGGACGCATGTCTCCAGTTCCACCGAAAAACCGCTGTGGTATAAATACGTAATCTTCAAACATTTCCCTCCCAAACCGGAAACGTTTATCATAAAAAGATATATTTTAAGATAAACAGCACGGTCAGTACATACATCAGGATGCTGACTTTTTTCTCCTTTGCTTTACCGGTTACCAGGCACAGGAGCGTCCAGGAAATGACGCCGATGGCAATTCCTTCGGAAATGCTGTATGCCAAAGGCATGGCAATGATGCACAGGAACGCCGGAATCGCATCCGTCATGTCGTTAAAGTCAATTTTTGCAACGGAACCCATCATATAAAAGCCCACGATTACCAGCGCCGGAGCCGTGGCAAAAGACGGAATCGTTAAAAACAGAGGAGAGAAAATCAATGCCAGCAGGAACAAAAATCCCGTGGTGACTGCCGTCAGTCCCGTCCTGCCTCCTTCCGTCACGCCGGAAGCGCTCTCCACAAACGTGGTAGTGGTGGAAGTACCGAGCAATGCCCCGACACTGGTAGCCACGGCATCCGCCATCAACGCGCCCTTAATCTTCGGCAGCCTTCCGTTCTTATCCAGCATGTCCGCCTTGGAGGAAACACCGATGAGCGTTCCCAGTGTATCAAACAAGTCCACAAACAGGAACGAAAAAACAACTACCATGAAATCCAGTGCATGAACTGCGGAAAAGTCCGCCTTGAACACCTGTCCGAACGTATTGCCAATCGCCGTAAAGTCAAAGCTCACAATGGCATGGGGAATGGTGGAATACCATCCCGCATCCGGGTCGGGCACATAAAGTCCCACCAGTTCGCAGAGGATGCCCAGCACCCATGTGGCGAGGATACCGAACAGGATTCCGCCCTTTACTTTTAAGATTAAAAGCACTGCCGTAACCAAAATACCAACCAGCGCCAGCAGCGCGGTAATGCCCACCGTGGAAAATTCCCCTGCCGCGAATTTCTGGTACGTTAACAGTGTGGAATCGTCATTGACGATTACCTTTGCATTCTGCAGCCCGATAAAGGCGATGAAAAGCCCGATACCAACGCTGACCGCAGACTTTAACGTTGTGGGAATCGCATTGAAAATTGCTTCCCGCACATTGGTGAGGGAAAGCACGATGAAAATCAGACCTTCCACAAACACCGCCAAAAGGGCAATCTGCCAGGAATACCCCCTCTGCCCCACTACGGTAAAGGCAAAATACGCATTTAAACCCATCCCCGGCGCCAGCGCAAACGGGTAATTGGCAAACAGCGCCATTAACAGGGTACCGACAAAAGAGGCAAGCGCCGTAGCAATCAGCACCGCATTCTTATCCATTCCCGATGCGGAAAGGATATTCGGATTCACAGCCAGGATATATGCCATCGTCATGAATGTCGTTACGCCGGCCATGATTTCGGTCTTCACATCGGTCCTGTTTTCCTTTAGTTTAAAAAACTTCTCCATCTTACCTACAACCTCCTATTTTCCCTATGATTTCATTTGCCTTCGCATAAATGTCTTCCGGCTCATCCCCCACGTTAAATTTTCCGTCACGGTAACGGATTTTTCCGTGAATCATGGTCATTTTCACATTCTGTTTGCTGCCGCTGTACACAATATTCTTTGCGATATGGTTTAAGGGCTGCATGTTCGGCTGGTGCAGATCCAGCATGACAAGATCCGCCAGCTTCCCTGCAGCAAGCACATCCGCCTCCGTAAGTCCCATCGCTTCCGCCCCGTTCACCGTCGCCATCCGCAGCACTTCCCGTGCATCCACCGCAGATGCGTCCTGCTCCCTTACTTTTGCCAATCCGCTCACGAGAAACATCTCCCGAAACATATCCAGACAGTTATTGCTTGCCGGACCGTCCGTCCCGATAGCAACATTCAGCCCTTTTTCCAAAAACTCCCGCACCGGTGCAATTCCGCTGGCGAGCTTTAGGTTGGATGCCGGATTGGTGATTACGCTGACCTTTTTCTCCCGGAAAAGTTCCATTTCCTCCGGCGTCAGCCATACACCGTGGTATACCCCGCCGCCGTAATCAAACATGCCCAAAGAATCAAGGAACCTGGCAGGCGTCATGCCGTGGCGCTCCACGCACCCTTCCACTTCGCCCTTTGTTTCGGACAGGTGGGTATATACCGGAGCCTGATAAGCGGCGGCAAGCGCGGCAACCCGCTCCATCAGCTCTGTGGAACAGGTATATTCCGCATGAAAACCAAGCCGGAACGAAAGTAACGGATTGTTCCCGTTCAGCTCCTGATACCATTTCTCCAACAGTTCCACGGACTGGCTGAAATTATTCACGGCGCCGGTCTGCACACAGCGCATCCCCGTTTCGCTGCACGCCCTGCCAATGCTCTCCGGTGTCAGATACATGTCAAATACGGCGGTAATGCCGCTGGTTAAATACTCCAGTACCGCCAGTTTCGTTAAATGGTAAATATCCTCTGCCGTCATTTTTGCCTCGACAGGGAACACCTGCTCATTCAGCCATGCCTGTAACGGCAGGTCGTCCGCATAAGAACGCAGGAGTGTCATGCCCGAATGGGTATGGGCATCCTTAAAGCCGGGAAGCAGTAAATTCCCCTGGCAGTCGATTTCCTCGTCCCAAATCATACAGGTCATGCCGCTTTCCGTAAAAACGCTCTCTTTCTCTTTGCCGTCCCCCACATAGAAAATCCGCTCGTCCTTTACCCACAGCTCCCCTTCCAATAAGGGCATGTCCTTTTCCATGGTTAAAATCCGGGCGTTATAAAAACGAATGTTCATCCCATAACCGCCTTTCCTCTTTCTGTCCTTTGGTTTTCGTCCGGCGCCGTCTTTACGTTTTCTGCAGGTTTGCCGCCCCGAAACCGTCCGGCAGCAGTTCCCCTAATGTCCTTACATAATATTCCCCTGCCGTATTGGCTATGATAACCGTAAAGTCCTCCGGACGGCAGAACTCCGCCATTACCTGACGGCAGACACCGCAGGGCGCGGCATACTGCCCGCTGCTTTCCTCTCCTGCACCCACGATGGCTATCGCCAGGAAGGAACGCTCCCCTTCGCTCACCGCCTTAAAAAAAGCGGTCCGTTCGGCGCAGTTGCTCGGTCCGTAAGCGGCGTTTTCAATATTACATCCGGTATAAACCTGTCCCGCCTCCGTAAGCAGCGCGGCGCCCACATAGAAGCGGGAATAAGGCGCATATGCTTTTTCCCGTGCTTCCATTGCCTTTTTTATCAGTTTTTCCGCCGTTTCGCCATCCACCATGCCAAATCCTTTCTCCCGTTTCATTCCCGCAAATCCTTCATGTGCTCCAAGCACGGTTAAAATTTCTTCACCGCTTCCGCCACCAGTTTCGTAAACAAAGGAGCCGCTTTGTCCGCCGCTTCCTGTACCTCTGTATGGGTCAGCGGCTGTTGTGTCATGCCCGCCGCTAAATTACACACACAGGAAATTCCGCAGATGCGCATTCCCATATGGTTAGCCGCAATGGCTTCCACTACCGTACTCATGCCCACCGCATCCCCGCCAAGGGCACGCGTCATCCGTATTTCCGCCGGGGACTCAAAGGAAGGACCGGTGAACTGCACGTACACCCCTTCTTTTAAACCGATTCCGTTTTCCGCCGCCGTCTGCCGCAGGATATCCTGCAGTTTACGGTCATACACCGTACTCATATCGGGAAAACGGGTTCCCAGTTCATCAATGTTCGGCCCGACCAAAGGATTCGGGGCAAATACGGAGATATGGTCCGTAATCAGCATCAGGTCCCCTGCCCGGAATCCGGTGTTCACCCCGCCTGACGCATTAGTCAGGAACAGAATCTCCGCCCCCATTAACTTCATCAGCCTTGTGGGAAGCACCACATCGCCGATGGGATAGCCCTCATAATAATGGACCCTTCCTTTCATGCACACCACCGGGACTTCACCCACATAACCGAAAATAAACTTCCCCGCGTGTCCCGGTACGGTGGACACGGGAAATTCTTCGATTTCCGCATAGGAAAGCTCCGCTTCCACTTTTATGCTATCGGCAAAATCCCCAAGACCGGAGCCGAGCACAATTGCCACGCGCGGCTTAAAACTGATTTTCTTCTGGAAACTTTCAAAACAACGCATTAACTTCCCGTAATCGTCATTCATGGATACACCCCCGTTCTATTATCCAAATGCCATCCTTCCATAAGGACATGCGCTTCTTTTAGATTGTATCATAGTTATTATTTTCTGACAATTACCATTCTTTTATATTCGGTCTCGGTTTCCTTGTCCAAAGTAAAAAGGAATGCCATGATACAGCATTACATCTTTTAATAACCAGCAAAAGCCAGGAGTACAACCCCCTGCCCGCTTTTTCCCTGCCTCCCTGTGCTTCCCCTGCCGGTATCTGTTCAAAACCTGTTTCAGAATTTCTTATTGTGCCCAGCCGTCGGTTTCTGACCGCTTTAGGCGGCGTTGTCTGAC
>ERZ779637.665-NODE-665-length-20170-cov-10.253045_pt1 | contig 20170 bp, 16 predicted proteins | sample MGYA00514196_ERZ779637 | MGnify/ENA primary metagenome ERZ779637 (study PRJEB29562, sample SAMEA4376700) | mouse gut metagenome | isolation source: Cecum | study: EMG produced TPA metagenomics assembly of the A DSS colitis mouse model was used to assess the...
GTCTTGAAATCTCTCGGTTTTTTCACCAAAAATCTTTTTTGACCTCTTTTTCTGGTCCCCCGACCGATTTCAAATCCGAACTTTTTATGTCCTCAAAAGAGACCCGTTCCGAGCCTTCTTTATAGTTAAAGGTAATCAAAATATAGTCATCAAAAATCGTGACTGAGTTCACAAAGCTGTCGATCAGCCGCCGCCGTTCTTCCAGCTGCGTCACATCCAGAGTACGGAACCGACAAATCCAATAGGTCACATCCTCACGGGAGAGCAGAGGATGCTTCATCTCCTCCTGGATGATTTGCAGCTCAATTTTCTGCTTGGCGTCCTCCAGTTCATCCAAGCGCTGCTTGGTGGAGGCGTTGATGATACCGGCTTGAATCGCGTTGAGCATATTCGTAATGCCGCGCTCCGCATCCTCCAACTGTTTCCGCAAAGCGGGGAGGGCGCTGCTTTCCCGGCCCTGCGAGTCCATCACAGCGTCCGTTATGTATTCCACAAAAGCGTCATCCATGATTTTCGCCATCACGGAATTGACAACTGCGTTTTCTAGCGGCAGCTTTTTGACGCTCTTGTGCTTGGCGTTGCAGGTGTGATTTTTCTTTGTGTTCACACAGCGGTAGTAGTAGTATTTTCGATTGGTGGAACTGGTGCCGCTCTCGCCTACCATCATGGCCCCACAGGTGCCGCAGAATAACTTGGTCGTCAGCAGATAATCGTCCTCCGCTTTATGCCGGGCGGGGGCCTTTTTGTTTTTCGCCAGCTTGTTCTGTACCCGGTCAAAAAGGTCCTGGGGAACGATAACGGGGATGCCGTTGGGGATAACGATCTCCCGATATTTGTACTCGCCCAGGAACTTCCGATTGTGGAGGATTGCCGCCACAAAGTTGAGGTCGATTGCCTTACCCCGGACTGTCGTGACGCCTGTGTCATTGAGGTAATCCCGTATCTCTTTCATGGTAGCGCCATTGTCGTAGCGGGTGAACATCTCCAGCACCACGGGCGCGGTACGGGGGTCGATCTGGTAGTGGCGGTCGCTGTCGATAGTGTAGCCGAAGGTAGGTGTACCGCCGTTGTATTTGCATTTCAGCGCGTTCTCTGTATGACCCCGGATGACCTTCTCTGCCAACTCCGCGGAGTAGTATTCCGCCATACCCTCCAGCAGAGACTCCAGGATAATACCCTCTGGCCCTTCTGAAATATTCTCCGTAGCGGAGAGGACTTTGACGCCGTATTTTTTGAGCTGTGCTTTGTATCGGGCACTATCATAGCGGTTACGGGCAAAGCGGTCCAGTTTCCAGACCAGGACCACATCAAACACCCCCTTGGCACTGTCCTTTATCATTCGCTGGAAGTCCGGGCGATTGTCGGTCTTGGCGGATAGGGCCCGGTCAATATAGGTGCGGACGATGGTAATCTCGTTTTTTTGGCAGTAGGCCGTACACTCCCGGAGTTGGCCCTCAATGCTCTCCTCACGCTGGTTATCGCTGGAGTACCGTGCGTAAATCACTGCTTTCATTTTTCTTTCTCGGCCTCCTCCAACATTTTCGTCAGCACCTCTTTCAGTCTCTCACTCATAGGGGATACCGGGTCAAAACACATATCCACGAACAGCTTCAAGACGGGATTGCCCTGTTCGATGTGGGGACGATGCTCATAAAGTTTGCCTTGCGGTTCGCTACACCGGCCAAAGATATAGTCCAGGGAAACATCGAAGTAATCTGCATAGACCAAAAAGTTTTCTACGGTTGGTCTGGCTGTGTTACGCTCATAACGGTCAATACTCGACTGACTGACACCAAGTATCTCGGCCATTTTCCATTGTGGCAGCTTCATGCTCTGCCGCAGCTCTTTCAATCGGGGGCCTATCATCTCGCTACGCATATCTTCACCTCCCACATTCAGAGAATACCATATTATGAGCACAACGTCAATGCAAAATAAGGGCAATATTGGAATTTAGTTTTTGCGGAAACTGGCTGGGCCGAAAAAGAAAAAGCGTCCCGTCAGGGACGCGCAGCCGCACAATTTATTGTGCGTTCCGGGGTTTGGGGCTGGCCCCAACAAGCGGCAGCGGAGCAAGTGTTAATACACTTGCCCTGCTTGCTGCGTTTGTGCCGAATTCGGTACAAACGTAGTTATACCGAGAAAAATATTATACCGAGTTAGCGGAGGAAAGGCAGATAGGACAAGGACTGCGGTTCCAAAAACCCGGTATAACGAATAAGAGCAAAACACACCAAGGTCCCTGCTGGATATTGCCAGCAGGGACAAAACTCGGTATAATAATGGTGTTCTCACAGACCGTATAAGCGTTTCAACAGTTCCTCATCGGTCACGGTGTAGTTTGCCGGATCAACATCCGGTGCGGCGCTGTCTCCTAATGCGCGGGCAATCGCTTGGCGCTTATGTTCTGTATCTGCGTAAGCGTAGATTAGGGTGGTTTCCAGATTTGCATGGCCGAGCCACTGGGACACCAGCGTCAAATCCATCCCATGCTGGTAAAGGTGCATGGCCCTGGTATGACGCCAAAGATGCGGATGGACGCGCTCCGGGATCTCCGGGCATTTGGCTCTGGCGCTGTTGGCGTATTTCTGCATCATAAGCCTTACGGTATCATCGCAGACAGGCTTACGGACACTTTTTCGTTCCATGTAAAATAAGGTTTGCGAGGATGCCGCAGATTCTCCTTCGTGGAAAACCGCTATGTAATGCTTGAGGTGTTGAGCGGTATCTTTCATCAGCGGGACGGTACGGACTTTGTTTCCCTTTCCATGCAGAACGACCTTTGGCGTGGAATCCAGCTTCAAGTCACAGATGCGGACATTCAGCACTTCTTGGATACGAGGGCCTGTGTCATAAAAGAAAATCAACATCACCTGGTCACGCAGACCGAGCCTTGTGGTTGTATCCGGCTCCGCTAAGAGTACGCGAACCGCTTCCTCGGACATATACTCCACCTTGGAAAAAGGATCATCTTTCTGCGCTTTAATAGCGGAAAGTTCGGCAGACACAGCGATGTACTCCGGACAGCAGGCAGACGCATAGGAAATGAAGGCTTTCAATGCTGCCAGCCGGTTGTTCCATGTGGCAGGCGAAAAACCCTTTTCCGTAATAAGGCTGGAAAGGTACGCCGTAATCATCCCGTAGCTGAAAAGGTCAAAAGTTACGGATGTAACAGGGATATTCCGCTTATCTGCGGCAAATCTCAAAAACTGGTTCAGAACGGTTCTGTAAACAGCAACGGTATTTTCACTTGCCCTGCGCTGAACAGGAAGATAAGTGAGCAGGAAGTTCCGAATCAGCAGGAACAGCTTTTCATCCCGGACGGGGTTCTTCAATTTTCCCATAACTCAGCCCTCGGAAAGACCTGCCCCATGCTTTCCCAATCAATGCCTGCGGATTTCACAAGATTCTCCGGCAGCAAGTGGATGTAATACGTAGTGGACTCTATATCCTTATGGCCCATATAGGTGCGGAGATACGGGAGGCGGGAATGGATGTCCTGCTTCTCGTCAAGCCAGTGGTTCAAGACCGCTGTAGCAAAACGATGGCGCAGATCGTATACACGAACCGGCGGCAGAAATTCCCTGGGGATGTCCCGGTTCGCGCAGGCAAAGAACCGTTTGAATTTTCCCTGCATCCACCTGGCTGTATATGGGCCGCCATCAGGGGAGGGAAAGAAATACTCGCTGTCTGGAAAGGCAACGTCCCGCAAGGTGGCATAAGTCCTTGCCATAGAGCGCATATCATCGGACATAACCACCACGCGGCTTTTTTGCATCTTGGTATTCAAGATTTGGACTTCGCCAGTATTCAGATCCACATCCTGTTTTTTCAGCGTCCTTCCCTCATTCGGACGCAGACCGCAGGTATAGGTCAGCCGGAAGTAGACGCTGAGAAGAATGGGTCGAAGGGGTTCTTGGGGGTACTGGTACGAATCAATCTCCTGGAAAAGCGAGGAAAGCTCACCATCTGTAAAAATATACGGGACAAAGATTGAGCGGCCAGAAGCAAAGCGATCCGGCAAAACATATGCGGGTTTTCCCACAGAGATCAGATATGCGGCGAAGCCTCTCTCGAAAGCAAGTCTGGACAGGATCACTCCCGCTGCGGTTCCGGCATCCTTGACCCAGCTTAGTGCCAGCGGCTCCGTCAGACAATCCGCATCCGGGTATTTCTCCGAGCAAAAACGGTCAAAATTCCGGGCGCGGCGCTGGTAATCCTTGAACATCGTACCCACCGAGGACGCATCCTCAATGGCGGTCTTGGGTGCGGCACACCTCAAAAACAGCTCGGAGCAGTGGTTTTGCGGACGGGCATTCAAAATGTAATCCTGTATCGCCGCCCCTGCCTCATTCAACAGAGGCAGGCGGACAGCCAGATCCGTTTTGCTCTGCTCTACCCGGATTTCCCCCTTCCGCCAGTCAATGTCCGTCAGCTTCAAACGGATGATGTCGCAGGCCCACAGCCCCGTTGTCGCGCCAAGAAGGATCATGGCTCTGTTCCGTTTTCCGACTTCCGTAGAAGAGTCGATCACATTCAAAATGCGCTCCAACTCCTCATCGGTCACGTACCCTTGAATGGGCATCTCGCGGTAGACCCTGTTGGAAAACAGTTCCACGCTGTCCGGGGCATCTTCGCCAATCTCTTTCAGAAAGGCGTGGAAATGCCGGAGGTACAGAAACAAATCGTGTAACGTAGAAGTCTTGACCTCTGAGGCCACCTTCAGAATAAAACGCTGCACATCGTCGATGGTCACAGTCGCCAGTGTTTCATGCCCAAGCCTTTCAAAATAGCAAAGATACTTGCGAACCGCCCACACGGCGTCATCCCTCGTATTTGCCCCATATTCTTGATGTGCTGCAAACAAATCTACCAACCGTTCACTATGGCTGCTTAATACATACTTCGTCCCATGCTGGGTGGCATCAATGCGTAGAGTTCCCGTCAGATAAAATTCATTGAGCCTCCTCGTAATCTGACGGATCTGCCGGAGATAGTTATACGAAACTTCTCCTGATGCGTAGCGGTCTTCAAGTTTTTGCAGAAACTTGTCCGTAACAGCAGGGTCATACACACATAACCCCTGCTCCCGGTAATACTTGGCAACCATCCCGGCTCCCGGCATCCAGCCTCGCCAGATGGTAGCTTCGCTGAAGCCAAGCCGCTTGGCTTCAACAACCATTTGTCCCGTCAGTTCTCCGACAGTCATAGTCTTTGTTTCCATTCAATCGCCTCCTGTTTCATAGTCAGGGATTTCCCTGCCACTATGATTATCGTTGGCGGTGCCGTGACTGACAATATTATTATACCGAGTTTTGCCCCTGCCGGTCATCACCGGCAGGGGCTTCAGTTGATCTCGTGCCTATTTGTTATACCGAGTTTTTGAAACCGCAGTCCTTGCCCTATCTGCCTTTCCTCCGCTAACTCGGTATAATATTTTTCTCGGTATAACTACGTTTTCCGGGCCCCCGTTTTCTCAGTTCCGGTTATTCTTTAATCATACCGAGGAAAGAGGCACATCGGGAAAGATTTTACAGCCAATCCTCAATCAAGTAAAATGAGAGTATACCATTTATTTGACTGGAGGAGAATTTCTTATGGATAGTCATATTATGACAAGCGATCAACTTATTTCCTTTCAACATTGGCTAGCGGTGGAAGAACGGGAGCAGAGCACGATAGAAAAATACATGCGGGAGGTAAAGCTTTTTCGGGCTTGGCTGGCGGGTCAGGCGGTAACAGCGGAGACTATCGCTAACTGGAAAAATCATTTACATGCAGAGAGCTACAAGCCAGAGACAATCAATTCCAAGCTCTCCGCACTGAATAAGTTTTTCAAGTTCATGGGGTGGCAGGAGTTGCGGATAAAGTACCTAAAAATCCAGAGGAAACTATTTCGCGGTACAGAGAAAGAACTGACCAAAGAGGAATACCTTTGCCTCTTGGAAACAGCTAATCACTCAAATAAAGCACGGCTTGCGCTGCTTATCGAAACCATCTGCGCCACTGGCATTCGGGTATCGGAGGTGAAGTACATAACAGCGGAGGCTATTCAAGCAGGCCGTGCGGACATTGCGCTGAAAGGGAAGATCCGCACCATCCTGCTACCCGGCAGACTCTGCCGCAAGCTGCAAAAGTATGCGAAAAAGCAAAAAATCACTTCCGGCGCGATCTTTCTCACCAGAAGCGGCAGAGGCATCTCCCGCCGTCAGGTCTGGGCGGAGATGAAAGCATTATGTAAAAAAGCCAACGTAGCATCCTCGAAAGTCTTCCCCCACAACCTGCGGCATTTGTTCGCCCGGACCTTTTATCGTGCCTGCCGGGATGTAGCGAAGCTGGCGGATGTCCTTGGGCACTCCAGCATTGAGACTACCCGTATTTATCTCATCTCTACCGGCGTGGAGCACGCCCGGCAGCTGGAGAGATTGGGTCTTATTTCTTAACCCCATAAATAGACAAAATTAATAAGTTGCCTTAAACTGGCGATAAAAACAGGTCCTCCAAAATATTGAACCTAAAGGACTGTAGGTATCCTATCACAAAAGATAGGGGAATGCAAGCCCATTTTCCCGGTTTTTCGCATAACAAATCCTGCCGGTCAACGATATTGGGATGATCGGCTTATATTTTCATACTCATTTCCAGCCTCGCGCTCTCCGCGCGGGGCTTTTGCTGCCCGCGAAGCCACGACAGATGGTGAAAGAAGCGCGAAAACAGGGCGGTCTATTAAGTCTGTGATGAATTGAGAAAGGGGGCAGTCTATGCCGCAAACGAGACAACACATCCAGCGGAGCTACAGCCAGCAGCGCCAGCGGCATAGTCAGGCAGGGGATGCCGGTGTGCGCCTGACACGGGACGGCATTGAGTGTTTTATGACTGTCTGCCAGGCAGAAGGCCGGGTGGAAGGTACATTGAAATGGTACCGCCGGGGCCTGAACCGGCTCTACGATGACCTCCCGGAGGACAAGACCATCCGCCATGGCACCCTGGAGCGCTGGCGGGAGCAGCTGGTGAAGGCGGGCTACGCCCCCAGCACCATTAACAGCTACCTCTCGGTGAACAACGCTTACCTGGACTTTGTAGGGCACCGTGAGTACCAGCTGGCCAACCAGTTGAAACTGGAGACGGAGCTCCAGCCAGAGCTGACCCGGACGGAATACCTGCGGCTGCTGCAAACGGCCCGCGCTTTAGGCCGGGAGAAGGTGTACCTGCTGGTGAAACTGTTCGGCACCACCGGCCTGACGGTGCAGGAATTAGAGAAGGTAACAGTGGAGTCGGTGAAGGAAGGCAAGCTGACAGTCACCTTCAGCCGGAACAAGCAGGTGCTGCGCATCCCGGAGGGGTTGCGGGCGGAACTGCTGGACTACGCACGGCGAAGCGGTTACCTCTCCGGCCCCATCTTTCTCACCAAGGACGGTACACCCATGAGCCGGACCTATGTGAGCACCATCATCCGGCAGCTGTGCACAGCGGCGAAGGTGCCGGAGGAGAAGGGCAATCCCCGCTGCTTAAAGCGGCTGTACCAGACCACCTGGGCGGGGATCGAGGACAACATCGCGCTATTGGTGGAACAGGCGCACAACCGCCTGCTGGAGCAGGAGCAGCTGGAGATCGGCTGGGCCGAGCAATAAAGAGAGACAGAGGGAGAAGGCACATGAAAGGAATCATTCTGGCAGGCGGTAGCGGTACGCGTCTTTACCCGCTGACCATGGTAACATCGAAACAATTATTGCCCATCTACGACAAGCCCATGATTTTCTACCCCCTGTCCACCCTGATGCTGGCGGGGATACGGGACATCCTGATTATCTCCACGCCCCAGGACCTGCCCAACTTTGAGCGGCTGTTGGGTGACGGGAGCCAGTTCGGTATTCATTTGAGCTACCAGGTACAGCCGTCCCCGGACGGTCTGGCCCAGGCGTTCATCCTGGGGGAGGCGTTCGTGGGAGACGACCGGTGCGCCATGATCCTTGGCGATAACATTTTCTATGGCGCAGGGCTGACATCCCATCTCCGCAAGGCTGTGAAGCGGGAGGAGGGGGCCACGGTGTTCGGCTACTACGTGGAGGACCCGGAGCGGTTCGGCGTGGTGGCGTTTGACGAGGCCGGCCGCGCGGTGTCCATTGAGGAGAAACCGGCCCAGCCCCAATCCAACTACGCCGTCACTGGTCTGTACTTCTATGATACGAAGGTCTGTGAGCGGGCCAAGGCTTTGAACCCCTCGGCCCGGGGTGAGCTGGAGATCACGGACCTGAACCGTATTTACCTGGAGGAGGGCAGTCTGAACGTCATCACCCTGGGCCGTGGCTACGCCTGGCTGGACACGGGGACGGTAGACTCCCTGTCGGAGGCGTCGGAGTTCGTGCGGGTGATTGAGTCCCGTGAGGGCATCCAGATTTCCGCGCCGGAGGAGATCGCCTACCGGAACGGGTGGATCACCAGGGCGCAGCTGGAGCAGTCCGCCGCGGCCTACGGGAAGTCCCCCTACGGCCAGCACCTGCGGAATGTAGCATGCGGAAAGTACATCTATTGAGGTGGCTGGAATGAAGCTGACAGAGACAGAGCTTGCGGGCGTGTACATCGTGGAGCCAGCCGTGTTTGGGGACCATCGCGGCTTCTTCCTGGAGAGCTGGTCCAGGCGGACCTTTGAGGCGGCGGGGCTACACTACGATTTTGTCCAGGACAACCACTCCTCGTCCACGGTGAAGGGTACGCTGCGGGGCATCCACTTTCAGCGGGGGGAGAAGGCCCAGGCGAAGCTGGTGCGGTGCACCCGAGGGGCGGTGCTGGATGTGGCGGTGGACCTGCGGCCCAGCAGCCCCAACTATAAGAAGTGGATAGGCGTGGAGCTGAGCGGGGAGAACAGGCGGCAGCTGTTGATCCCCCGGGGCTTTGGCCACGGGTTTGTGACGCTGACGGATGACGTGGAGTTTCTCTACAAGGCGGACAACTACTACGCCCCGGAGGCGGACGGCGGTATCCGGTGGAATGACCCGGAGATCGGTGTGGACTGGGGCCTAGATAACCCCGTCCTCTCGGAGAAGGACAGTAGATCGCCGTTTTTGAAGGACGCCGTAACAGGCTTTGAGGAGTGGTGAGCATGAAGATTTTGGTAACCGGTGGAGCAGGATTTATCGGCAGCAATTTTATTTTCTACATGCGGAAAAAGCGTCCGGACGATGTGCTGGTCTGTTTGGACAAATTGACCTACGCGGGCAATCTGGAGACGCTGGCCCCGGTGATGGACGCCCCCCATTTCCAATTCATCCGGGCCGGCATCGCGGACCGGGAGGCGGTATATGGAGTCTTTGAGGCGGAGAAGCCGGACGTGGTGGTGAACTTCGCGGCGGAGAGCCACGTGGACCGGTCCATCGAGAACCCGGCGGTGTTCCTGGAGACCAACGTGATGGGCACCCAGGTGCTGCTGGACGCCTGCCGGAAGTACGGCATCCAGAGGTATCACCAGGTGTCCACAGACGAGGTGTATGGGGACCTGCCTCTGGACCGGCCGGACCTGTTCTTCACCGAGCAGACGCCGCTGCACACCTCCAGCCCCTACTCCGCGTCCAAGGCCTCGGCGGACCTGCTGTGCAGCGCCTACCAGCGGACCTACGGCCTGCCCATCACCATCTCCCGGTGCTCCAACAACTATGGCCCCTACCAGTTCCCGGAGAAGCTGATCCCGCTGATGATTGCCAACGCCTTGGCGGACAAGCCCCTGCCGGTGTACGGGGAGGGGCTGAACGTGCGGGACTGGCTGTACGTGGAGGACCACTGCGCGGCCATTGACCTGATTTTGGAGAAGGGCAAGGCAGGCCAGGTGTACAACATCGGGGGCCACAATGAGATGAAAAACATCGACATTGTCAGGCGCATATTGGCGCTTCTGGGCAAGCCGGAGAGCCTCATCACCTATGTGACGGACCGGAAGGGCCACGACATGCGCTACGCCATCGACCCTACTTTCATTCACAAGGAGCTGGGCTGGCTGCCGGAGACTAAATTTGAGGACGGCATACAAAAAACCATCCAATGGTATCTGGACAACCGGGCCTGGTGGGAGCGTATCGTCAGCGGGGAGTACCAGAGCTACTATGAGCGGATGTACGGAGGCCGGTAAGCCGCTGATTGCCATTCTCATGGCGGTGTATGAGCCGCGGCTGGACTGGCTGCGGGAGCAGCTGGAGAGCCTGGAGAAACAGACCTATCCCCATTTGAGGCTGTATGTGCGAGACGACGGCTCCAGAAAAGTGCCCTTTGAAGAAATTGAGCGGTGCATAGAAGAATGTATCCGGTCCTTTCCCTTTGAGATACATCGAAATGAGGAAAATCTGGGTTCCAACGAGACCTTCCAGCGCCTGACAGAGGAGGCGGAGGGCGAATACTTCGCCTACTGCGACCAGGACGACGTGTGGCTGCCGGAGAAGCTGGAGGTCTTGCAGGAGGAGCTGGAGCGGACCGGCGCGCTGCTGGTGTGCTCGGATATGTACATCATGGACGGCCAGGGAAGGCAGACGGCGGACAGCATCACCCAAATCCGCAGAAGGCATGTGTTCCGCAGCGGCGGCGGTCTGACGGAGGGCCTGCTGATCTCCAATTTTGTGACCGGCTGCACCATGCTGGTTCGTTCGGAGGCGGCAAAGGCCGCAGTCCCCTTTTGCCCCTATATGGTCCACGACCACTACATTGCCCTGTGCTGTTCCGCGGCAGGAGACATTTATTCTGTCACGCGGCCGCTGATCCGCTACAGGGTGCACGGGAGAAATCAGACCGGTGTGATGGCGGGGGTACAGGATAAGGCCAGCTACCGGCGGGAGCGGATTGATCTGCCTCTGCATAAATTCCAGTGGTTGGAACAGCATTTCCCCTATAGGGAAGAATTTCGAGAAGAGATTTCCCTGCGAAGAGAGTGGATGTACGCCCGGCAGAGCAACTGGAACCGCCATGGCGGCGCGGGGATTGTTTGGAAACGCCGGAAATTGAGTCCATTGGCGTCGCTGTTCGAGCTGTCGGCGAGATGGTTTCCGGAGCGCGTCTTGATGTGTGTCATCCATTTGACGCAGAAAAATATACTATGAGAAACCTCCAGAAAGGGAGCGGGAAATGAAGATTTTAGTGACAGGCGTGGGCGGACAGCTGGGCTATGACGTGTGCCGGGTGCTGACCGCGCGGAACATAGAGCACAAGGGCGTGGACATCGCGGATTTTGACATCACGGACGGGAAGGCCGCCCGTGACTACATCACAGCGTATCATCCGGACGCGGTGATCCACTGCTCCGCGTGGACGGCGGTGGACAGGGCGGAGGACGAGCTGGAGAGGGTCCGGGCGGTGAACACAGAGGGCCCGAGGAACATCGCGGCGGCATGCAAGGAGCTTGGCGCGAAGATGCTCTACATCTCCACGGACTACGTCTTCCCCGGAACGGGGGAGCGGTTCTATGAGCCGGAGGACCCCACGGGGCCCCTGGGCGCCTACGGTGAGACGAAGCTGGGCGGGGAAAAGGCGGTGCAGGAGCTGCTGGAGAAATATTTCATCGTCCGCATCTCCTGGGTGTTCGGGAAGAACGGCAATAACTTTGTGGGGACCATGCTGCGGTTGGCGGAGACAAAAAGGGAAATCAACGTGGTCTGCGACCAGATTGGCAGTCCGACATATACGGCGGACCTGGCGCCGCTACTGTGCGACATGATTGTGACGGACAAGTATGGCGTGTACCACGCCACCAACGAGGGCGTGTGCTCCTGGGCGGAGTTTGCCCAGGAGATCTTCCGACTGGCGGGGAAGGACGTAAGGGTCCATCCCGTGCCCACCAGCGAGTACCCCACACGGGCGGTACGGCCCCTGAACTCCCGCATGAGCAAGGATAAGCTGGAGAAAATGGGCTTTGCCAGGCTTCCAGATTGGCACGACGCGCTGGCACGGTATTTCCATGAGCTTGAAGGAGCGGACCGGAATTGAGCGAGAAGCAGGTGAAAAAGGGCTGTGCTCTGGCCTTAGTAATCTATATTGTTCTGGCGCTGGCGTTCTACTGGGTCAGCGGCGACCAGCTCCACTACCGGGACGATGAGACGGACGCCATCAGCGCCAGTGAACCCATAGGGGAGCTGGTGCAGGGCATGGAAATCCGCCAGCCCTTCACGGCAACAGCGGATGCCATCCTAAGCGTGGACATGCTGCTATCCACCTACGCCAGGGAGAATACCGCCCATGTTACGGTGGAAATTGTTGATGCGAGCGGTCTCACACTGGCCCAGACGGAGCTCTCGGGGGTGGAGATAGAGGACAACGCTGTCCGCACCATCTCCTTTGTTCAGCCGGTGCAGGTGAGGCCGGGAGCGCAGTATGCGCTGGTGCTGACCAGCTCGGACGGTGTGCCCGGCAATGCCATCACCGCCTGGCAGGGCAGCACCATGTCTACGGCTCGGGCGGAGGTCTCCGTGGAGATTGCGGAGCCGCTGCTGGTAAACGGCGAGGTCAGAGAGGGGATGCTGCATTTCAGCTTCCGCACGCGCAGTTACCAGTGGTTTGGGACCTACTATTGGCACTTTGCTTTGGCGGTTGGGCTGCTGCTGGCCTTGTACTGCGTCTGGCTGTGCCTGATGGTGCGGCGGGGGAGAAATTGCCTGGCGCTGCGGGTGGTTTCCGCCTTCCAAAAATATGGATATTTAATGCGCCAGCTGGTGGCCAGGGACTTCAAGACCAAGTACAAGCGCTCGGTGCTGGGCGTGCTGTGGAGCTTCCTCAATCCACTGCTGACCATGATGGTGCAGTATATCGTCTTCTCCACCCTCTTTAAGTCCGATATCCCCAACTTCCGGCTGTACCTGCTCTCCGGCATTGTGTGCTTCAACTTCTTCAGCGAGGCCACCACCATGGGGCTGCAATCCATTGTGGGCAATGCCGCGCTGATTACCAAGGTGTACGTACCCAAGTACATCTACCCGGTGTCCAGGGTGCTCTCCTCCGCCATTAACCTGCTGCTGTCCCTCATCCCGCTGCTGGCGGTGATGCTGCTGACAGGCACGCCTGTCCGGCCGGCCATCCTGCTGCTGCCCTTTGGATTAATCTGCCTGGTGGGGTTCTGTATTGGTATGGGGTTTATCCTGTCCACGCTGATGGTGTTCTTTCGGGACACCCAGTTCTTGTGGGGGGTGGTGAGTATGCTGTGGATGTACATGACCCCCATCTTCTACCCGGAGAGCATCATCCCAGCCCAGTATATGACGCTGTACAAGTGCAACCCCATGTATCACATCATTCGGTTTGTCAGGATTGTGCTGATTGACGGGGTATCTCCGGAGCCGAAGGCCTACGCGCTGTGCTTGATTGCGTCCTTTGTGCCACTGGCGCTGGGCGCGGTCATCTTCAAGAAAAACCAGGATAAGTTCATCCTGAACCTGTGAGGCAGTCCATGATAAAAGCGGAAAATGTGTCGGTAAAGTACCTGATGACCTACGACCGGATCCAGAGCATGAAGGAGTATCTGGTGCAGATGGTGAAGGGAAAAATCAAATACGAGGAGTTCTGGGCGCTGAAGGATGTGAGCTTCGAGGTGAAGAAGGGGGAGGTGCTGGGGATCATAGGCCACAACGGGGCGGGCAAGAGCACGCTGCTGAAGGTGATTTCCGGCATTCTCAAGCCCACCACCGGGAGCGTGCAGGTGAATGGGACGATTGTGCCCATGCTGGAGCTGGGCAGCGGGTTTGACTTTGATCTGACGGGCCGGGAAAATGTGTTCCTCAACGGGGCCATCCTGGGGTACTCAGAGCAGTTCCTTAAGGAGAAGTACGAGGAGATTGTGGCCTTCTCGGAGCTGGGACAGTTCATTGACGTGCCGCTGAGGAACTACTCCTCCGGCATGGTGATGCGGCTGGCGTTTTCGATTGCCACGGTGGTGCGGCCGGATATCCTCATTGTGGATGAGATACTGGCTGTAGGGGACGCGGCGTTCCAGGAGAAGAGCAAGAAGAGGATGCTGGAGCTCATGGGCGGCGGGACCACCGTGCTGTTTGTGTCGCACAGTATCCAGCAGATTCGGGAGATGTGCAATAAGGTGCTATGGCTGGAGCATGGTGTGGTGGTTCAGTCCGGCGAGACAAAGAGTGTCTGTGATTCATATGAGGTAGGTTAGGAGAATGGGTTCATGAGTGAGCTTTACAATTACGAATATTACCATTGCTGTTGCGGTCCTATTGCATATGAAGAGCCCGCGCATTGGGTTGAATTTTTTGGTGGGATTGCGGACCGTATAGTCAATGATCTAAAGCCGAGGACGGTTCTAGATGCCGGCTGCGCTATGGGGTACTTGGTAGCGGCACTACGTGATCGCGGCGTGGAAGCGTATGGGGTTGATATCTCTGAATATGCGATTTCAAAAGTCAGAGAGGACATAAAGCAATACTGTGCTGTAGGCTCCTTAACGGAGTCTCTGCCCGCCTGCCTGCCAAGGCAATATGATCTGGTAGTTACTATCGAGGTTTTGGAGCACATGTATGAGGAAGATGGGCGCAAAGCGATTCAAAATCTCTGCACTCTGTCTGACCGTATTATCTTTTCTTCTACACCGGATGATTTTACAGAGCGCACCCATTTCAATGTGCAGCAAAGAGAGTACTGGGCGCGGCTGTTCGCGGCGGAGGGCTTTTTTGATGATTTGACGTACAGACCCACTTACCTAACCGCTTACGCCTCCTGCTTCAAAAAAAAAGATAATTGGTTGCGCCAGATAGAAGATTACGAGAGAAATATTAGGATAACGGATAATGAACTTTTGCAGGCTACTGCTAAGTTGGCTGAGACGCAACAAGTAATGAATGAAACCGGACGTCAGCTAGGGGAGGCGCGGGCTGAGCTGGAGAATCGCACTGCAAAGCTGGCCGAGACACAGCAGGTGATGAGCGAGACCGGGCGTCAGCTAGGGGAGGCGCGGGCTGAGCTGGAGAATCGCACTGCAAAGCTGGCCGAGACACAGCAGGTGATGAGCGAGACCGGGCGTCAGCTAGAGGAGGCACGGGCTGAGCTGGAAGAACGCACTGCAAAGCTGGCTGAGACGCAGCAGGCTATGCGCGAAACTGGCAGGGAGTTGGATGGGGTGCGTACCGATCTGGCAAATCAAACAGAGCAGCTCTATCAAACTGAAAAATTGCTGGAGGAGAGAGAAACACAGCTTATTCAGGCACAACAGCGGCTGCGTGTTTATGAGAATCAGGATAAGGAAAAGGAACAGGAACTGCTCCGCTTACGCCAAAACCTGGCGGAACAGGAGCAACTTATTATTGACATTCAAAATTCTTTTAGCTGGAAGATTACCCGGCCATTATACAATCTCAAGACGGCTCTTTATTTTTGGATGGAAAAGCGTCCGTTCACACGCAGAGCACGCAAAGCTATCTCCATACTCCGCCGCAAAGGAATAAAAGAACTTAGGCATGCCATGAAGCAGTATTGGGGACGGCGTAGAGAGCAGCAGCAGATTGCCGAATTGACAGGTATTCCTGCGGATAATTCAATGTTATCAGATAATTACAGCGGCTATCTGCCTTATGATTCTGAATATCAGGAAGATTGCGACTTTTCTGCATACAACACGGATATCAAGGCATTGGCATTTTATCTGCCGCAATTTCATACGTTTCCAGAAAATGACATGTGGTGGGGGAAAGGATTTACAGAGTGGGTCAATGTTCGGAGCGGAGATGTCCGCTTTGCTGGACATTATCAGCCCCGTATACCTCATAGTGACATTGGCTATTATTGCCTGGATGATATAGCGGTATTGCGCCAGCAAGCGATACTTGCTAAACGTCATGGCATTTATGGCTTCTGTTTTTACTATTACTGGTTTTCTGGCAAACGGTTAATGGAAAAGCCAGTCGATATGTTACTGGAGCACACCGAAATTGACCTTCCTTTCTGCCTGTGCTGGGCCAACGAAAATTGGACTCGTGCCTGGGATGGGCAAAGCAAAAACATCTTGATTGGCCAGGAATACTCTGATGATGATGACCAATTATTTATGCGGGATATCAAAAAATATATTGATGATTCCAGATATATTCGCATTAATGGAAAGCCCTTGATTTTAGTATATAATCCCGGACAAATCCCGGATTGTCATCGGAGCTTTAAGGCATGGCGCAAGGCTGCACAGGAAATTGGGCTGGGTGAAATTCTGATATGGACATGTCAAACGGCAAATAATACAGCAAGTTTGCTGAAAATAGAGGATTGTATTGATGCAGAAGTGGAGTTTCCGCCTCACAACCTCTGGATGGAGTCCTTTGCCGTGCGTGGTGTTGATGTGGGTGGGAAGTCGGCCTTTTTGTATAATTACCAGTGCATAGTCAATTACATTGCCAAAAGGCTTAAGCGAAACGATGTCACAAAGGTGCCGATTCACCGCGGTTGCATGATGGCTTGGGATAATGCGGCCCGGCGTAAAGACGGATGGTTTACATACTATGCTTTTTCGCTGCGCAGCCTATACCGCTGGGTCCTTGCGATTGCTGACCGTACACGGAAAGATTTCCCACCTGAGGAGCAGTTCATGTTTATTAACGCTTGGAATGAGTGGGGTGAAGGAACCTATTTGGAACCAGACGAAAAGTACGGTTATGCCAATATTAACACTGTGTCCAAGGGCTTGCTTAGCCTCCCGTTTGCCACAGATCTCCGGGTGATTAATGAGGATAGCCCTGCTTTAGAGAAAAATACTTTTGAAAAAGGAAAGGTTCCTAGAATAGCAGTCCAGATTCACATGTTCTATCTGGAAACGTTGAAAGAGACCGTAACAAACTTGAATCAAATTCCTTACACGTTTGACTGCTTTGTAAGTACGGACACGGAAGAAAAACGGCAGAAAATTTTGGAGATTATGACACAGCACTGCCGTTGTCGTAAAACCGTGGTAGAAGTGATGCAAAACCGTGGGCGTGATGTAGCGCCCTTTCTGATACAACTGGCACCAATTCTTGACCAATACGACTATATTGGTCATGTGCACTCAAAAAAGACTCTAACTAATGAACACGGTAATGAATGGAGACGGTATATCTTCGATCATCTCTTTGGCAGCCAGGAATATCTGAAACGGGTATTTTATTTATTCGAGCATGATAAAAGTCTTGGAATTATTATGCCAGAAACATATCCAGTACTCGAGCTTCAGGCGGAATGGGGCGGAAACAGAGACGGTGTAGCAGCGTTGCTGGAAAGAATGCATTGCAATTGTGAACTGCCAGAAATCCCGACATTTCCAGTTGGAAATATGTTTTGGGCTCGTACAGCAGCTGTGCGGAAAATATTTGAGCTTGGTCTTTCGCAGACGGATTTTCCAGAGGAGTCCGGTCAGGTGAATGGAACAATAGCCCATCAGATTGAACGCATATGGGTCTACCTTGCAGCTTCTGCCGGATATCACTATTGCAAGGTGTTTAATAACATGCCCCGTGGCACACGTTGTTCTCAGAAAAAAAGACTGGGGATTTTTGTCCACTTTGACAAGGCGGCACGGATATCGGAGGATGATTTGGCAACGATACAGTGCTTTTCATCGTTTTTGACGGAATTAGTAGTTGTATCAAATGCGGATCTAGGTAAAGAAGAGCTGGACAAAATACGCCCAATTGTCAGTGCCGTTGAGCAAAGGCAGAATATCGGCTTTGATTTTGGAGCATGGAGGGATGCTTTACTCCTTTATGGGAGAGAGAAAATCGAGGAGTACGATGAGCTGGTTCTGCTGAATAACAGTTGTTTTCCGCCGGTATTTGATATCCGGGAAATGTTTTCTGTAATGGAGAATAAGCATCTGGATTTTTGGGGGAATACGATTTTTCCCTATTCCCCAGATGGTAGCTATATTCATAGAGACTGCATCCTGGAGCATCTTCAGAGTTATTTTCTTGTGTTTGAAAAGTCTGTACTAAAGAGCGAAACATTTTGGAGCTTTTGGAAACAGGTCCCAGATTATACTGAACTTATTGAAGTCATAGCAAATTGTGAATCACAACTTACCCAAATACTATCAGACGCTGGCTTCTCCTATGAACCGTATATCCGAGAAACATACTATCTGAGCCGTTTCCTGAATAATTACGCAATACCCTATGAAAAACCAACAGCGCTCCTCCTTTTAAAAGACGCCTTTATTAAGAAGAAATGCTATCAGCATATGGATACAGAAGAGCAGGTTAAGCTAGAGTGGTTGCTAAAGAAACTGGGGAGGAAAATATGTTGATTAGGGCTGCAGAAGGCTATTGTCCATGCTGTGATCAGAGTACAGTTTTTGTGGCCAATAATTACTGGCTAAGAGACTATTATCGGTGTATTAAATGCAATTCCATTCCACGTAACCGAGCAATTATGAAAGTGCTACATGAGAGATTCCCATCTTTCAAGGACCTTAGAGTTCATGAGAGTTCACCCGACATAACAACTATTACAGTCCTGGGTGTAAAAATACCAAACTACTCATACTTGTACTACCATGATGAGTTCCCGCTTGGTGCGGCTCTTGAAAACGGTGGGACAAATGAGAATTTAGAGCAGCTGACACTTCCAGATAATTCGGTGGACGTATTTATTACACAGGATGTCATGGAACATATCTGCAATCCTCGAGCCGCCTTTCAGGAAATAGAGCGGGTGCTGTGCGCGGAGGGGGTACATGTGTTCACGACTCCGATCTATCTATTCAGAAAGACACAAGCGCGAGGAAAGTTTGAGCAGGGCAAGTGGGTCAATCTGTTGCCGCCAGTTTACCATGGGAACCCAATTAGTGAAAAAGGATCACTGGTTACGTATGACTGGGGAGATGATATCGCCCAGTTTATCGATTCCTGCACAAACAATACCCATACTGAAATTATCCAATTTCCACAGACTAAGGAGAACTATGAAATGGGATTGGAAGCAGATTTCCTGTAAGTTATTGTGTCGCAAAAGGAGAAATGAGGTCTGTAAGATAAGAGATTTTCAATATAGGTTATTTCAGGATTAATATAAATAATCTAAAATCTCGGGGAATTATGATGGTGTTTTAATGAAAGAAACAAAAGATTCGTTGCCGACGGGCGACAAGCCGAGTAATAGGGCTAAGTTATCGTATGAAATACGGATTGTTCAGGCAGGCATACTTCTTTGCATCCTTGCAACGATACCAATGCACAGCATCCGTACGATTATGACAGGCCTTGATCCCAGCTATACATATTTATTGAATATCTTGCTAGAAAAAGGCTTGAAATTTGGAACGGACCTCTTTTTCACCTATGGTCCATTAGGGTTTTTGACTGCCGCAGTGAACGTTGGGCAAAACATTCAAATTGCAATTGCTTTCTGTGTTGTATTGAAAATTTGTGAGGCTTGGCTACTCTGGAGCTTGTTTCGCAGTTTTCATGGCAAGAAAGGCATAGTCAGTATTCTTGCTTGCGCAATGATTCTACTGGTATGTTCACCGTGGCTAAGCATGGAATACTATATTCATTTTTTGCTATTCCTGGCAATTAGCCTGGCCTGGACAGAAAAGGAGCCCCGGCCTTATCTGATTTTTTCCATGCTTCTGTCGGCAGTCACTATGTTAATTAAATTTAACTCGGGTATTATGTCCGTTGTCACATTAGCGCTATTTGTGCTCGGAAAGTTTGTATTAGAGAAGAGGGCAGCCCTAAGATATACAAAATATTTCTTAGGATCTGTATTTCTCTATCTGGCTATGTTCCTGTTTCATAATCCTTCCCTAACAGCATTAGGAAACTATATCCGTTCCAGCCTGGAAATTGCCTCCGGATATAATTCTGCAATGAGTGTTGTTCCGCAACCATCCACATTAACAGCGGCTGTCTTTTGCGGCGGCTCATTCTGCATGGTGTTACTTCTGAGATTAGTGACAAATTTGAACAGCGGATTATATATGACACTATTTAGCGGAGCTTTATTTCAGGCATTTAAGCACGGGTTTGTGCGTGCAGATGCACACACCTATGTTTTCTTTACGGAATTCCTGATAGTTCTAACCGTAATTATGCTGGTCATGTCCAGTAGACAACCGCACAGTATGCGGGGGGGGGGGGGGGGTTAGCACCGAGGGGATTGTGCAGTGGTTAAATAGGGAGTTTTTGTGGGACCGATTTATATAAAACAACCCCCAGGTCCGGGGCCGGGGGGGAAA
>ERZ779637.666-NODE-666-length-20166-cov-8.763214_pt1 | contig 20166 bp, 18 predicted proteins | sample MGYA00514196_ERZ779637 | MGnify/ENA primary metagenome ERZ779637 (study PRJEB29562, sample SAMEA4376700) | mouse gut metagenome | isolation source: Cecum | study: EMG produced TPA metagenomics assembly of the A DSS colitis mouse model was used to assess the...
ACAGAAAAATTTACAGCCTCTTCCATGGCACCATGGAAGAAATGATTGAAGTGTGCGTTCCCCATATGGTGAAGCCAATCCGGGTATGAGAGTCTCGCGGCAGTCGCCAAATATCCGCACAAGTGCGGCTGTCTGCCTCGCTGCCCTTTGCCGCGATAAAATGGCAGCCGCGGGTTTCATATGTTCTCTTGTCATAACCATTATTTCTTTCGTAATTTGACAGTGCACAAAATTTCCAAACAAATCTGCTATCCGGCGCCCTTTCCATGAACCCTCAATATTGCCGGATTTCCCACAGAAAAGATATATGCCTTACCACGTTCTTTGAAGACAAAAAAGAATCATATTTTAGACATCAAAATAACACAATTAAAAAGTATATTAAGTAAAAATTGGAAAAAGATGAGAAAGGATGAGAAGGGAAACAAAAATGCGGCATGAATACAAACACCGGATTACCTATGAAGATTATCTTGTGGTAAGGAGCAGGCTGCGGCTGCTGGCGGGACAGGATTCCCACGTGGGAAACGATGGGAAATACGTGGTACACAGCCTGTATTTTGACAATCTTTCCGACCAGGCGCTGCGGGAAAAGCTGGACGGCGTGAACCGGAGGGAAAAGTTCAGGCTCCGCTGCTATAACGATGATACGGATTATATCCGTTTGGAAAAGAAAAGTAAGGTCAACGGACTTTGTGACAAGCAGTCGGAAGCCGTTACAAAGGAGGAAGCCGTGAAAATATGTAACGGCGGTCTTTCCTTTTTGGAAGTGTCGGGGAAACCGCTGCTGCAGGAGTTGTATGCGAAGATGAGGTACCGGCTTTTGAGGCCGAGGGTCATCGTGGATTATGTGCGGGAGCCTTATGTCTATGGACCGGGCAATGTCCGTGTGACGTTTGACAGCCGGATTCGGACGGGCCTATACCGCAATAAGCTGTTTGAGGGGGAATATGTGGGGGTTCCCACGGAGGACTGTATCATCATGGAGGTCAAATACGATGCCTTCCTGCCGGAAATCATGGAAAAAGCCGTGCGGGTACCGTGCAGACAGGCATCCGCATTCAGTAAATATGCGGTATGCCGGATGTACGGATAGGGAGCGCCGGTGGAAACGGAAAATGGATTTCCGTGGAGAAAAAGACGGAAGAAAAAAGGCAGACAAAAAAGAAAAAGAAAAAATAGGTAAAAAGAAAGACAGGAGTAGAACCGTATGACATTTAACGATATCTTTAAATCATCATTTTTAGAAAAGGCATCTTCCTTTTCGGTTATGGATTTTGTATTGGCGATGTTTGTTGCATTTGCGCTGGGGCTTTTTATATTTTGGGTGTATAAAAAGACGTTCCACGGGGTAATGTATTCTGCCGGTTTCGGGGTGTCCCTGATGGCAATGGCGATGATTACCACCTTTGTGATTTTAGCGGTGACTTCCAATGTGGTGCTTTCGCTCGGCATGGTGGGAGCGCTTTCCATTGTCCGGTTCCGTACTGCCGTTAAGGAGCCGATGGATATTGCGTTTTTGTTTTGGGCAATCGGTGCGGGAATTGTATTGGGGGCGGGACTGCTTCCTCTTGCCGTGTTCGGCTCCCTGTTTATCGGAGCGGTTCTTTGGATTTTCATGAACCGGAAAACTTATGATTCCCCGTATATCCTGATTGTAAACTGTAAGGATAAGGATGCGGAGAAGCAGGCGATGGATTACATAAAGGGCTCCGTAAAAAAGCAGGTTTTGAAATCCAAGACAGTTTCCCAAACGGGAATCGAACTGACTTTGGAAGTGCGGTTAAAAGGGGACGATTCGGATTTTGTCCATGCGGCAGCGGAAACGGACGGTGTGGAACATGCGGTCCTTGTCAGCTATAACGGGGATTATATGTCATGAGTACGGGCAGGTTTTTGGATGCAGTGGCAGCGGTGGTGCTTGTATTTACGCTGGGGATTACTTCCGCCCTGCTTTATTTCGGGCAGCAGGAAGACGTGGTGGAGGCGATGGCGCCTGTACGGGAGTTCCCTTACGGGGAAGTCTTTGATAGGTTTCAGGTGATGGAAGTGGAAATTACGGTTTCCGAAGAAGACTGGGCGGACATGCTTGCCAATCCGCTTGAGGAGGAGTATAAGCGGTGTGATGTGACGGTGAACGGAACCGTTTATACGGATGCGGCAATCCGCACGAAAGGGAATACCAGTCTGACACAGGTGGCTTCCAGCGATTCCGACCGGTACAGTTTTAAAATAGAATTTGACCATTATGACAAAAACAAATCCATGGACGGATTGGATAAACTGGTTTTAAATAACCTGTTCTGCGATGCCGCTTATATGAAGGAGTACATTGCCTATGATATTTTCCGCTTTATAGGAGTGGAAACGCCCTATTACGCGTTTGCCGATATTACGGTGAACGGGGAGGAAGCCGGGTGTTATCTTGCCCTGGAAGCCATGGAGGATTCTTTTGTCAGCCGTGTCTACGGAGGAGAAGGACAGCTTTATAAACCGGAAAGCACCATGGCAGGCGGCCCTGCGGGATTCGGAGCGGAAGGAGGCGAAAAGCCGCCGGAAGAATGGGACGGGGAAATGCCGGGTGGAATGGAAGCGCCAGAAGAATGGGACGGGGAAGCGCCGGTAGGCATGTAGCCGGCGGTACATGGGGGCGGGGAAGCGCCGGGTGGAATTGACGCGCCGGAAGAATGGCGCGGGGAGATGCCGGGTAGAATGGATGCACCGGAAAAATTGGACGGGGAAGCGCCGGACGGCATGGGGCATGGCAGAATGGGCGGATTGGGAGGCGGAAACGGTGGTTTTGGCGCCGGTGCCGGTTCGGATTTGGTCTATACGGATGATGACAGGGACAGTTACAGCGATATTTTTGACAATGCTTCTTTTGACACGACGGAGGAGGATGAGCAGCGGGTCATAAAGGCGCTGCAGAAACTGAATACGGGGGAAGAACTGGAGCGATACTTGGATGTGGATGCGTGCCTGCGTTATTTTGCCGCACAGACTTTTATCGTGAACTTGGACAGTTATTACAGTAATTTGAAACACAACTATTATTTGTATGAAAGCGGCGGAAGACTGACGATTCTCCCGTGGGACTTAAACCTTGCGTTCGGCGGTTTCCAATGCAGGAACGCAACGGAAGCGGTAAACAGTGCGGTGGATACCCCCATGGACGGATTGGAGGAAGAACGCCCGTTATTTTCCAAACTGATGGAAGTGGAGGAATATAAGGAGCGTTACCATGGTTATCTGACGGAAATTGCGGAAGGGTATGTGGAAAGCGGACAGTTTTCGGAAGTGCTTTCGGCGGTGCAGGGCGTGATTTCGCCTTATGTGGAAAAGGATGCCACGGCGTTTTACAGTTACCGGGAATTTGTGCAAGCAGCCGGAACCCTGGAGGCTTTTGTGCTGCTGCGCGCGGAAAGCGTGGAAAAACAGCTTGCCGGGGAGATTCCATCCGTCTCCGGTGACAGAAGCCAGGATACGGTTTTGGTGGATGCGTCCGGCATTGATTTGAGTACCATGGGTATGCAGGGCGGGGATGGAGCCGGCGGGAAAGGCAGCAGGGACGGGAACATGTTTGGCGGCGAAAGGATTTCCGGTTCTGTCACGGATGGGATTTTTAATTCCATACAAGTTAAATGAAAACAGGCGCAAAATTCTCCTGCCCGTGCGTCCGCCTAAGCACAACATTTGTAACAGTTACCAAACACATTCCAGGAATGAAATAATTTCCTTGACAATATTTTCCCGTTGCATTACATTAGAATAAATATAATATTTTTAGAATAATTCTAATTCTAAAAATGGTAAGGGCAGCATATGACAAAATATGAGGTGGAAATATATCGTATCATTACCACATGTACGGAACATTTGACCGTGGAGCAAATATATACGGAACTGAAAAAAGAGTATCCGAAAGTTGCTGTGGCGACAGTCTACAACAATGTGAATAAACTGTGGAAAGCCGGGCTAATCCGTAAAATATCCCTTGAAAATATGCCGGACAGATATGACCGGACCGTGAAGCATGACCATTTGGTTTGCCAGCAGTGCGGGAAACTGACGGATATTTCTTTTGAGGATTTGACGTTTTCCCTATGTGAACAAATGGGCGGGGAATTTTTATCATATGATTTAAAAGTTTTTTACATCTGCCCGGATTGCCGGGAACGGCAGCGGCATTTGCCCGAAATAAATATCCCGGAAACAACATAATGCGAAAACAACGTAATACGTAATATTTGAAACAATATAATATCTTTCACCGGAAAGGGGACCGCTATGGTTTTTATGAAACCCAAAAAGAAAAACCTGTTATTGTCCATGTCAGAGCTTGCGGAGGCGGATTACGCAAAAGAATCCGAAGAACTGGAGCAGATGTACCGCCGTCTGCTGAAAGGGCGTGCACAGTTTGAAGAAGTGATGGCGAATATTTTGGATTCACTGATGCAGATCAGCTCACTGGATCTTTCCCTGAATCACTATTCCGAAATTCTAAAGAAGGTGTCGGACAGTGTTTCGGATGCCACCGAATTGATTCATGCGGCTTCAAACGAAGCGGATTCCATCTCCAAGACGGTATCCGCCCAGCACGAGGAGCTGACCAACACCATCATTGAGATTTCGGAGGAGTCGGGCACTGTTTATCAGCGCATCAGGGAAGGACAGCAGGAACTGACTGCCACCAGGGGGCTGTCTGACAGTACCATCGGCGTATCAAAGGAAATGCAGCAGGACATGAACCGGCTGTCAGGGATAATCGGTGAAATGAATCAAGTGATTGCCGGAATTAACTCCATTTCTTCGCAGACCAATCTTCTTGCGCTGAATGCGTCCATCGAGGCGGCAAGGGCGGGGGATGCGGGAAAAGGTTTTGCGGTTGTCGCCGAGGAGATTCGGCAGTTGGCGGATGAAACGAAGAAGCTGACTGCGAGCATGGGATGCTTTGTGGCGGATATACAGAGCGCATCTGCCAAAAGCGTGGAAAGCGTGGATAACACCATTGCGTCGCTGGAGACCGTTACATACAAAATCAGCCATGTATGGGAATTAAATGAGGATAACCGGCAGCGCCTGGAGAAAATTACCAACAACATATCGTCTTTGGCTGGTCTCAGTGAGGAGATCAGCAGTTCCATCATTGAACTGGAGTCGCGTTCTTCGGACATAAACGGCCAGTGCGGCGTGCTGCATGAGGATACGGGGCATTTGCGGGAACACAGCAAGAATATTGACGGTATTGCAAAACCGTTGGGGACGATTGAAACCACGCTGGACGAATCCGTTAAAGTTATGGGAGCCATGACGAAGGATACTTTTTACAGGCTGGAGGATCAAAACTTTGCCGGGTATATCGAGAAGGCAATTACCGCGCACAGGAACTGGTTGGGGAATTTGGAGCGGATTGTCAGGGAACGGACAATTCTGCCGCTGCAGATTGACGACAGGAAATGCGGATTCGGTCATTTTTATTACGCGGTAGCTCCGACCAAACCGGAGGTTTTGAAACTTTGGAAAGAGTTGGGCGGAAAACATAAGAAGTTTCACGCCTATGGAAAACAGGCAATGGATGCCTTATTTGAGGGGGATTATGATAAGGCGGAGAAAGTCTGCCGGGAGGCAGGACAATACTCCGGGACCCTTATCCGTGATTTGGAACAAATCAAAAATGTTTTAAGCAGTTAACTTTCATTCTGTGTTTTCCGTCAGCCGGACGATTTCCTGTCCGGCAACGGAGCGCACCGGTACCGCTGCGGCGAGCAGGCAGGCGGCAACGGCAGCCACAGCCGCTTCCGCGGATGCCAAAAACGGTGCCGCCGTAATCTCCCAGCTCCCTTTTAGTGCGGCATGGAGGAAAAACGTGCCGGCGCAGCCAAGGATACCGCCGGGCAGGAAGGCGTAAATGCCGTAATATGCGCCTTCCCAAAGGCAGGCACGGGACAGACTCCCTGCACTCATGCCGATGGCGCGCTGGATGCCGATTTCCGCCATTCTCGTGTGCAGGTTGGTATAAACGGTATTGATGATATTCAGGATGCCGATAAAGGAGAGGAAAAGAACCACGCCCCATGCCAGCAGGCGCGTTTGGGCAAAGCTAACGGCAAACTGCCTGTCGGTTTCCTCATAGGAGATCCACGTGGTACCGGGAACCCGCTGTGCCAGCGCTTTTATGGTTTGGTCGAAGGACCCGCGGACGGTATCCGGCTTCAGTGTGGGCAGCAGTTCCTGATAATAGTTTTCTCCCGTCAGTTCCGGGTAAACCGTATGGTCCACGATAACCTGGATGCCATTGGTAAATCCGCCGTTGCCCACGCCTAAGTAGCTGTCATAACCGTCCATGGTGTCTAATACCTGCAGCTCTTTTCCCGCTACGGTGATGGTGCTGCCGGTTTGGATTTCGGTGCGGGCAATTTCCGCTCCTTCAAAGATAAGCGGAACGGGATTGCGGACGATGCACCCGGCGCCGGATTGTAAGCGTTCCAAGTCCCTGTCCGGTATTTTCCCACCGAAATAAGCGTCCAAATAGGCGGCATTCAGTCCCACTACCTGAAAACTTTCCCCGGCATGGAGGGAAAAGCCAAGGGAAATCCCTTCGGGCTGATTCTGTCCGTTGAGAGTATAGAGGGAGAACTGCATGGCAGCCACGGCAGCCACCCGGCTGTCTTCCTCCATCGTTTTTAAATCGCCGGCAGAAAATCCGGCGGTTTCGTTTATGACGGAATAATCGCCCAAATGCTTTCCGGCTTCCCCGGCGGCGTCCAAAAGGGAGATACTTCCCTGCAGAACCGTATAAACCGCAATGCCCATGACAAGGGAAAGGACGGTAACGGCAGTACGTCCCCGGTTCCTTCTTAAGTTCAGCCGCGCGTAATACCGTTCAAAGTTCCGGATTTGTTTGGCGCTGCGTTTTTCCCGTCTTGTGTGCATACGGGCAGGGATGGGTGCCCGCGGGCGGCGGCAGGCAATTGTTTTTTGGCTCCCGGAGGGTTTTGCGTTCCGGCCGGCGCCGGATATGGCAGTTACGGGGGGCACTTTGGCCGCAAAAAGGGCAGCGGGAAGCGCTGCAGCCAAAGCGGACAGCAGGGTGACGGCAGCGCCTGCCAAAAGGTATGCCCATTTGCCCGCGCTGTTTTCCGCAATCAGCCGGTTTAATCCGGCCTGGTCCTGCACCAAAAAGACTTCCGGTGACAGAAGGCTTGTGGCAGCAGTGAGGATACCTTTCGCGGACAGGCTTCCCATAAAAAGTCCGGCGGGTATACCGATGGCGCATAAAAGCAGTATTTGGGCGGTTACGAGAAAATAAAGCTGTCCTTTCGCGGCTCCTACGGCACGGAGAATGCCGTATTGTTTTTTCCGTTTGGAAACGGTTATTTTCAGGATGTTGAAAATGACGAATCCCGCCGCCGAGAGGAGCAGTGCACCGACCATGATTCCGGCAGAGGACAGGAGGGAAAAGCCCTGGCCGGAGAGTTCCGTGTCGGCGGCATCCGCATCGTAGGGAATGCCCATGGCATCCAGATAAACGGTATTGTACATCATATCCAGTTCATGGACATGCAAAGCGGAAACCAAATCATCCATGGTTGGCTGGAAGGGCACATGGTCTGCGGTACGGATATCGACATGGTAGTAAAGGAAGCGTTCCGGCAAAAGCGCTTCTGCCGTTCCTTCGCCGGCGATGCCCTGGACGATTCCGGCGGCATATCCCATATAATTGCTTTCGGTTATGCCTGTCAAAGTAAAGTCGGCGGTATAGGCATGGGAGGTGGTTTCGATTCCGTGCCGGAGCGCTTTCGAGAGGGAAAGGGTAATGGTATCCCCTGTTTTTCCCGAAAATCCCAAAAACTGCAGGACGTCTTCCGGCAGTGCAAGTTCCATCGGAGCCTGCGGAAGTCTTCCTTCCTTTAATTTCATGAGGGAAGGGTGGAAGGTAAGGGAATCCCCATGGTATTCGCTGATGCCCAGGGTGAGCGCCCGGTTCAGGGGGACGGTTCCGAGGGAGACCGATACCCCTGCATGGGACAGTCGTTTGTCGTTTTGCAGGGCTTCCACCTGTCCGGCATTCATTTGGACAAAGGTTGCATACTGGCTGCCGCTGATGGAGGCTGCCTGCTGTTTACGCATGGCGGACAGCATTCCGGCGGATTGTCCGATGGCGGCAGTCATCGCGGCGGAAAGTATGACGGCAAGCAAAACAAGGAGGGAAGTGACCCGTTGTGCCAGCAGTTCTTTCAGGGCATAGGCGAGGATGGGGCAGTCTTTTATGCCCGCGGGCAGCCGCATTTGTGCGGATGTTTGGTCTGAATTTTTTTGTATTTTTTGTATTTTCATCTGCCGTCCACCTCCGAAAGTATCCCGTCCGTAATTTGGAACCGGCGTTCTGCCATGCGTGCAATCCGGCTGTCGTGGGTAATGACGACCAACGTCCTGCCCGTTTTCTTCCAAATATCCGTCAGCAGTTCCATGACTTCGCCGCCGCTTTTGCTGTCCAGGTTGCCGGTGGGTTCGTCGGCGAAAATAATGTCCGGTTTTGCAACAAGCGCCCGGGCTATGGCAACCCGCTGCTGCTGGCCGCCGGACAGTTCATGGGGCAGGTGTGTGATGCGGTCCGCGATGCCGAGTAATTCCGTAAGTTCGCAGACATAGGCTTCTTCCGGCTGTTTACGCTCCAAAAGCAGGGGCATCAGGATGTTTTCCCGCGCCGTAAGGACGGGCAGGAGATGGAACTGCTGGAAGATAAACCCGATGTTCCGGCGGCGGAATGCGGAACGTTCCCTGTCGTTCATCCGGTAAATGTCCTTTCCGTCATAAAACAGGCTGCCGGAAGTGGGGGCATCCAAGCCGGACAGAAGATGGAGCAGGGTACTTTTGCCGCTGCCCGACGGCCCCATAATCGACAGGAAATCGCCCTGTGCAATTTCCAGACTGGCATGGTCGAGTGCGGTAATCCGGTTTTCCCCGCTGCCGTAGATTTTCAATAATTCTTTTGCTTTCACATGCATAAAATAACCTCCTATTCCAGCAGGTAATTTGCCTGGGACGCCATCCGGACAGAAAGCCTGGCAGCAATTACAGACATTTGGCTGGCATAAGGAGAGTGTAGAGCATAAATCCCAAGAATTTTCCAAAGTTCGTGAATATCCTGTGGAGGTATTTTATAGAAAAAGCAGGAAAACAATTGATATTATCCGGTGAAATACCTAAAATAGATTCTATAAAGAAGGGATTGGACGGATGAAGCAGAAAATATTGATTATTGATGACGACACGGATTTATGCAGACTGCTGAGAAACAATCTGGAGCGGGAGGGATATGATATCTGTGTCCGCCATGATGGGGTTACGGGGTTACAGGAATTGCAAAGCGCCGATTACCAGCTTGTGGTTTTGGACATTATATTTCTTGCACGGGTATCCGCTCTTTTGCGGAGATATACCGTTTTCAACAAAGCAGGTATGCGGGAGCAGCGTATTACGGCTGGCAGGCTGTCGATGGAGCAATCAGGACGCAAGGTACGCAAAGAGGACAGGCTGCTTGACCTGACGGCAAAAGAGAATTTGGAGATTTTGGCACGGCTGCGGGGAAGACACCGTAGAGACACCATAGAATATGCCCTTTCTTCCATGAATTTGGATAAGGAAGGCAGGAAACTGTTGCCTGTTTTTATCATAGAGGCAGTCAGCCTGCTGAATGTAGTATTGTCAGGTTCACGGGTGGCGGGATTTTATCCGTGGACTGCGGTTTACCTGCTGCTGACCGGCAGGATGGCACAATCGGGGTGCCCTGTTTGGCTCGGAATACTAATCATTTTTTCGGTGTGCGGATTTGGCATAGGGGCAAGCCTCATCCGATTCCAAAAAGAAGACATTGGATGAAGTCCCAAGCCGGAAGCCGGCAGCCGCCACCGCCCCTTCCCGGTTACGGAGCTTTAAGGTGCCACCGTGTTTTTGACACAGGATAAGGCTGGAGTACAGTCCCATACCAAAATGTTCCGGGTTTGTATCCTGTGTGCCGAACGGTTTTGGTCCGTCGTTTAGCAGGTGGGCGGGATAGCCGTCTCCGTCGTCGGATACCGTCAGCGAGAGAAAGCCTTCCGTCAGTGAAAGGTTAATGCGGATGCAGCGGCAGGCGAAACGGGCGGCATTCCCCATCAGGTTTTCCGCCACGGTAAGGAAAAGGGCATGATCCAGCAAAACGATGTCCTGTCCAGCCGTTTTGCAATCCGTCCCGGCGTCCGTACAGGTTATGTCGGTACTTATCTCCGTATGCTGTGCGGGAGCCAGCCATTTGGCGGTTTCCCTTAACTCCATGCACAGGGCGGAAACGGATACCCGGTCCGTCTGCAAGGGCATTTGGCTAAGCCGCTGGATGCTGCCCATTGTTTCCACATACCGTTCCATGCGGAGGGTGTAGGTTTCCAGCCGCCGGACGGTCTGGTCATCGCGGATGCCCTGGCGCATCAGCGTTACCGTTCCCTTAAGGACCGTAATGGGGTTGCGCAGGTTGTGGGAAAAAGCAGCATTGAGCCGTTTGTATTCCTCCGCCTGCCGCCACAGTTCCCGGTTGGTTTCCAAAAGCCGGACACGCATGGTTTCAAAGGCGGCGCAGACTTCCCCAAGTTCGTCCTTTGGCAGTTCGGAATGGGGAATCGAAAATGTAAGGTCCTGCTGTCTGATCCGTTCGGTCCCCGCCCGGAGAATGGCAATGGGGCGTTTTAATTTCCAATGGTAAAACAGGGTGGCGGCTATGCCCAAACCGCTGACCGGAAACAGGATGCAGGATAGGATTGTGATACCCGTTAGCAGACCGGACAGGCGTTTCTGTCCGGGGGAAGGAGGCGCCAAAGCCGTCACCGTACCGGAGAAGTCGATGGAGATGCCGCCGGAAGGGATCGTATTTGCATAGGCGGTACAGACAGCCCAGGTCAATGCCACGAGGAACAGGGAGACGGCAAGGCAGGTCAATGCCAGGAGGAAAAACGTCTGTTTCAGGCTTCTGTTTTTTATCCAACCCATTGGTATCCGCACCCCCAAACTGTCCTGATGTAGCCATGGCTTGTCTGTGCCGCAAATTTTGTGCGTATTTTGCGGATGTGTTCCATCACCGTATCGCTGCTTCCGTCCCCGTCGATGCCCCAGACATGTTCGTAAATCCGCTCCCGGCCAAAGACCTGGCCCGAATGCAGGGAAAGCAGTTCCACGATGTCAAATTCTTTTTTGGAAAGCATAACGGCGCTTCCTCCAATGGTAATGCCCCTTCCGGAATAGTCGATGACCATGTCGCCAAAAAAGCGCAGGACGGACGCTTCCTGCTTCCTGTTTTCCCGGCGCAGATGCGCTGCCACCCTTGCACCGAGTTCGTCCAAATCAAAGGGTTTCACGATATAATCATCTCCGCCTGCCTGGAAGCCCCTGATTTTATCGGCGGTTTCCACGCGTGCGGTCAGGAACAGGATGGGGCAGGAAATATGTTCCCGGATTTTCCGGCAGACCTCCATCCCGTCCATACCGGGCATATTGATGTCAAGCAGCACCAAATCAGGGTTTTTTGTTAAATAAGGCAGAGCTTCCGCTCCGCTGCGGGCAGTATAGATTCGGTAGCCCTGCATTCCGAAATAACTTCCGAGCAGATCCGTGATGCCTGCTTCATCGTCTACGATTAAAATGGTTTCTTTTATAACGGTTCCTTTTAAAACAGTTTCCTTCATATATATAATCCGCCTTTCTGCGAAAGGCACCGATGGGGTTATGAAACCCATTGGCTTACTTTCGCTTTCTAATCTCTTTTCCTTCTGTTATTATTTTTTTAATAAGACTGACACACTACAGAACACGTGGAGGTGAGTGGTGGGGCTGTATAGCGGCGACCCCGCATATATATATGTTGTCGGTCATCCGTTAAGGCATCAATGAATGGCGCATACCGTAGCCCGTAAACTTATCTCTTCCAAAGTCGACTCGATTTTGCCGGATGGCCAGTCACTGTCAGTTTTATTACCATAAAATATCAGGAGGTTTTTATATTGGCTTTTAAAATTTTTCGTTTCAACTGCTGTGGACTTGATGTCCACAAAACATGGATTTATGCCTGCATCGGTATTACCGATTCCAATGGCCGTACGGAATATAAGCAAGCCCGCTTCTCTTCCTTTTCAAATGGATTACAGGAGCTGTCTGACTGGCTTGACAAATATCACTGCACTGACATCTGCATGGAATCTACCGGCAAGTATTGGATCCCTGTTTTTAATGTCTTGGAGAAGAATAACTTTTTCGTTACTCTTTCCCACCCAAAATATACCAAACCACAAAAGGGTAACAAGACTGACCGTAAGGACGCCAAATGGATTTGCGACCTTTATATGTGTGACATGGTCAAGCCTTCCTTTATCCCACCTGCCGATATCCGGCACTTGAGGGATTTGGTAAGATACCGTTTCAAACTCATCTGTATGATTACCGGTGAGAAGAACCGTGCGCAGAATTGTCTTACCGTATCCAATCTCAAACTCGATGATGTCTTCAGTGACGTGTTCGGAAAATCCGCCCGCTCCATCACGGAATTTATGATTGCCCATCCCGGGGAACTGTTTGACGTGACACCTTTTGTAGACATCCGGTGCAAAACACCTGTTGAAGAAATTCAGGCTGCTGTTGATGGAGCCATTTCTCCGGAACAGGCGGTCAAACTCAGACAGTGCCTTAACCACATCGATGAATTGGAAAAGCATCTTGAAGAAATAGAACGGGAAATCCTTCGTCTCTCTGATAAATACGAAGCTGCCCTTGATCTGATTCGTTCCGTTCCCGGATTTGACAAAAATCCTATGACCGCTATCCAAGTCCTTTCCGAAATCGGTGGTGATATGTCTGTCTTCCCCACAGCTAAACACCTCGTTTCATGGGCAGGATGCTGTCCACGCAATGACCAGAGCAACAAAAAAATTAAATCGACTCGAATTTCCCGTGCCGGTTCCTATTTTAAACCAGTTCTGGTACAGGTTGCAAATGGTTTATTGCGTTCCAAGAAACATCCTGAAATAACCGACCGCTATAGACGTATAAAGGCACGCCGTGGTCACAAGAAAGCCATCATTGCAATCTGCCGTATGCTCCTGACCGCTATCTGGCACATACTCTCAGATTTAAAGCCTTATACTCCGGAGGGTTTTCTTGAATCACGTCCTGTGAATGAGTCAAAAGTTCTGACCACTTCACAGGCACTTAATCTGCTAAAGCAACGCGGTTATACCATCAAAGATGATGCTGTTACTGCTTCCTGATTAGGTGTTATATATATTTGATTTTCAAAACCACCTTTTAGATGGTTTATTTGTCATGCCCTCTATTTCTTGGCAACCCTCTACTTAATTGTTTCAAACTTGGCAACCTCCCTGTCATGGATAGTTTACCATACAATTCTCAAAAATTTCTCATATCCGGTAATTGTTTTTTTGGAAATGTTTGATGAATAAACCCTGTATTTTCCAGGCAAAAATGTGAATGATGAATATCAGAGGAATGGTTGTAAAACAGGAAAAATATGTTATACTTTTTAGATGAAGTAAATAAAAGTACGTATCGGAACGGAAGTGGAAAAAAGGAGTGCCTGACTGTGGAAGTAAAAAAATCAGAACTTTCGGAATATTTGGATCTTTCAAAAAAAATGGAGTTAGAATACAGTGGTATGGAAGCCGATGATGAAATCGAAAGTATGGAAGACGGTGAGCCGTATGATGTTCAAAATATCCGTATTGACCAAAAGATGGTAACAGTATTTCAGGTAGAACATTGGATTTCTGCGGAAAATGGAGTGCGGTTAAATTTGTCGCCGGAATATCAAAGGAATATGGTATGGGATGGCGCGAGAAAGAGTGCCTTGATTGAGTCATTGCTGCTTCGGATTCCGATACCGGCCTTTTATTTAGATGAGGATAGTGCGGGAAATAAAAGTGTAATTGACGGAATGCAGCGTTTGTCAACAATTCATTCGTATATGAATAATGAATTTCCATTAGAAAAAATGCAGTATTTATTCCAGTGTGAAAAAAAATATTTTCGGGATTTGGAACCAAAACTCAGAGGGCGGATTGAGGATACGGAACTGGCAGTCAATATATTGGATGAAAAATGTCCGCAGAGGGTTAAATTTGATGTGTTTCGGAGGGTTAATACAGGAGGGTTACCCCTTAACTTTCAGGAAATCAGAAATATTATGGCATCGCCTAAAGTACGTGCACTTCTTAAAAACATGGCACAGTGCGAGGAGTTTCAACTGGCTACCGGGGGGAGGATGAAAGATGTCCGTATGGGGGCGCAGGAATTATGCCTGCGGTATTTGACGATTCTGTTTTCTTATGATTGGAAGGAACATACCTTTAAACATTATTACGGTTTACTGAAAATGATGGATCAGATGATCATAAATTTGAACGGAATGTCAGAAGAAAAGCTGGATAACCTATTTCAGATGTTTCGTTCCGTTATGACCAATTGCCATGAGATTCTTGGGGAGTATTCCTTCTGTAAAACAGGTTATAATAAAATAAATAAGTCATTGTTTACCGGTTGGTCGGTAGTACTTGCAAATGCGGAATCCGATACTGTTGTCTTACGGGAAAAGAAGGAAATGCTCCGGTCTGTTTATATCGGATATTTAAAGAAAGACTCGGAATTTTACAGGGCAATTACTTCTTCTACAGGAACAAGAAAGAATATATTAATATCAATAGAAGTAATTCGGAAGTTATGGGAGAACGGTTATGGTAAAGTTAATTCAAATGAAAAATTTTAAATGTTTTGATTATTTAAGTTTACCTTTGTCGGAATTGACAATTTTAGCGGGAGGAAATGCGGCAGGAAAATCAACGGTTATACAGGCATTGCTGCTTGCATATGCAACGGCGAGGGAAAAAGGGGACTTTGTGGATGCTTCGGAAGCATTGGGGGTGGCAGTTGGCGGTCCAAAAGCGCTCATTTCACAAAATCGGACCGAAACCTTGGATGGAGATTTTCTATTCCAGGTGCAGTGGAATGAAACCAAGGTTAAATTCGTGTATAAAATTGATAAACTGGCTTCCTTAAAGTTATCATACAGTCAGTCGGAACAAGCACCGGCCAGTCAATTGCTTTATTTGAATGCAGAACGGGTGGGACCAAGGATTTCTTATCCGGCAGGCATGGACGAAGATATTTTAAATAATGGCGCTAATGCTGCTTTTTTAATAGATCGCGCTGATATGCAGCAAAGAAAAGTGCCGGATTGTCTTGCGCTCTCAGGGGTAGGGTCAAAATTTTCCATTCAGGTTGAAAGTTGGATGACTGCAATTTTAGGAAATATCAATTTTTCCATCAATACAGATTATGTAAAGGCCATTACGGATATCAGGTATGGGAATGAAGTGGCAGAGGAACCGGTGTTGCCTACCATGACTGGTTTTGGAATCAGTTATATTTTATCAATTGTTACGGCGGGGTTATGGTGCGCTTCCTTAAAAAATGTAACCCTGTTGATTGAAAATCCTGAAGCACATTTGCATCCGGCGGCTCAGAGCAGAATGGGGAAGTTTTTGGAATGTTTGGCCAATGCGGGTGTACAGATTATTGTGGAGACGCATAGTGAACATATTATAGACGGGGCGAGGATTCAGGCTGCATTAATGAAGCGGACAGATGATATAAAAATTCATTTTTTTGAAAAAAAGAAAGAAGGTATTCGGGTAAACAAAATTGACGTAGATGAAAACGGGGAACTTTCGGAATGGCCGAAAGGCTTTTTTGACCAAAAAGGTCAAGACCTGCGGGATTTATTTGAGATAAGGAGAGGACATGCAGATAACTAATTCCTTGGTGGAAAAAAGTTTTGCCTATACGGAAGAAAAAGAAAATTTTGGCCTGCGCAGGGATGAAATCGGGAATTTGATGGAAATTGCGGCATATTGCCGTAATGAAGCCATAAATGAACCGATAGAATACAGGGAAGTATTGTGGGATATTTATGTTCAGGATGGTGTTACGTTTGCTGATTGGCTTTATGGCGGTGGAGTTGGTAATGAGGAAGACAGACGGAGATTTATGGAGGCTTTAACTAAAAAAGAAATGGTGCCGTCGGACAGCGGCCTGCCGGTAAGGGAAAGTGCAAATAAAAGGAATATTTATATCGCATTAGGAGAATTTCAGTCAGGAGTGTCCAAGGTAAAGGAGTATGTTCATGAACGGAGATTAATTCTTAGCTCTATTCGGAATGTAACGGAATATGAAGCATTCATGCCCTCTTGTTTTACGGATAGTTGTTTTGCTTCAGGGATTTTATCCGGAATGAAACATATTGCCAGTTTTCCTGACAGGACAAAGGAAATTACGAAGGCGTTAGGGATACTGAATGATAATGCGATAGAGTTATACCAACAGTATTCGACCTGCCTGGAAGAAGCAATGCGTATTTTATCCGTGCGGTTACAGAGGGAATGTACACCGGATCCAAAACATGCGAAAGATTTAATATTTTCATTTACATATAGTGAGCAAATAGAAGGAAAAACGGTGGCTGTAACAAAAGATATTGAGTGTTCTCCCCATCTAAAACTTCTCCATCGGGGATCAAACTTAAGGATATATTTTTACTGGTGTGATGCAACTATTGGTGCAGGAAAGAAGGTATTGGTTGGAAGGATTGGAAGTCATCCCTATAAGTGAAAATGAGTGGATATATTTTTCTTACAGGGATGTCCGCCTATGACCCGCAGGAAGTATAATGCCTGACCCCGCATTTCCATGCTGCAAAACAGGGAAGCAGGAACAGGAGCGCCGCAAACGGCAGCAGACCGTACCATTCTTTGCCCCTGTCCAACAAAAACAGGAGCGGGTAATATTGTGCCAACGCATAGGGAATCACGAACGTGCAGACAAACAGTACCCGCCTGCCATAGATATTGACCGGGTATTTCCCGTATTCCCTTGCGCCGTCCGTAAATATGTTGAAAATTTCCAGTCCTTCCAAAGTAAAGAAGCACACGGCGGCAAAGAGCAGAAAGAGACCGCAAAATACCGCGGTTCCGCCGAGAAGCATGAGCAGTACCGTAAGGACTTTTGCAGGTGTCCATGCCACATGGCTGGCCCGGATACCGTAGGCGAACATGACGCCCGCCTGCAGCATCCTGCCGATGCGCGTAAATTCAATGCGGCTGCCTAATACCTGGAGGATTTCATTGCGGGGGCGGACCATGATGCGGTCAAATTCCCCTTTCCGTACAAGGACAGGAAAGAGGTCAAATCCCCGCGCAACGGATTCCGCAAGGGAAAATTCCATTAAAGTGATGCCGAAACAGAGCAGCACTTCTTCGTAAGTGAACCCTTCCACCGAGGAAAAACGCCGGAACATGAAATAGATGCCGAGAAAAACCTGAAAGGACACTAAAAACTGTCCGATGCAGGTTAACAGGAAAGAAGTTTTGTACTCCATTTTGCTTTTTAGATGTATCATAAAATATTTCCAGTATAGTTTCATAAAATCACCCATATCCTTCCATTATCTGCGGAGCCGGACCACGGTTCATATTTTCAAACACGCTTTGGCTGCAGAAGTTATCCGGCCGTGAAACCGTCATCCGGCCACCGTTATCCGTCCGAATGATATCAGCCTCCCTGAAGCGTTATTTTGCGCATGGCAAGCGTGTTTAAGATTTTTCCTGCCGCCACCAGTAAGAACAGCCAAAGGAATTGCACCAGTATGGCGCGCACCATGGCGCCGCCCGATAAATCGCCGCTGTAAATCCGCAGGGGGACATTCTGCATGGAGGCGAAGGGCAGCAGTTCCATAAGTCCCCGGATGCGGTCAGGGAAAAAAGGCAGCGGTATGACCGCGCCGGAGAAAAATTCCACCACGGACATGGCGACCATGCGGATACCGTCCGGCGACAGGGTGAAAAAGGCGCTGATGTAAATTAACATACAGAATGCCACGGTAACTGCCAGTCCGGTGGCAAGCGTTAAGAGGAACAGCAGGAAAGCCGCAGCGTCCACCGGCGCCATCAGCCCGTAAGGCTTGGGCAGGAAAGCCGCCACAAGCAGGATGGGCATACAGCGCAGCACGGCTTTGGAACACCGGCTGGCAAGGCTCCTGGAAAACCACATGTGATACAAGTCGATGGGACGGCACAACTCATAGGAAACATTGCCGTCCATGATGCAGGTAAAGATATCGTTATCCATCATCCACGCCATGAACAGGGCAAGGAATGCCTGCTGCATCCACACATAGGCGCAGGTTGCCTCGAACGTCATGGGAAAACTGCCGTTGTCCGGCGTTTGGTAAAAGGCGCGGAACATCAGGATTTCCATGGCGCCCCATACAAACTGGGTGGCAATGCCCGCGAATGCCGCAGTACGGTATTGTAATCCCATGGTAAAATGCAGCCGGAAAAACGCGAGGTATTTGCCCATGCCGGACAGGCGCGGAATGCTTCTTACGGGGATTTGTCTGTCTGTTTTGATATTTTGGCGCATTTATTCCATCCTCCCCCTAGATACCGTGGCTGCAATAAAAAGCAGCCAGTGCTTCTTCCGTGCTGTCATAATCCTGCCGGATATCGTCCATGCTGCCGTCCAACAGGATTTTCCCCTTGCCGATCAGGATGATCCGGTTGGTCAGCGCTTCGATGTCCTGCATGTCATGGGTAGTCAGGATTACCGTGGTGTTTTGTTCCTGGTTCAACTGCCGGATGAAATCCCTGACCGCCAGTTTGGACACTGCATCCAATCCGATGGTGGGTTCGTCCAAAAACAAAAGGGGAGGACTGTGCAGGAGGGAAGCGGCAATCTCGCACCGCATCCGCTGTCCGAGGGAAAGCTGCCTTGCGGGGGTTTTTAACAGTTCCGAGAGGTTTAACATAGCCGTAAGCCGTTCTAAGTTGTTTTGGTAGGTATGGGTGTCAATCCGGTAGATTTCCTTTAGGAGCTCATAAGAGTCCATGACGGGTACGTCCCACCATAGCTGCGTGCGCTGTCCGAAGACCACGCCGATGCGGCGGGTATGCTCAATCCGGTTTTTCCATGGAGTGATTCCGTTGACGGTACAGACGCCGCCGTCCGGCGTAAGGATACCGCTTAAGATTTTGATGGTTGAACTTTTACCGGCGCCGTTGGGACCGATATAGCCCACCATTTCACCGTCGCCGATGGTAAAAGAGACATCGTCGAGGGCATGGATATACTCGTATTCCCGGTGGAACAGGGCTTTCCATGCCGAAGAAAATCCGGCGTCACGTTTCGAGACCTTATAGGTCTTGCTAACATGTTCCAATGTGATCATAGGTGCTTCCTCCTGGTAGTAATGTGTGGTTACATCTTGCCAAGACGGTCTGCTATCGTTGGATTTTGCCAAAGAATTACCGCAGGTAAGTGGCGGTTTCCGTGAATCATGCGCCAAGGGGATGTGCGTCAGACGGATGCACATCCGGAAGGTTTGGTATTTTACGGAAACCGAAAGGAGTATTAGAATAGCACAATGGGGGGGGAGTTGTCAAGGGAAAATTTGATTTTGATTTCTGTGATTTCTGTATGGGTAACAGTTCAGCCTGAACTGTTACCTGTATGGTAATATTTCAGACCGCTTTGTTACATTCGCCCCCCAAAAAGTTCCATTTAGAAATAATGGTACCGTTTTCTCTTTGCGGCAAAGAAACATCCTGTCAGAACCGCTGCCAAAAGTTCCGCAGCGACAATTGCCAGCCATATGCCGTCTATGCCGGTAAGCAGGGGCAGGAGGAAGACGGCGGCGGTTTGGAACACAAGGCTGCGCAGGAAGGAGATGATGGCGGAGACCGTACCGTTATTTAATGCCGTGAAAAAAGCCGAGCCCCATATGTTCAGACCCATCAGCAGGAAAGCCAGGGCGTAGAGCCGGAAGCCGTGGCTGGTAATGGCGAAAAGTTCCGCATCGTATCCGGCAAAAATCCGTACCAAAGGACCGTTTAACAGTTCTGCAAGAAGGGTGAGGAGCAGCCCGCCGCCGCCCATGCATACCAGTCCCTTGCGGAACATGTTCTGCAGTTCCCCCTGGTTTCCGGCGCCGTAATGGTAGCTTACCACCGGGGAACTGCCGATGGAGTAAGGAACTGTCGCAAAATAAAATGTACTATTTGAACCCACGTATTACATAGT
>ERZ779637.668-NODE-668-length-20138-cov-16.230045_pt1 | contig 20138 bp, 19 predicted proteins | sample MGYA00514196_ERZ779637 | MGnify/ENA primary metagenome ERZ779637 (study PRJEB29562, sample SAMEA4376700) | mouse gut metagenome | isolation source: Cecum | study: EMG produced TPA metagenomics assembly of the A DSS colitis mouse model was used to assess the...
CAGGTCATGTAGAATTTACCGTTTCATATGGAAGTTAGTTTTACAATTCAGGAAAAAGTGCTTCTAATTGCTCATGCCATTGGACATTTCGCAAAGAAGCACTAAATTTTGCGTGTTAATTGTGGAACATATCCACGATATTTTTCAGCTTCACCACGTTCTCGGAGTTGGTTTCCATCAGCTCCGCGTTACCCTCAACAAGCTGGGACACATCCAGCGTCTTCTGGGCTATGTCGCTGATATTGTTGGCGGCTTCGCCCACCGTCAAAGTGATGTTGTTGACGGAATCCGCGATCTCCACGATAGCGGAGAGCAGCGTCTCCACTTCGACACCGATCGCCTTCATATTCTCCTCGAAATCAGATGCGTCCTGCGTGTATTTCTCCGCAACGCCCATAAAGTCGCTGTAATCCTTAAGCACTGTCCCCTCTAAGAAAGAGAGAATCTCCTGCAAACAGGACTCCATATTCTCCACCGCCTGATTAACCTCGGTTGTAATGCCGTTAATATTGCTCACCGTGGAGGAGGTCTGGGACGCCAGCCCGCCGATCTCGTCGGCGACTACCGCGAAGCCTCTTCCCGCCTCACCCGCTCTCGCCGCCTCGATCGACGCGTTTAACGCAAGCAGGTTCGTCTGCCCGGAAATATCCAGAATGGACTGGGTGAGCTGGTTGATCTTCTCCACCGCCCGCGCCTGCTCCATAGCCGCCGCGCTCTTCTCCTGTACGCCGCGATACATCTGGGTCGTCTTGTTCTGCGCCTCGCCCGTCGTGTTCTTCAAACCGTCGGCGCGCTGTTTGCTCTCCAGGGACGCCCGCTCTCCCTCCATGGAATTATCGCGGATCACCTGGGCACGCTCCCTGATCTGGCTCACGGTGTTGTTCACGGTCTCCATAGCCGCCGCCGTCTCCTGCATTGCCGCAGCAAGACCCTGCGTCGTCTCCGTGTTCTCTCCGCTCATGCCCTTCACCTGCTCGGTGGTGTCGGAAAGTTTCATCAGCGTATCGTCCAGATCGGAGTAGGTTCTCTGGATATCCGCCACCATGGAGCGGAGACTGCCGCGCATCTCCCTGAGGGAGTTTGCCATGCTGCCGCTCTCATCCTGCCGCTTGCAGAGTTTGTCACTATTCGGATTCTTCGCGAAATTAAACTGCGCCGTCTTGGACACGATATCATTGATCTGGGTGATCGGTCTTGTAATCACCAGACCCATCAGCACGCCGATCACCACAGAGATTGCAACCGCGACAAGCATACCGATCACAATCAGCTTCGTGATGCGTCCCGCCGCGCTCTTCATCTCAGACTCCGGCGCGGTCAGCACATACTTCATGCCGTTGGTAAGCGTTTGATAACACATGCCTCTTAATTCACCCTGATAGGTATAATTGAGCGGCTGCCCCTCCGATGCCGGATCAGAGAGCGCAGACGCAATCACGCCGGACTCGTCCGCCTGCGCAACCGCGGTTCCCGCTTCCATCTCTTTGTGGTAAGCGATGCTGCCGTTAGCATTTACCAGAAAGGCGGAGCCTGTCTCAAACACGGTCGCACTGTCCACGGTCGCCGTAAACTTGTCAAAGTCGATATCCATGCCGATGATACCGATGGACTCCCCGTCAAGGACAATGGGAATCACATAAGATACCATATAAACATTGATATTGGAGTTTAAGTAAGGATCCATCCACGTCGGTTTTCCGTTCTTTACGGGTATGTAGTACCAGCCCACATGCTCCAGATCGTCCGGAGAATACATGGAGAAATCCGTGGGAACAAGCGCCTCGAACTTTTCCGCGTCGCTGCCCCTGCTCCAGAATACGCCGCTGTCCGGCTCCGTGAACTCGGGGTTATAACGGATATACGCGGTTAACGCCCCCTCCGTGTTTCCGCCGATCTCATAGAGCATCTGCTCCATAATCATTGTAAAATTATCTACATAGGCTTTGTCCGTCTTAAACGCCTGCACGTCCGTAAGCTGCTGCAGCACAACGTTGTACGCCGTATTGACGGACTGCTCCACCCGGCTCATCTGCGCGTTCAGCTCCGCAGCCTGATTCGCGCACGCATACTTCATTTCCTTCTGGGAATCCTGATACACCGTCTTTCTGGAATTGATGATGCTGACCCCGCCGCAGATGAGGGATGTCAAAAGAGTACACACAATCACCGCCGCCAAAATTCTCGCCTTAATTGATCTCATAGCGTCTCTCCCTTTCGCTCTGTTTTTTCACTCTATTGTTGACCCGTCACAATCCGCGCAATCTGTTCGTCATTGGCGCCGGTTGGAATCTTAAAAGTGCCGGGTCTGAGTTTCTTGTCATAGCCGTTGGCGCACAAAAAATCGTCGTAGGCTTCTGCGGAACTCACCGCGCCTGCGTCCGCCAGCTTTTTCGCCACCGTGTAGGAACCGTCGCCGCTTGCGATGGTCACACTCTTCACCGCCCCCGTCTCAGGTTTCTTTTCCTGTTTCTCGCCGTCCTCATCCGGCTTTGTCATCTCGTTGGTATCGGAGGAAGCCTTTTCCGCGCTCGCCGCCTTGTTCTCCTTCTCCTCAAGAGACTCCGGCGCGCCCTCAGTGGGCACTTCCTCATCCGGCACAGGCTCCGGCTTCTGCGCTGCCTCAGCCTCAGCCTTTTTCTCTGCCTCCTCTTTCTCCGCAGCCACCGAGATATCCTTCTTAACGGTGTTCTCCTTCTGCACAGGCGGCGTTTCCGGATCATCACTCTGTCCGTCCTCCGCGCCCTCTTCCTCCGCAGCCTCAAGCAGCGTGGAATCCTCGATCATACCCAGCTCTTTCGCCCGGGCGATCACCTCATCGTCAGTCATTTTTTCCTTTTTCCCGCCGCCCGACAGGGCAATTCCCATAATAACAGCTGTTACGATAATTCCCAGACCGAGCCCGCGGAAATAATATTTTTTCTCCATCCTACATACCTTCAAACAAATCTATCACCAGTTTTACCTCGCCAAGACCGAGCCCAAGTTCTTTGGCTATCGCCATATTGGACTTGCCCGCCTTGTGAAGTTCCAAGATTCTCTCATTGCTATTACGCCCGTTATCTTTCCCTTGGGCAAAGCGGATATCTACCCCGCGCGGCTCCTCATGCACGGGCGCGGCTCCCCTCCTGCCGGCGGGTTCTCTGCCACTTCCAAATTCCCTGCCAACAGATTCCCTGCCGCTTCCAAATTCTCTGCCCGCGGGTTCCCTGCCGACTTCCGGCTCCCGGTTCCCGAAAATACCCATCTCGGCAAACGCCGCGCTTGTGGAAAGTTCCTGCTCCTCGGCGACATAATCCGCCTCGGGCTCATGGATGATCTCCACCCGTCTCGGCTTGATCGGCTGAAAGTCAACCTCCTCCACTGCCTCCGAAACAGGCTCGTGTGCCAAGTACTCCGGCTCCAAATCATAAGGCAGCTCTTCTTCCTGCATCGTCGGGAACACCCTGGATGCCTGCACTTCCTCCACCACCTCCGGCGAGTAAGTTCCCGCGCTGTGGATCGACCAGAGATCGGTGCGGGTGTCCTCCACCGCTCCCATCACGGACTGTACCGCCTCCTGCACAGCGTCCTGCGCCTCTCTCGCCGAGCTTTCCGCCTTGTGGATCCGCATCAGGGCGCCCTCCGCCGCCTCTGCCGCCTCCTGCGCCTTTTTCGCGGTCTCCTCCGCCGTGATCTCCGCGTCGCGTACCGTCTGCCTGATCTCTTCCACTACCTGATTTGCCTGACCGATATCCGCCATCAGCGTGTCATGCTTGTCATTGAGCATATCGTAGAGGAACGTTACTTCCTTATGGTTCTTGTTGATTTCCTCCAAAACGGTGTCCGAGTATTCATTCACTGCCATAATCTTTTCGTTTGCCACGCGCTCCATGGCGCGCTCTGTCTTCTCTATCGAGTAACCGATGGTTTCCTCCACAATATCGGAAACCTTTTCCCTGACAGTCTCCGTCTCGCCCTCCACCAGTTTCCTGATTTCAGCCTCGCTGATCAACTGTACTTCTTCATCCGCGTCCATCTTCCCTGCCGGCAGAAAATATCCCAGAAGAAATACCCCTGCCCCGATGATAATCAGAACGATCTCTATTACACTCATGCTTCTCCCTTTCGTAATCCGGCGCACCGCCCTGGGTCTTATCCCGAAATTTCAAAAGTACTCACACCTTTTAACAGCACCTTGCCGTCAGTTTCTTTTTTCTCCCTCTTCCTGTGCTGACCGCCGTCTCCGTGGTATTCGTTACTCCCTTGTTCCTTTGCGTCGAATTTTTTTTGGCGGTTTTCCGCCCTGTCTCTCTCATTGACCCTCCGTGTCTGCTTCTCCACCTGCTTCGTCATCTGCTGCCCGAAATTGGACTGATCCACCAGACCCTTCGTGTCCTCGTTATGCTTGACAGTCGTAAAGTCCTGCGCCCTCGTGATCTGTCCCTGCATCTCCACAAAGCCTATTGCCATCTGTATCCCCTCCCGAAATTTCGAATCCGTGCGGAGAATGCCGCATTTCAGGCATTCTCCAGTGCGAGACTTAGAACTTCTCCGCGAAGCAGCCTCTGCTGCGAGTGGTTAGAAGTTCTTCTCGCACACTAGAACGGTGCCATCTTTACATCGCCGCGCTCTCTGATGAAACGACAGTAGTGTGTGGTTTTCTGCACCACCATAGAAACATCCCCGATGCAGATCCGTGTGCCTGGATAAACCTCCCCCTTCACGCGCACCATGGTCTCCGCAGAACTCGTCATTTGCTTTTGCAGATCCTCTATCTCTTTATTCGCCGCCGCGATCGCGTCGGTTTTCTGCTTATTTAACGCCGCCATGGACTGTATCTGCTGTATCTGCTCCGGACTCAGCTTCACGCCCTTTGCCAGCTTCTGTTTCGCGGAAAGCAGCGTCGGCTGCACGTTCTGCAGAAGTTTCGTGTCCTCGCCTATCTGCTTCTGGAGCTCGTTCACGCGCGCCTTCAGCTTGGGATCGGTTCCCACCTCCACAATGGTGTCTGCCCCCATTTCCGAGCCGAGGGTTTTCACGTTGATGCTGCCTGTCGCGCACACCTTTCCTCCGGTGATGAATCCGCGCCTGCCGTCCACATTGACCTCACTGCCCGCAGTCACCCTGCTGTGCAGGATGGACTCGGACGCCACATACCCGTCCGCCTCAGCGGTAACGTTTTCCAGAAATTTCGCAACGATATTGCCACCCGCCTTGAGAACACCGCGCCCCATACCGTTCATGCCCCGGGCGATAATGATATTGCCGCCCGCCGTAAGCTGCGCGCCCTCCACAACGCCCTTCACCATAATGTCGCCCTTTGCTTTCACTTGGAAGTTTGTCGCCACGTTGCCGTTTATCTGTACATTGCCCTCGTATTCGATATTGCCGGTGGAATTATCCACATTCTCCACCATAAGTTCGTCAGAGACGAAAACCGAATCCTCCACCAGCTCCACATGCCCGTTTACCATAGCCGTGAGCACGGTGCGATCCTTGGACAGCTCGATATTGTGTCCGTACTTTAAGGTTTCCTTCCTCACCTCCGCGGGCAGTATCCGGTTTCCCGCCAGATCCTCGCCCGGCTCACCCGGTTCTTCCGGATGCAGGACCGCCAGCACGTCTCCCTTATTACAGTGGTTTAGTATATTCAGATGAAAGAAATCTACGCTCCCATCCTCATTCAAAGTAGGCTTCGCCTTTTTGTCCGTGTTAAATTTATATTCAATCCACGCATGCTTCCCCTGAACGGGCGCACGCCCCTGTGCCACAAGAATTTCCTCAAGATACTCTCTTTTTGCAAAGAAAGCCTCAATCGCCTCCGTACAGATACCGCACTTAATTCCCCGAAGCTTCAGATCGTTTATCATCTCCTCGGCAGTCATATCCTCGCCGCCCTCGGAAGCCGCGTAAAACTTCGCAAAGGCCTGCATCTTATCAGGCCCCACTCTCAGCTTATAGCATTCTCTCTCCGGAAGTCTCGTCTCATTTCCGAGCCGGATCTCCTGCTCCTCTTTCTCCGCACTCTCCACCGCCCGCTTAATCGTCGGCAGGTCACATGCGTAATCCTTCATCGTCAGATACTCAAGCACATCCGTAACATCGACGAATTTCCCCTCTCCCTTCGGCGGAAACAGTTTGAGTGACGACGCCCCTTCCCGGTTCACCAGTCTGAAATATCCGTTCATATACCCCCCTGTTTTATTTTCTTCTGTCAGTGTCTGTGAGAATACCGATATAGTTTCCCAGCTTCCCCCTCATCTTCTGCAAAGCTCTGGTGTGGAGCTGAGAAATTCTCGACTCGGACACCTCCAATATATTACTGATTTCCTTCAGGGTCAGATCCTCGTAATAGTAGAGAACGATTACCTTGCGCTCTTTTTCCGTCAAAAGCTCGAGAGCCTGCGCCAGCATCTTCTTCAATTCGTCCCTCTCCAGAATCTCTTCCGGCGAATCAAAAGCTGCGCTTTTCGTGCTCCCCGCCTCGTTGGAGACTTCGCTCCCCTGTTCTAAAAACTCATTCAGAGACACCACGTTGGTGATCTTCATCTGTGACTGCCAGTCAAGGTATTCCTCGTCCGTAATACCCAAGAGCTTTGCGATCTCCTCGTCTGTGGCGCTCCTGCCATACTGTGTCTCGATCTCCTTAATCGCCGCATCGATCCGTTTCTGTTTCTGTCTGATGGTCCGCGGAATCCAGTCCATCTTGCGAATCTGGTCAAGGATCGCTCCCCGTATTCTCAAGCTGGCGTAAGTCTCAAACTTGACATCCTTCATGCAGTCAAACTTATCAATGGCGTCGATCAGTCCGAATATCCCGTAACTCACAAGATCCTCATACTCAACGTTGTACCCAAGGTACATACTGAGGCGTCCGGCAACCACCTTCACCAAAGGCGCATACTCCAATATGATCTTTTCCCGTACCTCCGGGGAACCCGCAGCCGCGTACTCCTCCCAGAGTTTCTTTTTGCCTGTATCGTCCATTCTGAGTACCTACTCTATTTTATGGTTTTATTTGTTTATTTTACTCCTCCGGTTCCTTTTCTATAACCTCGCCCTCCTCCATGTGGGCGTCCTGAATCTGCTGCTCAAACCGATCCAGCATAATCTGCAGGATTCGTCCGACAAAATAGAACCCCAGCAAAACGCACAGCAAAACAATCAGCATTGTCTGCAAGTCATAGTGCAGAATCCGCATGGCAATGCTGACAACCGCGCCGGCAAATAACATGACAAAAGGAGGGATCAGTCTGCGCTTTCTCGCCTTTGCTTGTCTCTCCTCTTCCTCCCGTTTTTCCCTCGCCTCACGCTGCGCTGCGGTCTCAATCTCATCCTCTGGATCGAGCCCTTCTTCCGGCTCTTCCTCTGTCTCCGAAATCTCCGCCGCTTCTCCTGTCTCTTCGCTGTTCTTCTCTTTCCAGTCCACCTTGCTACCCTTCCATCTTCTTCCCGCCGGCTTATCAGATCTTGTATTCCTGTTTGCCTACCGCTCTGATTACAAAATCTCCGGTTTCAGGATAAAAAATAACCGTTCTCCCGAAATTCTTGCCTGTATCCTCCGCAAGAATCGGAATCCGCAGCTCCGCCAGCTTCTTCTTGGTCGCCTGCACGTTTCTCTCACCCACACGAACCATCTCGCTGTTACTGTTAAAGCCAAACATCTGCGCACCGCCCGCAATCTTGGCAACCAGCCGGCTTCTGTTCGCCCCTTTTCTGGTCACCTGCTTCACAAGCTCCTCTATTCCCGTGTCAGCAAACTTCGGTATATTGGAGTTGTTCCGAATCGTCGTAGAGTCAGGCAGCATAATGTGCGCAAGCCCGCCGATCTTTGTGACCGGATCTCGAAGCGCAATACCTACACAAGACCCCAGTCCCAAAGTCGTAATCCTATCAGGACTGACGCATACGTTTAAGTCGGCCATTCCGACCTTTATCTCTACACTCATAACACCGCGTTCTCCCGTTTACACTTTCTTAATCCATACCCATGTGCGCCGTCCGATCAGATATTGATCCCCAGCGCCGATAACATCCTGCCATATGAATCCAGATCAGGAATCAGAATAAAATATCCGTCTAATACCATCTCGTCAAAAAACTGTGTTTGAATCATCAACATCCTGTCGCCGAGAGCGGCAAACTCTATCGCCGGCACGCTCAATATCGCACCCGCCATATCCACCGTCAGATCCGGCACGGAAGGATAGATCGCCAGATTGGTGATACTTGAGAGGGAATTTAAATAAGATCCGGTGATAATGTTTCCCACCTCTTTCAAGGCGGAAAATTCCATCTCGGTAAACTCGTCACCTTCCGACTCCATACCCATCAGCTTGCCGACCAGATGCTTTGCAGCCTTCTTCTCCAGAAGAAACATGATGCTTCCCTTGATATCGCCTTCAATGCCGAGATAGATCCCCGCCATGACCGTCTCCTCGCCGACCATAGCCTCGCCAAGCTCCCTAAACTCCAGGAGCTGTACCTTGGGAACCGCCATATCTACCTTACACTGCATCATCTGTGCTAAAGCCGTGGTCGCGTTTCCGGCGCCAATATTGCCCAACTCTCTCAGGACGTCGAAATATTCATTTGACATTTCGTCTAAACTGATTTCACCCACTTCAAACCTCCTATACGCTTTCCAGCACAACCGCATTTAAATCGAGCAGGGAAATCAGTCCCCCGTCGCTCTTTCCGACTCCACAGAGAAAGTTTGACTTCTCATCTTTTGAGTCGTACGCTACTTTTTCGATTCTGTCGTTTTCCAGAGTCACCACTTCCCTGACTTCATCGACGATCACGCCGATGGTTCCCTGCTGTTCCAGCTTCAGAATGATAATCCTGCTGGATTTCGTCTCCACATCATTCTCAAGCCCCATCTTGATACGGATGCTCATAACGGGAATGACCTCGCCTCTCAGGTTAATGACGCCCTTTAAATAGTTGTCGACCTTCGGCACTCTGGTAATGTGCGGCATTCTCACGATATTGTCTATGTACTTGATATCGATGCCGTACTGCTCGTCACCGAGTTTTATCACGATAAACTGTGTGGTTTCTCCCACCGGTCTTAATTCTTCTACTTCATTCATGCTCTCTTCCTCCCTCCTGTCAGATCAACGAATTGGCATCCAGAATCAGCGCTACCTCACCGTCGCCAAGAACCGTTGCGCCGCTGATAATCTTGCACTTGCTGATATACTTGCCGAGCGACTTGATAACAATCTCCTGCTGACCAATCAGTTCATCCACCACAAGACCTGCAAGCTTATCGCCCTTCTTGACAACGACCACAACGAGATTTTCCTCCGGATCCTTCTTGCTCGGGATATCCAGAATCTCATTCAGGCGGATCAGCGGAATTACCAGATCACGCAGCTGAATCACTTCCTTCGCCTGTACTAAATTCACATCGCTTGGTAGGATATCCTCTATCGTCTGAATGGAGCCGAGCGCAATCGCGTATTTCTCGTCACCGATCTCCACCATCAGAGCCTGAATGATGGCGAGCGTCAACGGCAGTCTGATCGTCCATGTGCTGCCCTCTCCGAGTCTGGACTTCACTTCCACCTCGCCGCTTAAGGACTCGATCATAGACTTCACCACGTCCAGACCTACGCCTCGTCCCGACACGTCGGAGACAACCTTCGCGGTAGAGAATCCCGCGTTAAACAGCAGGTCTATGATCTCCTTCTCGCTCATCGCTTCGCCCTGTTCCGGGGTGATGACGCCGCGCTCTATCGCCTTATTTTTAACTGCCTTTGTATCGATACCGTTACCGTCATCCCTCACCTCGATGACAACGTTGTTACCATCCTGATACGCGTCGAGGAAAATGGAACCGACTTCCGGCTTTCCTCTCTCTTTACGCACCGCAGCGGACTCCAGTCCATGGTCAGCGGAATTACGCAAAAGGTGCATCAGCGGATCGCCAATCTGGTCTACCACGGTACGGTCAAGCTCCGTCTCCTCACCGCTCATGTACAGCTCCATCTTCTTGCCGAGCTTCTTCTGCAAGTCGCGGACCATGCGGGGGAACTTGTTCACCGTGCTCTCGATAGGCACCATCCTCACCTTCATAACCGACTCGTGAAGGGAAGTGGTCACGCTCTCCAGATACTCGATCTGCTCGTTCACCGCCTGACTGGAATTGCCTGACATCGCGGACGCCGATACGAGGGAGTTCTTCGCGATAATCAGCTCGCTGACCAGATTCATCAGCGTATCCAGCTTCTCTATATCTACTCTTACAGTCCTGTTTACCACAGGCTTGTTCGCGGGCGCTTTCTTCGCCGCCGGAGCGGGTGTAGGCGCGGGCGTCTGTTCCGCCTGTGCGGGAGCTGCCGGCGCTGACGCAGCCGTCTGTGCGGGCTGCTGTGCCTGTGCAGGCACCGCAGGCGCTGCCGCCTCTACCTCTGCCCCCGTCTCAGCCGCATGGGATTCCTCCGTCTCAGCCGCCCCCACATCGTCAAGGTTCAGCACACTGCCGGAGACATCCTCGATCTCGGACACGCTCTTTGCCGCCGTCACCACCTCGTTCAATTCCGTCTCGGAAACAATAATCAAGCTGAAATGCAGATCAAACTTCTCGTCCTCAATGTCCTGCGAAGAGGGATCGGAAACGATAATCTCACTCGTCTCCTCGATCGCCTTAAACACCAGGAACGCCCTTGCCGCCTTCAGAATACAGGACTCCTGTACCTTCACGGTCAGCCCGTATACACTCTTGCCCTGCTTGAGCGCCTCGCTCAGCACGCTCTGCTGGTTCTCATTCAGCTTGATTCCCACAAAACCGTCTGCGGCAGCCGGAGCAGCAGCCTGTTCCTGAGACGCCGCCTCCTGCGCTGCCGGCGCGTCGCCGTCTCCCATAATATCATTCAACCGCTTAATCAGCGCGCCGTTATCGTTAGTACCCTCGTCGGAACTCTCCCTGATATTCGTGTTGTACTCCTCCAGCGCATCCAGACACTGGAACAGTACGTCGATCATATCCGCCTTCACCTTGATATTGCCGTTTCTCACCTCAGAGAAAACATTCTCCATATCATGGGTCAGAGTCTGCATCCTCTTATAGCCCATGGTTCCCGCCATACCCTTCAAGGAATGGGCGGCGCGGAAGATCTCATTGATCGTATCCATGTTCTCCGGATCCTGCTCCAGGGAGAGGATCTGCGTATTCAGATTCTGCAGATGTTCATTGGTTTCATCAAGGAAAATCTCAAGATACTGGCTTACATCCATATTATTTTACCCCCACGTTTGTCGTGATTTCCTGTGCGATCTGATCCAGCGGCACTACCTGATCCGCCAGTCCCGCGTTCACGGCGCTCTTCGGCATCCCGTACACGGCGCATGTACTCGCCTCCTGGACAATCACATGTATTTTCTTTTTCTCCTTCAGATGTTGGATTCCTTCTGTACCGTCCGCGCCCATCCCCGTCATCACCACGCACACGACCCTGTCAAACTTGCTGTCCATCAGGGATTCGTACATGTAGTTCGCGCAGGGTTTCACACCTTCTCTCGCCGGTTCGTCCGAGTAATGGATCGTATATTTGCCTGCCATATTCAGAACGTTCAGATGCTTGCCGCCCATTGCAATATATACGCTGCCGGGCATAAGCACATCACCCTCCGCCGCTTCCTTCACGGAGACCTCGCTCAGAGAGTTCAGCCGCTCTGCCAGAGACGCCGTAAAACCGGCAGGCATATGCTGCACCACCACCACCGGCACCTTCAGGTTCGCCGGGAGCTTCGGAATCACCGCCTGCAATGCCTTCGGTCCGCCCGTGGAACTTGCCAGCGCCACAACCTGACTTCCCGGATTGTAGACCGCCTTCCCCGAGGGAGGCGCTGACACCGGCGCTTTTTTCTCCGGTTTTTCCGCCGCCGGAGCCGTATCCGTCCTGCCCACAATACTCCTTACGGCTCCCATTTTGGGAGTCACCGGCGTTCTGGCAGGAATGGAGGACGTGATCGGCGACCGTGTGTCCACATCCGTCACTGCGGCGAGAATCCGCAAAAGTCCCTGACTGAAAGTCCCGTTACGGCAGTCTAACGCGCTGGTAGGCTTGTGGATAAAATCCAACGCCCCCAGTTCCAGCGCGTCCAGCGTAACCTTCGCGCCGTCCGCGGTGTCCGTGCTCGCCATAATGACCTTCGCCGAGATCCTGCGCTTCTGCAGCTCCTTCAAGAGCTCCAGACCGTTCATCTGTGGCATATTCACATCAAGCACGACCGCGTCGTAGGTCTTCCTGCTCAGAAGCGCCAACGCGTCCAGACCGTTTACCGCCCTGTCCTGTACTTGGAATCGCTTATCCGATTCGATTATATCACAGAGCACCCTTCTCATGAGTGCAGAGTCGTCAACCAGCAATATATTTTTCATCTTCTACCTCCGGCAGATCAGCCCTCCGTTTTTTTGTGGGTTTTCCTCGCCTCATCAAAAATATACTGAATTATTTCCTCCCTGTCCTGTGGATCCACATTCACATACTGCACGCGGTGATCGAAGACGCCCGGCTCCTTTTCCAGCTCGTTTACCGCCAGAACCTTTCCCACAAGCCGGTACTCTTTCTCCCTGCCGTCAATCTGCAAATGATACTTACATAATATCAGGCTGTTCACCTCGTAGGCATAGTAGGCGACAAACCTAAGCCCTCCGCCGCTGATATCCACAATCACGCTGCTCTTTAAGGGCAGCGCCGGCAAAAGCTCCTCCTGCGCCGCAACGGAGATCTCCTCCTCCTCGCCGAGCTGTCTGGAATCCATCTCCAGCGCACAGCTAAAGCGGTAATACTCGCGCCTCTGATAATTGCGCAGGTTGCTCGTCAGATCCATCACCAGCACATACTGTCCGTTATGGCGGTAGCGATCCGCCACCCGCGCCGTGCACTGGTAAACTACGTTGTTCCCGTAAAAATACATATCGTACTCGCCGTCCACCGGCAAGAGGATGAGTTTGCCATCCGCAATCGGCATGGATACCTCCACGCGGTTCTCCGTCAGTACCCTCAGCACCTGACTCCGATGCGCCCTTCGCTGTCTGCTGTCCTCTGGTTCCCGCTCCCTGCCTATCGCTTTGAGTTCTACCTCTCCACCCGGCGCCGCGTACTTTGATAACACTTCCGACATTTTTTACCTCCCGGCGTTCATGCCTGCCGTTTTATTTTCCGGATATGATATGAGAAAAGAATGCCGCCATACCACGCCTCGGAATCGTTTTTTCCACTTCCCTGTTCATCAGTTTCGCCGCAATAATTTCGTAGGCAATCGCCGACCTCGCCTTGGGATTATCCAGCGATACCGGCATCTGCTGCATCACAGCCTTCGCCAGAAGCTGATCCTGCGGGATCATCCCGAGATAGGATATCGGCACCTTCAGATACCGCTCCACCACCGTCTCCAGCTTCCCGTAGAGTGAGAGCGCTTCCTGCTCCCCCGTCACCTTGTTGGCGAGCACCTTCACCTGCGTCTCCTTCACCCTGTAGCGGGGATGACGGCTAAGCGCCTTGAGGAGCGAATAGGAGTCCGTGATCGAGGTGGGCTCCGGCGTAGTCACCAGAAGAATCTCACCGCTCGCCACGAGAAATTCTAACACCGAATCGGAAATGCCCGCCCCGGTATCTACAATGATGGTCTCCGCCATCTCGTCCAGCTCCGCCAGATTGTCTATGATCGTCCCCAGATTATCCCTGTCCAGATTCGACATCCCCGTAATCCCGGAACCGCCCGATATAAAGCCTACTTCCATGGGTCCCCACGTGACGATATCCCGGATGCTCTTTCCCTGATAAATTAAATCACATAAGTTATGTTTGGGCACCGCCCCGAACATAATCTCTATGTTTGCCAACCCGAAATCCGCGTCCAGAATAATGACCTTCTGTCCCATTTTACGAAACTGTATTGCCAGGTTGATCGCCGTGTTCGATTTCCCAACGCCTCCCTTGCCGCTTGTGACGGTGATGACCCTTGCCAGAGGACGTTTCGGCGGAGCGCTTCCCTTTATTATCCTTCTCAGTTTTTCAGCCTGATCCATTATAGCTAGGTCTCCTCCTTAGTTCTTCCTCCGGTTAGTTCTTCCCACCGAGCAGCCTCTTGACCGTCTTCTGCGGGTTAAAGTCCTCTATATCGTCCGGCACATTCTGCCCGTACGTCACATAGGACAGCGACGCGCCCGTATAAAGCCGCAGATTCAGAAGATTTCCCAGCGTCGTCGTCTCATCCAGCTTCGTGAAAATCAGCTTGTAGTCCGCCATCTCCTTATAGGAATCCGCTATACTGATCAGATCCTTGTACTTCGTCGTGGCGCTCAAGACAAGGTGCACCTCACTCTCCACCTTGTCATCCACGGAATGAATAATATTACGCATGTTATCTTTCTGCGTCGTGTTCTGGTGGGAATGTCCCGCCGTGTCAATCAAAATGTAGTCGTAATCCTTAAAGTCCTCCAGCGCCTTGTTTATTTCTTCCACCGTATAGATCACTCGGAAAGGCACCTCCAAAATATTCGCGTAGGTGCGGAGCTGTTCCGCCGCGGCGATACGATAGGTATCCGCTGTCAGAAGCGCCACCTTCTTCTTCTCGTCCACGCGGAACTTCGAGGCGACCTTGGCGATCGTGGTCGTTTTGCCGACGCCTGTGGGTCCGATGAAAAACACAAGCTTGATGCCGTTTGACGCCGGTTCGATGCCGCTTGGCTTGCCAAATTTGAGGATCATCTTCTGGTAGATGTTCGCCAGCGCATAGTCAAAGGGTATGTTTGGCTTGTTGATCAGTTCGATCTCATCTATGATCTCCTGCGCGTACTTTTCATCCACCTCGTTGTCGAGCATGGTGTCATGCAGAAGGTGCATGAATCTGTCCGTCTCCGTCTCCTCTTTTTTCTCCTCCTGCGGTTCAGGCTTCTCCTCCTCGGGCTTCTGGAGCTGCTGCTCCAGGAGCGACTGCAAGCTGTCCAGCTTCTCCTCTATAGCGCTGTTGTTTTCCCGCTTCTCCTTTATGACGCCGCTGTTGTCCCGTTTTTCCGGCGTTTCAACAACAGGTGTACTTTTAACAGCCGTCTCCTCTTCCTTGCTCTGGCTGGAAGCGAGCACGTTGCTGATGGCGGACACCGCCGCGGTCAGCTTCTCGCTCTCCTCCTCAAGCGCCACCGTGACCTCCACCATGGGAGTCTTCAGAAACGCGAAAAGACCCTTGGGCTTCACGGGCTTCACGTTCATCACGACCACGCCTTCTCCCAATTCCGCCCGGGCGTTTTCAATCGCTTCTTTTTCGGTTTTTGCAATAAATTTCTTGATTATCATTATGCTGTCACCATCCCAACAGACTGTAATTCAACGCTGGATTCCACCTCGTTGTAGGACACAACAACCAGATCTTTGTAGTAGTCCTCCGTCAGCTTTTTAAAGTACGCACGCACAATAGGAGAGGTAATCACAAGCGGTATCTTGCCCAGATCTTCCAGCTTCTTGATCTCCACGCCCAGAGACTCCATAATATCCTTCGTCTTTGCGGGATCGAGGGTCAGATACGCGCCCTGCTCCGTCTGCTTGACGCTCGCCATGATCTCCTGTTCCAGCTTCGGATCTAAGGTCACCACGCTGGTCGTTTCGTTCGCAGGGAAAAACTTGCCCGAAATCGCACGCTTCAGGCTTTGTCTCACATACTCCGTCAAAATATCGGTATCTCTGGTCGTCGTCGCATAGTCCGCCAGCGTCTCGAAAATGGTAAGCAAATCCCTGATGGAGATACCTTCCTTCAAGAGATTCTGCAGTACTTTCTGTATCTCGCCAAGCCCCAGAAGCTTCGGCACCAGTTCCTCCACAAGAGAAGGGTTCGATTCCTTTAAGTTGTCCACCAGACTCTGTACATCCTGTCTCGTCAAAAGCTCCGATATGTACTGTCTGATAATCTCCGTCAGGTGCGTCGCGATAATGGACGGCGGATCTACCACGGTGTAACCCATGCTCTCCGCACGCTCCCTCTGCCCCTCCGTAATCCAGATGGCAGGCAGGTGGAAGGACGGCTCAAAAGTAGGGATACCTGTGATCTCCTCCTCCACATATCCGGGATTCATCGCCATATAGTGGTCAAACAGAATCTCGCCCTCGCTGACCTGTACACCCTTTATTTTAATAATATATTGGTTTGGATTCAACTGTATGTTATCACGCAGACGAATAATCGGCACAACCGTACCGAGTTCCAGCGCGATCTGCCTTCTGATCATAACCACGCGGTCCAGAAGGTCGCCTCCCTGGTTGACATCCGCCAGCGGAATAATGCCGTAGCCGAACTCCAGCTCGATGGGATCAACCTGTAAAAGCGAAGTGACATTCTCCGGCTGCCTGATCTCCTCCGCCGCCGCTTCTTCCTCGTCCGCCTCGTGCTCAATCACCGCCGTCTCAATGGTGCCTGCCATCACTCTGCCGACTACAACGAATACCAGACCAAGCCCCACGAACACAACCGGGTTCAGAGGGGTGACTATGCCCAGGAAAGCCAGAACCGCGCCCACCAGATACAGTACCTTGGGCGTACCGAAGAGCTGGCTGATCAGGACCGTGCCGAAATCCGCCTCCTTGGAACCCTTCGTCACAAGAATACCTGTGGCGAGAGAGATCAGTAGAGACGGGATCTGGCTCACCAGACCGTCACCGATGGTAAGGATCGTGTATTTGTTGAGCGCCTCCGTCATTTCCATACCCTGACGGAACACGCCGAATCCGATACCGCCCACAATATTGATGAAAGTGATCACCAGACCGGCGGTCGCGTCTCCCTTTACATACTTCACGGCACCGTCCATGGAACCGAAGAAGGTAGATTCTTCCTGAATCTTTTCACGGCGTTTTTTCGCCTCTTCATCCGTGATGGCGCCGGTATTTAAGTCCGCGTCGATCGCCATCTGTTTACCGGGCATCGCGTCCAGCGTAAATCTCGCCGTCACCTCAGCCACACGCTCGGAACCTTTGTTGATGATCATAAACTGCACGATAATCAGAATCAAAAATACGAGGACACCGATCAACAGATCGCCGCCGCCCACGTACTCGCCGAACGTCTGTACCACGTTTCCGGCGTCGCCGGTAGACAGGATCAGCCTCGTCGATGAAACGTTAAGAGCAATCCTGAACACGGTTGTGAAGAGCAGAATCGTCGGATAGAAAGACATGTTCAGCACTTCGTTGGAGAACATACAGCCAAACATAATCGTGAAGGCGACCGCGATGTTACATGCCAAAAGCACGTCCAAAAGTCCCGACTTAATCGGAACGATCAGCATGATAAAAGCCGCCAGCAGATACATAGCAACACCAACGTCTCCAATCTTAAGCTTCTGCACCGCAAATCACCTCCTTCCATTTATCGTAACACGCGTTATACTTTTCCCTTCAAGTGGTAGACGAAGGCGAGCACCTCCGCCACCGCCTGATACAGCTCTGGCGGCACCACGCTGCCCACGTCCACATTCGCGTAGAGCATACGCGCCAAAGGTTTGTTTTCCACAATCTCGATGCGGTTTTCCTTCGCCACATCCTTGATCCTCTGCGCCAGATAATCGGCGCCCTTCGCCACCACATAGGGGGCGTCGTAAAGCTCGGGCTCGTACTTGATCGCCACGGCATAGTGGGTCGGGTTCGTGATAACCACGTCCGCCTCAGGCAGCTGCTGCATCATGCGTCGTCTGGACGCCTCCATCATCCTCTGCCTCTGCTTGCTCTTGATCTGCGGGTCACCTTCCTGATTCTTGTACTCGTCCTTGACCTCCTGCTTTGTCATCCTCATATCTCTCTTAAACTTGATCTTCTGATAGGCAAAGTCAGCGGCGGCAATCAACATGTAGAATAGCGCTATCCGGATGCCTAGATCGATCACGAGTGTACCTACCAGAGCGATTCCCTGATTCAGCGAAACATCATAGAGCATATAGATCGGCGGCATGTTTTTCTTCAGATAATTATACACCACATACCCGATTAGCGTCAGCTTCAAGACAGACTTTACAAGTTCCATCAGGGAATTGGGTGAAAAAATACGCTTCACCCCACTCACCGGATTCAGCTTATTGAATTTCGGTTGCAGCGGCTTCGTCGTTATCTTCCATTTAACCTGTAAAAGGTTTGTGACAAAAGCCACCAAAAAACCTACAAGCAGAAAAGGCGCGATAACCTGCAGAATCCGCAACAGGGAACTCACAAAAAGCATCCGGAATGTCTCCGTCTGGACATGCCCGTCATAAAGCTTCACATACGCCGGAATCTGGGAATAGATATCGTATATATTCCCTACAAAAACCGTTCCCATGTATTCAATCAAGAACTTCATCATCAAAAAAGCTGCCAGCATCTCAAAGGCGCTAGTCACCTCTTTACTCTTCGCCACCTGCCCTTCTTTTCGGGCATCCTCCAGCTTTTTGCTAGTGGGCTCTTCTGTTTTTTCTCCGCCCGGACCATCCTTAGCGAAGAACTGGAGATTATATTCTAAGATCAAATCATCCCCTCCACAAAGGATACAATCATCCGCTTCATCTGCGTGAAGATGTTGTCTGACAAAGCAGGCAGCATCCGCATCGACAAAAAGAGGATACCGAGTCCCACGAGCACCTTGAACTGCATGCCGACCGCAAACATGTTAAGCTGCGGGGACACCTTTGCCAGCACGCCAAGCACACAGTTTAGAAAAATCATGGCACAGAAAATTGGCAGTATGATGCGGAACCCGATTGTAATGTAATCTCCCAGAAACAGGAGAATGGATTCCAACAGCGCCTCCCGCTTAAAGACCGCGCCGTTTATCGGAATTAAGGTAAAGGTATCCGCCAGCGCCCTTATCAGGTACTGGTACAGACCCGAGATAATCATTAAAAGCGTAAACATGTACTGGTAAAACACACCCGTAAAGGTCGCCTGTTCCCTTGTCGTCGGGTCGATCAGCGAAACCATGGACAGACCGATCTCCATGTCCGCAATGCTTCCGGCAAAGGAAGTCACCGTGGTGCATATCTGCGCGCCCCAGCCGATCACAAAGCCCGTCAGCGCCTCCTTCATCACAATCACCGCATAGCCGAGGAGCGTGTTGTAAACCACCTCGCCCCTGTCCAGCGACACGTAGAGCAGATAGGCAAAAAAAATGCTGAAACCGATCTTCACTCTCCGGGGCACATTCGACATGCTGAAAAACGGAGCAACATACACAAAGCAGCTGACCCGCACGAGAATCAACAAAAAATATTCCAAATCCGCATAAGTAAAGCTGATGTCTAACATATTCTCACTTTCCCACAGCCGGAATTACCCCTTATTTGAGGTAGAGGTTAAAATCAGTCCACAGCCCTGTCATAAACTCCACCATGTTGTTCATAACCCAGTGACCCATGATAATCAGCGACAGAAAAATCGCCAGCACCTTCGGCACAAAAGTAAGCGTCTGCTCCTGAATGGAGGTAACAGTCTGAAAAATACTTATAATCAAACCAACGCACAGAGATACGAGCAGCATCGGCGCGCTGCATTTGATAATTGTATAAATTGCCTGCTCGGCAATGGCTGTGACGTCATTGACTGTCATTTACACCCACTCCTAATAATAGAATGTTTCCACCACACCCTTGATCACCAGATACCAGCCGTCCGCCAGCACGAACAGCAAAATCTTAAAAGGCATGGAAATCGTGGTCGGCGGCAGCATCATCATACCCATACTCATCAGCGTGGAAGCCACCACCATATCGATTACAATAAACGGAATATATATGAGGAAACCGATAATAAACGCCTGCCGCAGCTCGTTGATGATAAACGCGGGCACAAGCACGCTGATCGGTATGTCGTCCAGTTCACCGCTCCATTCGGTACGGGAGAGATCCATGAAGAAATTCACATCACTCTTCTGGGTCTGTCCATACATAAACTGCCTGATCGGCGCCGCAGCCGCCGTAAGAGCCTCCTCCTGCGTCAGCTCCCCCGCCTCGAAGGGCACAATCGCGTCCGTGTAAACCGCCGCTATTGTGGGCTGCATCACATAGAAAGTCAAAAACAGGGCTATGCCGATCAACACCGTATTCGGCGGAGCCGTCTGCGTGTTCAGTGCCTGCCTCGTAAAATGGAGTACAATAATAATCCTCGTAAACGAGGTTAACATAATAATCA
>ERZ779637.669-NODE-669-length-20127-cov-14.810383_pt1 | contig 20127 bp, 21 predicted proteins | sample MGYA00514196_ERZ779637 | MGnify/ENA primary metagenome ERZ779637 (study PRJEB29562, sample SAMEA4376700) | mouse gut metagenome | isolation source: Cecum | study: EMG produced TPA metagenomics assembly of the A DSS colitis mouse model was used to assess the...
TTCTTCTCTTTTGACTGCTTACCTCGCCTTTTCCTGCTTTAATCAGTGCTTCCCTTAGTGTATCCGGTTTGCCGCCGTTTACGCCCGGGGCTGAAAATCCGAATTGAAATTCCCTCCGAACTCCGCTATACTGTCCCTGAAAGGGTCCCGCCGGAGGCTGTTGCCGTTTTGATGCCGGAGGGATGTAGAATAGAGGAAGAGAGGAGGCGTATTGCTTGATACATGTCTTGATCGTGGAGGACGAGAAGCCCATCTCCAGCCTCATCCGCATGAGCCTGACCAAGGAGGGCTACCGCTGCACCTGCGCCTATGACGGCGCGGAGGCGGCGGATCTGCTGGAGAAAAATCAGTACGATCTGATCCTGCTGGACGTGATGCTGCCGGAGGTGGACGGATTTGAGCTGATGGAGTACATACGTCCCCTGGAGATTCCGGTCATCTTCCTCACCGCCAAATCCGCCGTGGCGGACCGGGTCAAGGGCCTGCGGCTGGGAGCGGAGGACTACATCGTCAAGCCCTTTGAGACCATCGAGCTGCTGGCCCGGATCGACGTAGTGCTGCGGCGGTACCAGAAGTGCGACATGGTGCTCTCCATCGGCGGGCTGACCATCGACACCGGCTCCATGCAGGTGTGGCGGGGGGAGGAGGAGGTCAGCCTGACCCGGACGGAGTACGAGCTGCTGCTGCTCTTCGCCCGCAACCCCCGGCGGGCCATGTACCGGGAGACCATCTACGAGCGGGTGTGGGGGGAGGAGTACCCCTTCGGCAGCAAGGCCGTGGACCTCCACGTCCAGCGGCTGCGGAAAAAGGTGGGCTGGGAGCACATGCTCCAGGCCGTCAACAAGGTGGGCTACCGGCTGGAGGTTGGGCCGTGAAATTCCGGGTGAAGATGACGCTGTGGATGCTGGCGGCGCTGAGCCTGCTGTTCGGGACCGGGGGGAGCCTGCTCATCCACGCCTCCTTCCGGGACGCCCTGGAGCGGGAGAAGGACGCGGCCTTTGCCGCCTACCGCATGGCCTGGAGCGCCCTGCAGATCGTCAACGGCCTGGACCCCTACCTGGACGCGGAGGTCATCTCCCAGACCATGGAGCAGCTGTGCGGGCAGAACCGCTCCGCCTGGTCCGCCCTGCGCCTGGACACGGAGACCGGGGCCCTCTACGAGTCGGACACGGTCCTGGCCCCCCTTCTCCAGGGCGGCGGGATGCCGGAGCCGGGGGCGTGCCTGATCCGCATGGAGGAGCTCCGGAGCGGGGCCCCCTATCTGGTCCTCTCCGGGGCGGTGGAGACCAACGGGGAGACCCTCTGCCTCCAGACGGCCCACAACATCTCCGCGGTCTACGAGCTGCGGCAGACCCATCAGCGCAATTACCTCCGGGTCTTTCTTGTGCTGGACGGGCTGTGCGCCCTGCTCTCCTACACCATCTCCCGGGTGCTGACCGCGCCCCTGGAACGGCTGAGCCGGGCCTCCCGCCTCATCGCCTCCGGCCAGTTCTCCGCCCGGGTGCCCATCCGCTCCCGGGACGAGATCGGGGCGGTGAGCGCGGATTTCAACGCCATGGCCGCCCGGATGGAGGACACGGTGGTGGCGCTCAGGCAGGCCGTGGAGCGGCAGGAGCGGTTCGTGGGCAGCTTTGCCCACGAGATGAAGACCCCCATGACCAGCCTCATCGGCTACGCGGAGCTGCTGCGCAGCGGCACCCTGACCCCCGCCGAGCAGGCCGAGGCGGCGGGCTACCTCTACTCCGAGGGCCGGCGGCTGGAGCGGCTGAGCCGGAAGCTGCTGGAGCTGCTGGTGATCCGGGAGCAGCCCCTCCAGCTGGCGGAGGTCTGCCCGGAGGAGCTGGCGGAGGAGCTGACGGACCGGCTGCGGCCACTGCTGGCCAAGCGGGACATTACCGTGTCCTGCGCCTGCGAGAGCGGGTCCTGCCGCCTGGAGCCGGACCTCACCTGGTCCCTGCTGCTCAATCTGGCCGACAACGCCCAGAAGGCCATGGCCCGGGGCGGCCAGCTCCAGCTCCGCCAGGAGATGCTCCCGGACGGGTGCCGCTTCCAGGTGACCGACACCGGCCGGGGCATTCCCGACGAGGCCCTGGCCCATCTGACGGAGGCCTTCTACCGGGTGGACAAGGCCAGATCCCGGAAGCAGGGGGGCTTTGGCCTGGGGCTGGCCCTGTGCCAGGAGATCGCGGCCCTCCACCACGGGTCCATCCGCTTTGAGAACCGGACCGACGGGACCCGGGGGACCCGCGTTACCGTGGAGCTGAGAGGAGGACGGTCATGAGATGGCTGAAACGGGCTCTGGCGCCCCTGACGGCGCTGCTGCTGATGGCGGCGGGAGCGGCCATGCCCTGGGCGGTGTTCTATGTGCAGGACCGGTACGAGGAGGAGCGGCAGGAGGAGCGGATTCTGGATCTGTTCAGTCTGACGCTGCGGCAGGAGACGGACCTGCGGGAGACCCTGGGGGTGGTTCAGAAGGGGGATTACGGCATATCGGACCAGGCCGAGGGCGCCGTCCTCACCGAGGAGGAGGCCCTGGCGGCGGTCCGGGAGGCCCTGACTCTGATGGAGGACTGCGGCCTGGCGGAACCCTGGGCGGCAGAGAACGCAGCAGCCTTCCAGGCCTATTCGGGCTCTCTGTTCCCCATGAATGAGGACGAGAGCTTCTCCATCCCCATGTGGACAATCTACTCTGAAGGGGGTGACAGCAGCTACTTTTTCTATCTGGACGACGCCTCCGGAAAGATCTTCCATGCGTCTGTCCCGATCCCGGGACAGACGCGCATAGAGACTGTTCCCACCCCAGGGCAGCAGGTGATGGACGCCTCTGCGGGGCAGTCGGCGGGGAGAGAAGACGTGTACATCTGGATGGACCGGTGGCGGAATTTTATGGAGGTCTACTACGGCGTGGAGATCCTGGAGATCGAGGAGATGTGGTACGATGATGGCTCTGCGGAATTTCTCCTGCCCTTTTATCTGGGGGAGGAGAAGGAGCTGTTCCAGATGCGGCTGTATCTGTACTGCCTGGACGGCTTCGCCATCCTGCGCTCCGGGTAGTAAAGCCCTCCGCAAAGCCCCCTCCACCGGGACTGATACAGGTTTTATGGGAAATGGATGCCAAACCGATGCCGGAAAACAGCCGTTTTTAGGAAACGCCGTCCTATGATGGGGACATCCCATCACAGGAAGGTGTTTTACGATGTACGAAAGAGAATTTTCCGTTCCCAACCGCCAGAATCTCCAGATCTTCCCGGAGGACAGGAGGCCGCCCCGCCGCCACGCGCGGCGGCAGAGCCGGCTGCCCCTGGCCATGCTCCTGCTGTCCCTGGCGTCCTTTGCCATGGCCCTCGCCGTTGGCATGCCGGACGCGGCGGGCGCAGCGCCGTCCGGGCCCCAGGCCGCCGGGCTGTCCGCCGGTATGTCCGTCAGGGGGGAGGAGCCGGTCCTGCCCAGGGCGGAGGAGCCGGTTCCTCCGCCGGAGGAGGACTGGAGCCTGCTGCTGGTGAACCCCTGGAACCCCCTGCCGGAGGACTATGACCTCACTCTCACCCAGCTCTCCAACGGACACAGCGTGGACCAGCGGTGCTATCCGGATCTCCAGGAGATGATGGACGACTGCCGGGCCGCCGGGCTCAGCCCCCTGATCTGCTCCTCCTACCGCACCCAGGAGAAGCAGGAGCAGCTCTTCCAGAACAAGGTGGACCGGCTGACCGCCCAGGGCCTCTCCCCGGAGGAGGCCCGGACCGAGGCGGCCAAGTCGGTGGCCGTCCCGGGCACCAGCGAGCACCAGCTGGGGCTGGCGGTGGACATTGTGGCTGCGGCCAACCAGAATCTGGACCAGTCCCAGGAGACCACGGCCGTGCAGAAGTGGCTCATGGAGCACTGCTGGGAGTACGGCTTCATCCTCCGCTATCCGGAGGGCAAGAGCGATGTGACGGGCATCATCTACGAGCCCTGGCACTACCGCTACGTAGGCCGGGAGGCAGCCCAGGCCATCCGGGACCAGGGGGTCTGCCTGGAGGAGTATCTGGAAAGTCTGACCGCATAAAAAGCCAGGGGATGTTTGAGGCATGTCAAACATCCCCTGGCCTCATTCTGTACAAAAATCCTTTACTCCCGGGACAAAATGTGGTATCATTGAACAAAACGAGGGGAGGGTTTCTTATGGCAAATCGTGTCGTCACCATCGGCCGCCAGTGCGGCAGCGGAGGACATACCATCGGCAAGCTGGTGGCCCAGCGGCTGGGGGTGGACTTCTATGACAAGAAGATCGTGGAGCTGACGGCGGCAAAGACCAAGCTGTCGCCGGACTTCATCCGCTCCCACGGGGAGTACTTCCACGGCGGGGCCATCGGCCATATCATCGGCTACGGCACCCGCTTCGGCAGCGGCGCGCTGAAGACGGGCAGCGCCCTCACGGACCAGCTCCAGCAGGCCCAGTCGGAGATCCTGCTGGAGGCGGCGGCGAAGGGGCCCTGCGTGATCGTGGGCCGGTGCGCGGACTGCGTGCTGGCGGGCAAGGCGGACACCCTGAACGTGTTCATCCACTCGGAGATGTCCTTCAAGATCGAGCGCAGCATCGCCGAGCACGGCCTGGAGCGGGAGAAGGCGGCCTCCATCCTTGCCCGCCGGGACAAGGCCCGGGCCCAGCACTACCGCTTCTACACGGACCAGCGGTGGGGGGACGCCCGCCACTACGATCTCTGTCTGGACAGCGGCCGGCTGGGGGTGGAGAGCTGCGTGGCCCTCATCGTGGAGGCCTACCGCTGCATGGGGTGAAAAATTTCGCCCTTTCTCTTGCTTTTTCGCCCCGCTTCGTGCATACTGGAGAAAAGACAAGGAGGCGCAGCCATGAACCGTATCAGTAAGGACAACTACTATCTGGACATCGCGGAGACGGTCATCGGCCGGGCCACCTGCCTGCGCCGGTGCTACGGGGCCATTATCGTCAAAAATGACGAGATCATCTCCACCGGCTACAACGGCGCGCCCCGGGGCCGGCGCAACTGCGTGGATCTGGGCCGGTGCGCCCGGGAGGCCATGCAGGTGCCCCGGGGGGAGCGGTACGAGCTGTGCCGCAGCGTCCACGCGGAGGCCAACGCCATCATCTCCGCCGCCCGGCGGGACATGGTGGGGGGCACCCTCTACCTGGCGGGGAAGGACGCCCTCACCGGGGAGATCCTCTCCGACGCCACCTCCTGCGCCATGTGCCGGCGGATGATTATCAACGCCGGGCTGGAGAAGGTGGTCATCCGCACGGGACCGGCCCGGTATGCGTTGGTGGAGGTGGCGGAGTGGATCCGGGAGGACGACTCCCTGCCCGCCGAGAACGTTTGATATCTTTCTTTTTCCGCAGACCGGCCGTCAGAGAAAAAGAAGAAAGCCAGAGATCCATTATCGGCTGCTTCTCACCTCTTTCACCAAAGGAGAAACGAAATGAAAAAAGATGAACAGAAGAAAGTCATCTATGTGATTACAGTCTGCATGATTGGCTCTGCCGTGATTTGCTGCATACCCTATTTATTTCATCTGTTTTTAAGCTGAACATCAACATATCAACCAAACGAGGAGAGGACGACGATGCTGACTGACGCTGTAAAGAACGCCTATATTTCCATTCTCAAGGAGGAGCTGGTGCCCGCCACCGGCTGCACCGAGCCCATCGCCATCGCCTACGCCGCCGCCCGGCTGCGGGCGGTGCTGGGGGCCCGGCCGGAGAAGATCCGGGCCGAGGTGTCCGGCAATATCATCAAAAACGTGAAGAGCGTCATTGTGCCCAACACCGGCGGGCTCAAGGGCATCCGGGCCGCCGTGGCGGCCGGCGTGGTGGCCGGGGAGCCGGATCGGATCCTCCAGGTGATCTCCCACGTGCCCGCCCAGCTCCACCCGGACATCGCCGCCTACGCCCAGGAGGCGCCCATTGAGATCGTCTGCTCCGACACGCCCCGGCTGCTGGACATCCGGCTCACCGGCTGGCAGGGGGACCACTCCGCCCTGATCCACATTGCCAACAGCCACAGCAACATCGTCCGGGAGGAGAAGGACGGGACGGCGCTGCTGGAGAAGCCGGTGAGCGACTCCGCCGAGGACAGCCTCACGGACAAGAGCGTGCTGCGGGTGGCGGACATTCTGGAGTTCGCGGAGACCGTGGATCTGGATCTGGTCTCCCCCCTGCTGGAGCAGCAGATCCAGTGCAATACCGCCATTGCCCAGGAGGGCCTGCGGACCAGCTGGGGGGCCAACATCGGCTCCGTCCTCCTGGCCGACTACCCCAACGACATCAAGACCGAGGCCAAGGCCTGGGCCGCCGCCGGCAGCGACGCCCGCATGAGCGGGTGCGAGATGCCCGTGGTGATCCTCTCCGGGTCCGGGAATCAGGGCATCACCGCCTCCGTGCCCGTGGTGCGCTACGCCCAGCACCTGGGGGTCAGCCGGGAGAAGCTCTACCGGGCCCTGCTGGTGAGCGATCTGGTGACGGTCCACCAGAAGAGCGGCATTGGCCGCCTCTCCGCCTACTGCGGCGCGGTGAGCGCCGGCGTGGGGGCCGGGGCGGGCATCGCCTACCTGCTGGAGGGCACCTACGAGGCCATCGCCCACACCATCGTCAACGCCGTGGCCATCATCAGCGGCACCATCTGCGACGGGGCCAAGCCCTCCTGCGCGGCCAAGATCGCCGCCAGCGTGGACGCGGGCATCCTGGGCTACCACATGTACCGGGGCGGCCAGGAGTTCAAGAGCGGCGACGGCATCGTCACCAAAGGGGTGGACAACACCATTGCCAACATCGGCGTGCTGGCCAAGGAGGGCATGCAGCAGACCGACAGGACCATTCTGGCCATCATGACCGAGCGGTGCGACTGAGGCGGCCGGCCACAGCGGAGAAGTATCTGCGGCGGGCGGGGAGGGCGCTGCTCTTTCTGACCCCGCTGCTGCTGGGAATGGCGGGGCTGTGGCTGCTGGACGGCCAGCCGTTTCTGGACGCCCTCTTCTGCTGCGTGAGCATGTACGTGCTCAACTACGGCGACGCACCGGCAAACCTGCTGGTGGAGCTGGCCCGGTGGCTGGCCCCGGTGGCGGCGGCCGGCGGCGTCCTGATGGCGCTGCGGACGGTCCGTGAGCAGGCGAAGGGCTTTCTGCGCTATCTCCGGGGGGACGGCGTGGCCGTCTACGGCCCGGAGGAGGAGCGGCAGCGGATGGTGGAGCGTCTGGGCGCCCGGGGCATGGAGGGGCGGGAGGACCTGCTCCCCGCCCGGCAGTACATCCTGCTGGGGGAGGGGGAGGAGCGCTTCGCCCTGTGCCGCCGTATCCTCCAGGAGCGGCCGGATGGGGAGGTGTTCCTCCAGTGCGGGGACATTCCGCAGGGATCCCAGCCCCGGCTGCACCTCTTTTGTCCCGAGGAGGCCGGGGCGCGGCTGTACTGGAAGGAGCGGTGTCTCTACCAGTCCTCCGCCCGGCATGAGCACCGGCTGAAAATCGCCCTGGTGGGCTTCGGTCCCCTGGGGGAGCACCTACTCTACTACGGCCTGCTGGACAACATCTTCCACCCCGCCCAGCGGATCGAGTACCACATCTTCGGCAGCGGAGCCCGCTTCAGGGCCGTCCACCCCCAGCTGGACCAGCTGGGGGACCCGGTGGTGTTTCACGACGAGCCCTGGTGGGAGAGCCTGGCGCTGCTGGGCCAGTGCCAGCGGACGCTGCTCCTGCCCCAGGAGGGACAGGCCGCCATTGCCAGGGATCTGCTGCTGGCAGTCCCGGGGCTTTCGCTGGAGGTCTTTGCAGGGGATGCCGCCGTCTCTCTGCTGGAGGGGCGGGAGGGTCTGACCCTGTACCCCTGGCTGGACAGGGCCCTGGAGCCGGAGAACATCCTGCGAGACCGCCTCTTTGCCCAGGCCAAGGACATCAACCTGCGCTACGCCTGCCTCTACGCCGGCGCGGAGGACACCCCAGCCGCCCGGGAGGCGGAGTGGCGGAAGCTGGACCCCTTCACCCGGGGCTCCAACATCAGCTGCGCGGACTACCACGACATCCGGCGGATGATGCTCTCCGCCATGGGTCTGTCCGCCCAGGCCCAACAGCTGGACGAGGAGACCATGGACCTGCTGGCCCATCTGGAGCACATCCGCTGGAGCCGCTACCACCTGCTGAACAACTGGCGGCAGGGTCAGCCGGAGAACGGGCGGCGGAAGGACCCCGCGGCCCGGATCCACGCGGACCTTGTCCCCTACGGGGAGCTGGACCAGGGCGAGAAGGAGAAGGACCGGGAGAACATCCGGCTGCTGTTGTCCATCCAATAACCCATAGAACGAAAAATTCCGGCGCTCCCGCCATGGGGAGCGCCGGATGCTTTTGGGGATTTATAGACGTGTCAGATAGATGGTCCTCTCGGAGGCCACATACCGGGCGTCCAGGGCGTCCCCCAGACCCAGGCCGTGGTCAGCGTAGATCTGCCTCATGCCGTCCAGGCGGCCCTTGCCCGTGTTGTGCATTTTCCGCTCATACCGCTTCCCGCCTATCTCCACGGTGACGGACTGCCCCAGGCCGATGTGGAAGGCCGCGCCAAAGGTGCAGATGTTGTACTTTACGTCCGTGGGCCCCAGGGTCTTCACCACGTGGAGGTCTTCGCCGGAGGACGGCGGAGGGGGCGGGGGTGGAGGAGGGGGAGGGGCGATCCGCGTACTGTCCGGGAAATACTTCTGAATATCCTCGTAGTAGTCCCCCTTCCGATCCGGCTGGGTCCGGGGCTGGATCCGCACCCGCTCGTTGTTGCCGTTGAAGAAGTCCTGCTTGAAATCCATCAGGGTCTGGGCCTTCTGCTCAAACTCGTCCTCGTCCGTGATCTCCGCGTCCAGACGGCTGTGGACCTGCTGGCAGAAGGTGACGATGTTCCCGATCTCCTCCGCCTCCACAGCCAGGAAGGAAAGGGGGACAAAGTGATTTTTCACCGTCCGCTCCGCATACGTCTCCCGCAGCTCCCCCAGGCAGGGCGCGCTGCACAGGGACGTGGCGCTGACGTAGAACAGCACCAGCTGGCAGCGCCTGCTGCCAATGGCCCGCAGGGCGTCGTCCTTCCAGGAGGACTTGGTCTTGTCCAGATTCTTCTCATCCAGCCACACGTTGTAGCCGTTTTTCTGGAACTGGAGGACGTCTGGCCACACAGTCTCCCGGTCACGGCTGGAATAGCTGATGAAAACATAGTGCTTCGTGGTGTCGCAGGGCTGGATCTGCGACAGGATCTGATTCAAATCCGCCATATGACAGCGCTCCTTTCTATAGCCGGTAGAGATAGATGGCGCCCTCCGACGCCACGTACCGGGCCCGCAGCACATCGCCCAGGGCCAGGGCGCTGTCCGTGAAGAGCTGCTTGAGACCGTCCACCCGGCCCTTGGCGGTGCTGTGGGTCTTGCCGCTATAGATGCCGTCGTCCAGGAATACCGTCACCGGCACGCCGAAGCCGATGTGGAACCTGGATCCCATGGTGAGGATGCCGTAGTTGAGATTGGTGGCCGTCAAGGCCTTCTCCGCCTCCAGATCCCAGGTCTGGGGCTCCTGGCTGCCGGTGAACCGGGAGATCGTGACAGGCCCGGAGGGGCTGACAGGGCGGACCTCCGGCTTGGGCGGCAGGGTGTTCCGCCAGCTCTCGCCGATGGGCGCGGAGGGCTCCGGACAGGCCCGGTAGACCTTTTCCCCGTAGGCGTCCACGTCCAGCAGCAGCAGGTCCCCCACCACCAGGAAATATTCACAGGCGCCGTGGCCGTGGGACATGTCCCAGTGGCAGATCTCCCCGGTGCGCGCGCCGCCGTAGAATTTGTGGTAAATGGGCGCGGCAAAGAGCCGGTCCCCGTCAAAGTAGATCTGCCCGCCGCTGGCATCTCTCCACGCCTCCCGGTCCAGCCGCCAGATGGGCACACCGGGGACCAGCTTGTGCCAGTCCTTGACCTCCGCGTCCAGGGGCCGGGGCTCCCAGTACAGGGAGGTCCCCCCCGCCTCCGGGACGTGACGCTCCGTCCACAGGATCTCACGGGCCATGTCAAAGGCGATGATCCTCCGGGAGGTCGGGTCCTCCTCATAGAAGATGCTGTCCTCGTCGTAGCAGTCCGGGCAGTCCAGCACCTGCTCAGGGGAGAGGGCGCAGTCCAGACAGGTGACCCGGCCTGTGGCAAGCTCACAGAGCATCCAGCCCATCCCGTCCAGGTCCCCGTTCTCATACCGCGCCTGGAAGACCAGGAACCGCTCGTTGGCGAACAGTCTTGTGATCTCGGCCGCCCGGTCATAGAGGATCCGGCCGGTCCGGGTGGTGGTGTTGTAGACCCGCAGCTGGCGCTTGCCGTTCTTTCCCACGTCGTAATAGAGATTGTCGTCCACAACGTACAGCCTGCCGCAGGTATATTCGTCCGCGTCCAGGGAGTATTCTCCGATCCGGCGGCCGTCCAGGCCCAGATGCTGAACCAGGAGGAGGTCCCTGTCGTCCGCCCACTGGGCGGAGTACAGGAACACGCCGGCGCTGCTGACGGTCAGATTGTCGGATTCGAGATTCTCGCACAATATCCGGGCGCCGCTGCCGTCCAGTCCAGACACGCACAGCGCGTTTTGGCATAGGTAGTAGAGCCTGTCGCCCAGCACCGCCGCGGTGGGGAGGCTCCAGGTCAGACTGTAAAATTCCCTGTGCTGGGAGGCGAGGGCCCTGGCCCGGTCCATGGGCGGCATGGACAGCCCCCGGCGGCGCAGATACTCCGGCTCCGCCTGGCTCTCGCTGCACTGCGCCACCCATTGCCGGCTCGCCTCATCCCCCAACTCCGCCGCCCGTCTGCGCCAGAAGGCCTCCTTCTCCAAGTCCTTGTGACCGTCGGACTGATAGCAGTCCGCCAGCATGAGGCAGGCATCCACGCTGTCCCGCTCCGCGGCGGTCTCCAGCCAGGCCACGGCGGTCTCAAAGTCTTTGGACGTGCCCTCCCCCCGCAGATAGAGGAAGCTCACGTTTCGCTGGGCCACCAGGTTTCCGTGCCGGGCAGCGTCCAGGTAGAGCTGGAAGGCGATCTGATCGTTTCGGGCCACGCCCTGGCCCTTCCGGTAGAGCTGCGCCAGATTGTTCTGTGCGCCTGCGTGGCCCATCTTCGCCGCGGCGGTGTAATGGAGGAGGGCCCCCGCATAGTCCTCCTGCCTGCCGCAGGCGAGGCCCTGCTTGAAGTGGGCCGCCGCCTCCTGCTTCTCCTGGTCCGTCAGCAGCAGCATGGCTGCGGTGATATCTGTAGCGCGCATATCCTTTGGTCCTCCCCCCGCCCCTTTCAGCCGTTCTGCGGTATGGCTGCGGGCCATTTTTTGACCGTTTTCCCCACGGTTTTGCAGTAATATACATTATACTGTCTGGGGCAAGGGACTGTCAAGAGATGTTTTTCATGGCGCCCGAGAGGATTGACAAGCGCGTTATTTTGCCGAATGTGCGGGAGCCGGCAAGCACCCCTTTCCTTCTCCAGCATTCCAAATTTCCATAGTGTTCCAAATAGCGTTCCACAAGCAGCGAAGGGAAATTCATTTTAGTCAAAAAAGTTATGAAAATCCCTCGAAATCGGATGATTTCGAGGGATTTGATGTGGAGCAGGGTACGGGAATCGAACCCGCCTCCTCGGCTTGGGAAGCCGATGTACTACCGATGTACTAACCCTGCGTTCTGACAACAGCGCTATTATAACAGACTTTTCCGGAAAAAGCAAGAGTGAAATTTACGTACTTCCAGTCATTTGCCTCCTGCGGCCCACATATGCTGGAAGCGAGGACAGCAAAGAGACCAGAAAAAGGAAGGGAAATGCCATATGAAACGGATCCTGACGGGCCTGGCCGCCCTGGTGCTGGCGTGGGCTATGACGGCGGGGGCCCAGGCGGCGGAGCTGGCGGTGGAGAGCAAGTCCTGCCTTCTGATGGAGAAGACCACGGGCCAGGTGCTCTACGCGGTCAACGAGCACGAGCCCCTGGAGCCGGCCAGCGTCACAAAGGTGATGACCATCCTGCTGACCATGGAGGCCATCGACAGCGGAAGCCTCTCCTACGACGACACAGTCACCGCCTCCGCCTACGCCTGTTCCATGGGTGGCAGCCAGATCTGGCTGAAGGAGAACGAGCAGCTGACGGTGGAGGATATGCTCAAGGCGGTGTGCGTGGTCTCGGCCAACGACGCGTCCGTGGCCCTGGCTGAGCATCTGGCGGGGAGCGCGGAGGCCTTTGTGGAGCAGATGAACCAGCGGGCGGCGGAGCTGGGCATGGCGGACACCCACTTCGTCAACCCCACCGGTCTGCCCGCCAAGGGCCACGTCACCAGCGCCCACGACATCGCCCTCATGAGCCGGGAGCTCATCCTGAACCACCCGGATATCCGCCGCTTCACCACCATCTGGACGGACTCCCTCCGGGACGGGGCCTTCGGCCTGAGCAACACCAACAAGCTCATCCGCTTCTACCCAGGGGCCACCGGCCTGAAGACCGGCAGCACCGACGCGGCCCTCTACTGCCTGTCCGCCACGGCGGAGCGGGACGGGATGGAGCTGATCTCGGTGGTCATGGGCGCGCCCACCTCCACGCAGCGGTTCGAGGGAGCCAAGGTGCTGCTCAACTACGGCTTCGCGGCCTACGGCCTGGCCCAGGCCCAGCCGCCCCAGCCCCTCGCGCCCATCCCTGTAATCCTGGGGGATCAGGCGGCGGTGACGCCCCGCCTGGCGGAGGATCCCACCATTCTGGCCCCCAAGGAGAAGCTGGCGGCCATGGAGGTGGAGGTCCAGATGGCCGAGAGCCTGTCCGCCCCGGTGGACGCGGGGGCGGAGGTGGGCCGGATGACGGTCACGTCCAACGGCGAGACGCTGGCCTCCATCCCCCTGACGGCGGACGCGGCCGTGGCCCGGCTGAGCTACTGGCAGATCTTCCAGCGGTGCCTGCAAAAGGCGTTTCTGGCGCAATAGGGTGCAAAATATCCCCTCCCCGGTTTTGCCCGGGGAGGGGACGCCTGCCTGGGGGCCGATTACACGGTGGCCTTGTCCAGATCCAGCATCTCGATGATCTCCTCCTTGGATCTGCCGCCTGTCTCCCGGCGGACCAGCTCGCCGCTGCGGAAGACCATGAGGGTGGGGATGCTCATAATGCGGTACTGGCGGGCCAGCTCCGGCTCCTCGTCCACGTTGACCTTGCCCACCTTGCACCCGGTCTGCTCCTGGGCAATCTCGTCGATGGTGGGGGCCAGGGCCGAGCAGGGGCCGCACCAGCTGGCCCAGAAGTCCACCAGCACGGGACCGGGGTCCTGGAGGACCTCCTTGTTGAAATTATTTTTCGTCAGTGTGATTGGCATGGTTATCTCCTTTCCGCGGTTGGGAATAATGGTAGTATACCCCCTTTTTTCAATTTGCACAAGGGGATATTTCCCACGCTCCGGCGGACTGTCCGCATATTTTCCCGCGGCGGGCGCATACTACCTCCGCACGCCGGATGCTCCGGCGATCCCTTTCACGGAGGCGAGAATATGCGGACACGATTGGGGCGGCAGACCGTCGCCCTGGAACGGCCCAGCGTCATCCTCTCCCGGGCCGCCATAGGCGGACGGCAGGAGGGAGAGGGACCGCTGGCATCCTATTTTGACCACTTGAGCGAGGACAGCTTTTTTGGCGAGAAGACCTGGGAGAAGGGCGAGAGCGCTATGCAGAAGCTGGCCCTGAGCAAGGCCCTGGAGAAGGGGAGCTTCACCCCGGAGGATCTGGACTATATCCTGGCCGGGGACCTGCTCAACCAGTGCATCGGCACCTCCTTCGGCCTGCGGGACTTCCACATCCCCTTTTACGGCCTCTACGGCGCCTGCTCCACCATGGGGGAGTCCATGGCCCTGGGGTCTCTGCTCATCGCCGGCGGCTTTGCCCGGCGGGTGGGGGCCATGACCTCCAGCCACTTCTGCACCGCCGAGCGGCAGTACCGCATGCCCGTGCCCTACGGCAGCCAGCGCACCCCCACCGCCCAGTGGACCGCCACGGCCTCCGGCTGCGTGGTGCTGGGGGCGGAGGGCCAGGGGCCCCGGATCACCGCCGTCACCTGCGGAAAGATCGTGGACAAGGGCGTCACGGACGCCAACAACATGGGCGCGGCCATGGCGCCTGCGGCCTACGACACCCTCTCCGCCCACTTCGCCGCCACCGGCACCGGCCCCAAGGACTACGATCTGGTCATCACCGGGGACCTGGGGGTGTTGGGCCACCAGATCGTGGGGGACCTGTTCGCCCAGGACGGCGTGGACATGTCGGCAAATTACCAGGACTGCGGCATGCTCCTCTACGACATCCAGAAGCAGGACATGCACGCCGGGGCCAGCGGCTGCGGGTGCTCCGCGTCGGTGCTGTGCGGGTATCTGCTGGGGCAGATGGAGGAGGGGCATCTCAAGCGGATCCTCTTCGCCCCCACCGGAGCCCTCCTCTCCCCTACCTCCAGCTTCCAGGGGGAGAGCATCCCGGCCATCTGCCACGCGCTCACCATAGAAAAATAGCCCGCTCTCCGGCATGGAGGCGGTCAAAGGAGGAGGAACTATGTATGCAGTATCTCAACGCGTTTCTGTGCGGCGGCGTCCTGTGTGCTATCGGACAGATTTTCATCGACAAAACCCAGCTGACCCCTGCCCGTATTCTGACGGGGTATGTGGTAATCGGCGTGTTTTTGGAGGCTATCGGTGTGTACGGGCCCATTGCCCAGTGGGGAGGAGCGGGGGCCAGCGTCCCTCTGACGGGCTTTGGTTCTAATCTGGCCAAGGGCGTGGCCAAGGCTGTGAGCGAGAAGGGCTGGCTGGGGGTCATGACCGGCGGCCTCACCGCCACGGCCGGCGGCATCGCGGCCGCGGTGCTCTTCAGTCTGATAGCCGCCCTGGTGTTCCGGCCCGGGGAGAAGCGATAGGGATGAACGGAGCGGGCGTTTTGCCCGCTCTTTTTCGTCAAAGGAAGGGCGTATTTTTGTGAAACCGTCCCAGGGACCGGCGGCGCCCCCCTTTCACCGGCGCCGGTCCCACAGCCGGAGGCCCCATCGGGCGCCCCCTCAAAATTCCCTCTTGACAAATACCCCCAAGGGGTATATAGTGGAGTCAGCAAAATACCCCCAGGAGGTATACGAATGAAACAGCAATGCAGCTGCCATAAGACCCGCGTGCGCAGCCAGGAGGAGCTCAAAAAGCTCTCCAACCGCCTCAGCCGCATTGAGGGACAGGTGCGGGGCCTGCGGGAGATGCTGCAAAAGGACGTGTACTGCATGGACATTCTGGTACAGGTGTCGGCGGTGAACGCGGCCATCAACAGCTTCAGCAAGGAGCTGCTGGGCGAGCACCTGCGCACCTGCGTGGCCGAGAACCTGCGCCAGGGAAACGACGAGGTGATCGACGAGCTGGTAAACGTGCTTCAGAAATTGATGAAATAGCGAGGTAACAGCCATGAAGCAGACTTTCAACGTGTCCGGCATGACCTGCTCCGCCTGCTCCGCCCACGTGGAGAAGGCGGTGTGCAGGCTGGAGGGGGTGGCGGAGGTGAACGTGAGCCTCCTGACCAACTCCATGCAGGTGACATACGACGAGGACGCCGCCTCCTCGGAGGCCATTATCGCGGCGGTGAAGAACTCCGGCTACGGGGCCTCCCTGCCCCAGGCGGCGGGGACCGCCGCGCCCGCCGTCCGGCAGGAGGACGTGATGGCCGGCGAGCTGGCCCAGATGAAGCATCGGATGGTCTGGTCCTTCGCCTTCCTCATCCCCCTGTTCTACATCTCCATGGGCCACATGATGGGCGCGCCCCTGCCAGGCTTTCTCACCGGCATGGACAACGCCCTGGCCTTCGCCTTCACGCAGCTGCTGCTGACCCTGCCCATCATGTATCTCAACGACAAGTACTACAAGGTGGGCTTCAAGACCCTGTTCCGGGGCGCTCCCAACATGGACTCCCTCATCGCCGTGGGCTCCATGGCCGCCGTGGCCTACGGCGTGTTCGCCATCTACCAGATCGGCTTCGGCCTGGGCCATGGGGACGGGGATCTGGTGGCGAAGTACCACATGGACCTGTACTTCGAATCCGCCGGCATGATCCTCACCCTCATCACCCTGGGCAAGTTCCTGGAGACCCGGTCCAAGGGCAAGACCAGCCAGGCCATCACCCGGCTGATGGATCTGGCCCCCAAGACCGCCCGGGTCCTCCGGGAGGGCGGGGAGATGGAAATCCCCGTGGAGGAGGTCCTGGTGGGGGACCGGATCGTGGTCCGGCCCGGTCAGGCCATCCCCGTGGACGGCACGGTGGTGGAGGGGGCCTCGGCGGTGGACGAGAGCGCCCTCACCGGCGAGAGCCTGCCTGTGGACAAGGGGCCCGGGGACAAGGTGGCCGCCGCGTCCATCAACAAGTCCGGCTCCTTTGTGTTTGAGGCCACCCGGGTGGGTCAGGACACCACCCTGGCCCAGATGATCCGGCTGGTGGAGGAGGCGTCCAGCTCCAAGGCCCCCATCGCCAAGCTGGCGGACAAGGTGGCCGGGGTGTTCGTGCCCGTGGTCATGGTCATCGCCGCGGTGACGGCCCTTGTCTGGCTGGCCGTGACCCACAGCCCCGAGCAGGCCCTCACCGCCGGGGTGGCGGTGCTGGTGATCTCCTGCCCCTGCGCCCTGGGCCTGGCCACGCCGGTGGCGATCATGGTGGGCACCGGCAAGGGGGCGGAAAACGGCATTCTGGTCAAGTCCGCCGAGGCCCTGGAGACCCTCCACGCCATTGACACGGTGGTGCTGGATAAGACCGGCACCCTCACCCAGGGCAGACCCCAGGTGACGGACATCCTCCCCGCCGGCGGCGTCACCGAGAGCGGCCTGCTGGGTCTGGCCGCCTGTCTGGAGGCCCCGTCGGAGCACCCCCTGGGGGCGGCCATTGTGGAGGAGGCCGGGGCCCGGGGACTGCCCCGCCAGCCGGTGGAGCGCTTTGCCGCCGTCCACGGCAGAGGCGTGGAGGCTGTGCTGGGTGGCCGCCGGTGTCTGGCCGGAAACCGGGCCATGATGGAGGAGGCGGGGGTGGATCTCTCTGCCTGGGAGGACCGGGCCCAGGCCCTGGCCGCCCAGGGCAAGACGCCCCTGTATTTTGCCAAGGACACGTCCCTGCTGGGGCTCATCGCCGTGGCGGACACCCCCAAGCCCACCAGCCGGGACGCGGTGGCGGCCTTCCGCAGCCTGGGCATTGACGTTATCATGCTCACCGGCGACAACCGCCGCACCGCCGGCGCCATCGGCGCGCAGCTGGGGGTGACAGAGGTCATGGCGGAGGTGCTGCCCCAGGACAAGGAGCGGAAGGTGTCGGAGCTCCAGAGCCAGGGCAGAAAGGTTGCCATGGTGGGCGACGGAATCAACGACGCGCCGGCCCTGGCCCGGGCGGACGTGGGCCTGGCCATCGGCGCGGGCACGGATGTTGCCATTGAGTCCGCGGACATCGTGCTGATGAAGTCGGACCTGCTGGACGCAGCGGCGGCGGTGGAGCTGAGCCGGGCCACCATCCGGAACATCAAGGAGAACCTGTTCTGGGCCTTCTTCTATAACTCCCTGGGCATTCCCCTGGCGGCGGGGGTGTTCTTCCCCCTGCTGGGGTGGCAGCTGAACCCCATGTTCGCCGCGGCCGCCATGAGCCTGAGCAGCGTGTGCGTGGTGTCCAACGCCCTGCGCCTGCGCTTCTTCAAGAGCAAATTCCGCGCCTCCCGCCGGGAGGAGAATCCGGTCATCCAGCAGCCTCGGGCTGTGCAGGATAGCAATGACGACAGCAGTACAACACAACAAGGAGGAACAACCGCTATGACAAAGACCATGAAGATCGAGGGCATGATGTGCGCCCACTGCTCCGGGAGGGTGGAGAAGGCCCTCAATGACCTGCCCGGCGTCACCGCCGCGGTGAACCTGGAGGCGGGCACCGCCAGCGTGACCGGCGACGCTCCGGACGACGTGCTGACCAAGGCCGTCACGGACGCGGGATACACGGTGGTCAGTATTCAGTAGGAGCGGGTATGAATCAGAGCAGCCGGCAGTCTGACGAGAGACTGCCGGCTGCTCTGATTGTCTTTTAATCACCAGGCCCTGACCTGCTCCACGGCCTCCAGGATCCTGGCCTTCACCTCTTCCAGGCGTCCCTCCAGGGTGGCTCCGGCGGCCATGGCGTGGCCGCCGCCCCCCAGGAGCTGGCACACCCGGGTGGCGTTGACCCGGCCGTTGGCCCCGGTGCGCAGGCTCAGCTTCCACTGGTCCGGCTTCAGCTCCCGCAGCACGGCTCCGCAGTCCACGTCCTCCACCATGCCCGCCAGGGTGGACAGGTCCTCCGCGTCGTTCTCCGTGGCCCCCAGCCGCTCCATCAGGGAGATGGGCACGGCCATGAACACCCCCCTGCCCTCATGGAAGAACTCCATGCCCCCCAGCAGGGCGCTCTCCAGGGCGATGCGGCGGCGGCTCTTGGTGCGGAAGTGGCGCTTGTTGACGCTGAAATAGTCAATGCCCGTCTCCAGCAGGGCCGCCGCCACCCGGTGGGTGTTGGCGGTGGTGTTGGCGTAGACAAAGCAGCCCGTGTCCGTGGATACGGCCACGTACAGGGGCAGGGCCACCTCCGCCGTCACCTCCCCCAGCTCCCGGCAGATCTCGTATACGATCTCCCCGCAGGCCGCCCGGGACGGGTCCACGCACTGGTGGGCCCCGAAGCCCTCAAAGGAGGGGTGGTGGTCCACCGCCAGCCCGATGCGGTCAAAATATGCCTCCGCAGCCGGGAAAAAGAGGCTCCGGGCCGCGATATCCACGCTCACCACAAAGTCGGGCGCAAACCCCTCCGGGGCCCAGAGCTCCGTCACATATACGGCGTTGGTCTCCGTCATCTCCGGGTTGCGCAGCAGGAAGGCCGTCCTGCCCAGCTGCCGCAGGGCAAGGCACAGCGCCGCCGCGCAGCCGGTGGTGTCGCCGTCCGGGCGGCGGTGGGTGAGGATGAGGAGATTGTCCTGGTCCCGCAGCAGGGCGGCGGCGGCCTGGGGCGTCAGCTGGCTCATGTCTCGTCCTCCAATATGATGTGCTCATTGGCGGGGTTGGCCGGCTTCACCACCTCCGGGTCCCGGAGCATCTCCAGGATGTGGGCCCCCTGCTGGATGGAATCGTCGGCAATGAATTGCAGCTCCGGCGTATAGCGCAGCCGCAGGGCCGCCCCCAGCTCCCGCCGCAGATATCCGGCGGCGGACCGGAGGCCCTTCATCATGTCCTTCTCCTGGCTCTTGTCCAGGGCGGAGATGTAGATCTTCGCATAGCGCAGATCGCTGGTGGTGTCCACGTGGGTGATGGTCACCAGCCCATTTTGCAGGCGGGGGTCCTTCACCGTGCGCAGCAGCGCGGACAGCTCCCGCTGGATTTCCTCGTTGATTCGCCCGATTCGGTTGCTTGCCATGTTGTTCTCCTTGTGTCTGTAGAATCTGAAACGGCTGAAAAAGCCCGGCGGTCTACGGCTCGTCCTTCAACCCCAGGAGATAGTCTGTGGAGACGTTGAAGAATTTAGCCAGAAGGATCAATTTCTCGATGGTAGTGCCGCGAACACCGCTCTCAATCGTGCTGATTGATTTATGGGTCAGGCCAAGCACTTCCCCCAGCTCTGTCTGGCTGAGCCGCTTCTGTTTTCTGAGCTCTTTTACCCTAATTGCAAAAATTTCTAAATTTTTCATATAAACACTTGACTGTACCTTTTAGACGAATTATAATGCCGCTATAAGGTACATTGCATCAATACATACAAAATAGAGGTATCAACCATGAATATCCTGTTTGAGGAACTGTTTGGCGCGTGGTGCGCGCCCTATGACCCGGATCGTTTCCCTGCATACCTGCGTGGGGACCCGCTGAAGGCCTACGGACAGTACGCCTTTGAGGAGGGGTTCAAGCTGGCCCTGGAGCTGGCGTTTTCCTGCCTGGATCAAAAGGATCTGTCCCGCCTGGAAATGCTGAGCCCCGAAAAGAACCTCTGATCTCCGACGGGAAGTGCGGGTCAATACATTATAGTATGCCCCGCACTTACGCCCGGGCCACGCCGGACTGCCGGGCCGCCCGGGCCACGGCCTGGGCCACGGCGGGACCAACCCGCTTGTCAAATGCCTTGGGGATGA